>Ga0310343_10001338_pt1 | contig 12544 bp, 18 predicted proteins | sample HC15DNA2025_MG_FD_203519 | JGI IMG/M metagenome (GOLD analysis project Ga0310343, IMG submission 203519) | Marine microbial communities from station ALOHA, North Pacific Subtropical Gyre - HC15-DNA-20-25_MG | ecosystem: Environmental > Aquatic > Marine > Oceanic | place: Pacific Ocean: North... | reverse complement strand
CAAAAATGTTTGAAAAGTTTCAGCCATTTCCTTTCGATAAATATGGTGGTAGAGGCTATAATAGATTAGAGAAAGTTGATATTGATGCAGTGAAGGGTGATGATATAACTGTCGACCCTCATTCTCATCAAGATGCCGCCTATCATGGAGATGGAGGTTGGCATCCAGGAGATGATGATACAAGTTATCATCCTAAAGGTACATCAACTAATGGTACATCAACTAATGGTACATCAACTAATGGTACATCTGCAAAGAAAGACACTAAAGCAAAAAAAGAATAGTAATCTAGGAGATAAACATGGGTAGAGCACAGGATTTACTTGAAAAAGCTATGAATAACCTAAAAGATATGAGTTCCAACTCAGATTTTGGAGAAAGAATTAGCTCAGGGTTAGTTAAATTAGATGCCCAGAAAGATAAGTTTTTCTTTCAATCTTTAGCAGGATTACCTTCAGCTAATAAGCTTTTTAAAGCCACTGAAAAAATGGCCTCAGATTCAAATGAGCAGAATATGTCAGAAATAGAAAGTATTATTAAAGAGATTGAAGACAAAGCTGATGCTCCAGGCACAGTTTTGACATAGTGATAAATGTACTCGTTACAGGTGGTGCTGGCAGTATGGGGCGATTGGTTACTGAAAAGCTAATTTCCAAAGGATTCTTTGTAAAAATATTTGATCTTCCTAGTGCTGATTATGAAGGTTTTGATCCTAATAAAACTGAAATAATTAGAGGAGACTTAAGTGATAAATCTGATCTTGAATTTGCAATAAATAATGTTCATTCAATTATACATCTTGCAGCTATACTACCTCCTCTAGCTAATGAGAATGAAGAGCTTGCTAAAAAAGTTAACGTAGAAGGAACAAAAAAGCTAGTAGAAGTAGTTGAAAAAAATAACCCTAAAGCTCATTTCATATTTAGTTCATCAGTAAGTATTTATGGGAAAAATTTAGATAATAAAAAAGTAACTGAAAATACAAATCCAAATCCTGATGACAACTATGCTATCACTAAGTTTGAATCTGAAGAAATTGTAACAAAATCTGATCTTAATTTTACTGTTCTCAGGATTTCAGGAGTATCAATTCCTGTATTTCAAGAGCCTCCTAAAGAATGGCCATTTCTAAGTAATCAACACATAGAGTTCATTCATAGAGATGATGTTGTAGATTCAATTTGTAATAGTGTTGATAATAATGAATCTCATAGAAAAATATTCAATATAAGTGGTGGAAAATCTTGGCAAATGACAGGAGAAAAATACGTAAAAGATTATTTTGAAATATTAGAAGCAGATATTGAAAATGCAAATTACCAAAAAGAGGAAGGTCATTTTTCATGGTACGATTCGGATAAATCAAATATTATATTAAAATATCAAAATAAAAATTATGAATTATATCTTTCTGAAATAATTGAAGATTTAGATAGATTAATGGGAGAATAATTTTGAAAACTATTGAGCAGACATATGGATATGATGATGTAGCCATTGTTCCAGGTGAAATAACTATAAACCCCGAATTAGTAGATACAAGAATAAAAATTGATAATTTGGAGCTTGATATACCTATTTTTGCATCCGCTATGGATAGTGTCGTAGATCCAAATTTTTCTAAAGAAATTTCTGATCTAGGTGGAGTTGGTGTAATCAATTTAGATGGAATACACGTTAGATATAATGATACGGAAGAAATATATAATGAAATAGCATCTGCTTCTCAAGAAAATGCAACGGAGCTTCTTCAAAAAATTTACTCAGCTCCTGTTAAGGAGAATTTGATAGGAGATATAGTAAAAAAAATAAAAAATAGTAATTCAAGATGTTTTGCATCATTTATTCCTGCTTCTACTAAACGGTTTGCTCCAGTAGCGGTAGAGGCTGGATGTGATTCAATTGTAATACAATCTACTGTAACAACTGCTAGGCATAATTCCAAAAGTCTTGAAGGTTTAATATTATCCAAAATTGTTGAGTCTATTAATGTTCCAATTATAGTAGGAAATACAGTGACATATAATGTTTCTAGGGAATTGATGGAGACTGGAATTCATGGAATTTTAGTGGGAGTAGGCCCAGGTTCAGCATGTACAAGTAGAGAAGTTTTAGGTGTAGGTGTCCCACAAGTTTCTGCCACATTAGAGTGTTCAAGCGCTAGAGATGATTACTTTAAATTAACAGGAAGGTATGTTTCTATAATAACGGATGGAGGAATAAGAACCGGTGGTGAGTTGTGTAAATCATTTGTAGCAGGTGCAGATGCAGTTATGATAGGCTCACCTTTTTCTAAGACATATGAATCTCCTGCAAAAGGGAACCACTGGGGAATGGCTACTCCTCATGAATCTCTTCCAAGGGGGACAAGGATTGCCAATAAACAAGAATACTCAATTAGAGAATTGCTTTTTGGACCATCTTCAAAAACGGATGGTACAAGGAATCTTGTTGGTGCATTGAGGGTTTGTATGGGAATGTTAGGAGCTGAAAAGGTCAGAGAAATGCATGATGGTACTCTTATATATGCTCCCACTATAAAAACTGAAGGTAAAAGTTATCAATTATCTGGATTAGGTTCATAAGTTTGAATTATAAAGCTAAAAGAGGAACCTTTGATATTCTTCCAAAAGATGAAGATGTATGGAATATTATTCAAAAAACTTGTTTTGAAATTGCAAGATTAAGTGGTTATAACTATATTGAGACCCCAATATTTGAAGATTCAAAATTATTTGAAAGAACCGTTGGAATTGATACAGATATTGTTGAAAAAGAAATGTACTCATTCGAAGATAAAGGTGGAGAATATATTAGCCTTAGACCAGAAAATACAGCAGGGGTTTGTAGGGCATTTATAGAAAATGGCTTACACAATACAACATTGCCATCAAGGCTATTTTATTATGGACCAATGTTTAGATACGAAAGACCTCAATCAGGAAGATTCAGGCAATTTCATCAGTTTGGAGTTGAATGCATAGGAGATGATTCATCAAGTGTTGATTTTGAAATTATAAGAATAGCTTGGGATATATTAAGTAAGCTAAAATTTACAAATATTGAGCTAAATATAAATTCCTTAGGAGATCCTAATGACAGATTTTTATATACTGAAAGTTTGAAGACCTACTTCTTAAAATACTTAAATGATCTACCTAAAGTAGACAAACTTAGATTAGAAAGAGCTCCGCTTAGGATACTTGATTCTAAAGAAGAAATAACTATAAAGATAGCTGAGAATGCTCCCAAAACACTAGATTATATTTCATCAGAAAGTTTGAAGCATCACGAAGAATTAATACTAAATTTAGAAAATCTAAAGTCTAATAACAAAAGCTTTAATTACAGAATAAATAATAGATTAGTTAGAGGGCTTGATTACTATAACAGAACAGTTTTTGAATATATAACTGATTCCCAAGGCCCTCAGGGAGTTTTACTTGGAGGAGGGAGATATGACCCTTTGATAAAAATTTTAGGAGGTCAAGATACACCTGCAGTGGGATTTGCTATGGGTATAGAAAGATTAGTAAATGAATTAAAAAAGAATCTTACCATAGAAAATAATTTTATTGATGCAGTTCTGATTATCACTGATGAAGAGCTAAGAATAAAATCTAATCAAATAGCAAATAGTTTTAGAGAGAATAAAATCAAGACTGTTATTGCTCCAAAAAAATCCATAAAAGCACAAATGAGATTTGCAAATAATATAAATGCAAAATCTGCAGTTTTTGTAGGTAAAAAAGAATTAGAAAACAATATGATATCAATAAAGTTATTACACAAAAAATCAGAGCAATTAGAAATTGATATGAATAATATAACTCAAATAAAAGCAATTTTAGAAATTTAGCAAAAGGATACAAATGGAAGATTGGATGCTAAATAGATTAGATGAGATTAAGACTAGATTTAAGGATCTAGAAGTAATGATGACCAAACCTGAAATAATTTCTAATCAATCACAAATGACTAAAATTTCTAAAGAATATAGAAATTTAGAAAATGTAAATGAATTATGGAGTTTATATCAAAATATATCAAATGAAATAGATCAAAATAAAGAATTAATAAATAGTGAGGATTCTGAAATATCAGACTTAGCAATTTTAGAAAATACAGAACTTGATAAAGAACTTTCAAAGATTTATGAAAAATTAAATTTAGCCCTAATTCCTAAAGATGCTACTGATGAGGCCGATGCAATAATAGAAATCAGAGCAGGAACAGGAGGGGATGAAGCAGCTATTTTTGGGAATGATCTTCTAAGAATGTATACAAGATATGCCGAAACACAAAATTGGAAAATGAACATATTGAGTTCAAGTTATAGTGAGACAGGTGGTATCAAAGAAATTGTAATAGAAATTTCAGGAGAAGGAACATTTTCCAGACTCAAACATGAGAGTGGCGTTCATAGAGTCCAAAGAGTCCCTAAAACAGAATCACAGGGCAGAATTCATACATCTACTGCAACAGTTGCTGTTCTCCCAAAATCAGAAGAAATTGATATTGAAATTAAAGATGATGATATTAGAACTGATGTTTTCCACTCTGGAGGTGCTGGTGGTCAAAATGTAAATAAAGTAGCTACTGCAATAAGATTAACTCATTCACCATCAGGTATTGTGGTCTCATGTCAAAATGAAAGATCTCAATTACAAAATAAAATGCAAGCAATGGAAATATTGAAATCTAAACTATGGGATCTTGAGATACAAAAACAGCAAAATGAAATTTCTCAAACTAGAAAGTCTCAGGTAGGTTCAGGTGGGAGGTCAGAAAAGATAAGAACCTATAATTATCCACAGGGCAGAATTACTGATCATAGAATTAAGCTTACAACTCATAGATTATCTGAATTTATGGATGGATTAATAGATGAAATCATAGAACCTCTTATGAAAGATGAGCAGGCTAAGAAAATGATCTCTAATAAATCAAATGAATGAATAATCTAGGTCATATTAGAAAAATTTATAAAAAAAAACTTGATGATGTAGGTATTACTGATAGTTACCAAGAGTCTATAGCACTACTTTCTTTTTCTTTGGGTATTTCAGATCTAAAAATTATCTCAGAAAATAATCTTTCAATTTCAGATAATGAATTGAAGAGAATAGATTTAATTTTTTCAAAAAGACTCTCTAAAATTCCACTAGCATATATTACTAATGAAAAAATTTTTAATAGATATAAATTTTATGTTAATGAAAATGTGCTAATTCCAAGATTTGAAACAGAAGAGCTGGTAGATAACTTTTTAAAATTTTATAGAAATTCAAAAACTAAAGGTAAGCGGCTAATAGATATTGGGACTGGAAGTGGAATTATTCCTATAATCTTACAAAAAGAATTACCTACTTTAGAATACTTTGGTATTGAAATCAGTCTATCAGCTATAAAAGTTGCAAAAAGAAATATATATTTACATAAGTCTAAAATAAATCTACTAAATGAATCAATAAAGGAAAGTAAAATAGCTTCTATAGATTTTGTTTTGAGTAATCCACCTTATATAAAATCAAATATATTAAAAAATTTATCTCACGAGGTAAAAAATGAACCTAAAATTGCTTTAGACGGAGGGAAGAATGGGGCTAGAGTAATTAAGGAAATTTTTGAATGGGAACAAAATATCAATAAAAATAACGCTGTATACCTTCTTTTAGAAATTGATGAGGAGATATATAAGATTACAAAAAAACTAGCGGAAAAATTTTATCCAAATAATAAAATTGAATTTATTGAAGATATGAACAAGAATTTGAGATTTATTTCTATAAGTGAGAACTAACGCTTTGTATATTGAGGAGCTTTTCTTGCTTTTTTGAGACCATATTTTTTACTCTCTTTTACTCTTGAATCTCTAGTTAATAAACCATTAGATTTTAATTTTGGTCTCAAGCTTTCATCCATTACACAAAGTGCCCTAGCTAGACCCAAAGATATTGCTCCAGATTGACCAGAAAGCCCTCCACCATGAGTTTTTATTTCTGCTGAAACTTTATCATTATCAGTCAATTTAAGTGGCAATAAAGCTATATTTACTAAATCATCCATTCCTAATGCTTCTTTGATATCTTTTCCATTAACTAGAATATTTCCAGGTGTATTAAATATTTTTACTCTAGCTATCGAAGCCTTTCTTTTTCCAGTTCCATAGAAATAATTTTTCTTACTTGTCAACGCTTACCTCTTTTTTAGATTTTGATTTCTTTTTATCAACAAATTGAGAATAATGAGGATGCTCATCTCCACCGTAAACTTTTAATCTTTTCAACATTTTAGCCGCAAGTTTATTTTTTGGTAGCATCCCTTTAACTGATTTTGTGATTATATATTCAGGATTTTTTACTATTAGGTCTGAAAACTTTTTCTCTTTAGTACTTCCAGGTTTTGTGGTATGTGTAATATAAGTTTTATTGTCAAATTTCTTACCAGTAACCTTTATCTTAGAAGCATTTATTACAACAACAAAATCACCTACTAAATCATTAGATATGTAGGTTGGCTTATTTTTACCCATTAAAATCATAGCTATTTTGGTAGATAGTCTGCCTAATGTTTCACCTTTTGCATCAATTAAAATCCAAGATGTATCATCAGAAGAAACCTCTTTTATTGAATAATGTTTTAGTTTAGAAGTCATAGTATTTATTTTATAAAACTTAATTTTACACTTTTTCTAGAATTTTTTGGTGATTTTTATGATATAAAACTTCTTTCAAAGTCAGATTATTGGAAGATACTATACCTTTAGACCCACCTTTGGAAGGGAAATTAATTAAAATTTCTAACCATTCTTTGGTTTCTTTTCCTAAACCAATTCTAATTAAACTATAAATAATTCGGCGAATTTGTTCATGAATAAATGATTTGCCTGATATTTCAAAAAATAATATTTTATCTAGAATAATAATTTTTATCTTATAAATTTCTCTTATGAATTTATTTTTAGCATTTCTTCCTGAAAAAGACATAAAATTATTTTTGCCAATCAGATAATTAGAAGCTAATCTCATATTTTCGATATTTACTGAATCAATTAATTTTTTATCAGTTATCTTATATATATAAGTTCTCACAAGAGCATCTTTTCTAACATTAAAATTATCGGGCATAAAATAAACTTTTTTGATATGAATATCTTCTAAAAGATTAAGTCTTATCTCATCAAATTTTCTATGAATTTCGTGAATATTACTATCAGCTATCTTCAATCCAAAATATTGAAATCCACTTACACCTTTATCAGTACGAGAGGCCAAAGTAAAATCTTTAAAGTTTGAAAAGTATAATTTTAGGCTCTTTATAATCTCTGATTCTACAGTAGGTAAATTAGGTTGAGATTGAGATCCAAAAAAGTTTTTTCCCAGATAAAATAATGAAACGCATGTATTATAGTAATTACTCAACTAATTCTAGAATAGCTATTTCTGCATTATCACCTTGTCTTGTACCCAATAAAATAATCCTGGAATATCCACCATTTCTTTCATTGAATCTTACAGAAACATTATCGAAAAGCTCATTTACAACTTTTTTATCTGTTATAAATTCTGATACTTTTCTAATTGAATTAAAATCTTTAGTCTTGGCGATTGTAATCATTTTTTCTAGAATAGGTTTAGCTTCTTTTGCTCGAGCTTTAGTTGTAGTTATCTTACCATGCTTTATAGTATCTGAAACTAAATTTCTTAAGAGTGCTTTTCTTTGTGAAGAAGATCTACTTAATTTATTTTTTGATGATTTATGTCTCATAATAACCTCTATATCTAGCTCTCTGGAAGCATATTTCTTTCTGCTAAAACATCAAAAAGTTCATCTAAAGATTTTCTACCAAAGTTCCTAATCTTCAATAAATCTCCTTCTGGCATAGCTATTACTTCTCCAACTCTATTGATACCAGCTCTCTTCAAACAATTTAGTGTTCTAGCTGACAGATCAAGTGTTTCTACTGGTGTGTTATAAATATCAGGACTGATACCTAAACCTGCAGCAGGACTTTGTTCTTCAGAACCTTGATCAAATTTACTAAATATATAAAAATTATCCATTAGTGACTCTGAAGCTTTTTGTAACGCAGATTGAGGATCTATACTTCCATCTGTCCAGATCTCAAGAGTAAGCCTTTCCCAGTCAGACCTCTGTCCAACTCTAGTTGGTTGAACAGAAAAATTAGCTTTTTTAATTGGAGTAAAAATAGAATCAATTGGTAATACACCAATGTTTGTGTCATCTTCTTCAGTTGCTTTTTTATATCCTTGTCCTTGTTCAACACTAAATTCGACAGAAAGATGAGCATCAGCTGAATCTAATGTAGCCAAATGATGCCCTGGATTCACTATTTCAAAGTCTGCTGTAGCCATTATATCTCCTGCTTTGACTTCTCCTTCACCTTCAACTTCTAATCTTAGTCTTCCGGATCTATCAGACAAAGATCTTAATCTAATACCTTTAGCATTCATGAGAAATTCATTTACTTCTTCTCTCATACCTTTTAAAGTAGAGTACTCGTGCTCTATTCCTTCTATTTTCACCCAATTTATTGCTGTACCAGGTAACCCAGATAAAAGCGTTCTCCTGAGTGGATTACCTAAAGTAACTCCCCAACCTTTATCCAACGGTTCAGCTATGAATTTACCATAAGCTTCAGTACCTTCAATCATTCTTATACTTAGTTCAGGAACGTCAGGTTCTGTAACTGAAATATCGTCAATTGGTGATAATCCAAATTGTTTTTCTAGCATGTTACCTCCGTGAATAGTATTCAACTATTTGTCTTGTATCAATTTCCAACTCTGCATCAGACGCAGAAGGAAGATTGTTAATTTGAACAGAAAGTTCATTTTTATCTAAAGAAAGCCATTTTGCAGTATCATTATTTTTAGTATTTGAAGTAGCAATCTCAAATAAGCTTGATTTTTTTGATTTTTCTTTCCAAGAAATCTTATCTCCCTCTTTTATTTCATAAGAAGGGATATTAACTTTTTTATCATTTATCAAGAAATGTCCATGATTTACAGCTTGTCTAGCCTGTCTTCGTGTGTTGAACATTCCAGTCCTGTACATTACATTATCAAATCTTTTTTCTAGGAGTATAAGTAAAGAGTCTCCAGTTGATCCTATATCCTTGGATGCTTTATCATAGTAATTTCTGAATTGCTTCTCAAGTATTCCATACAAAAATCTAGCTTTTTGCTTTTCTCTTAATTGAAGACCATAAGGGGAAAGTCTTCTTCTACTATTCATCTTAGGACCTTTTCCAGGTTTTCTTGGAACTTCTAACCCTAAAAAACGCATTCTTTTATTAACTGGACCAACGTACCTTGCCATATTATATTCCTATCTATACTCTTCTTTTTTTAGGTGGTCGACATCCATTATGAGGAACAGGTGTTACATCTTTGATTGAAACTACTCTAATTCCAGCATGTTGAATTGCTCTGACAGCAGCCTCTCTTCCAGCACCTGGACCTTTTACTAGAACATCTACTGTTTTCATACCATACTCCACTGCAGCTTCAGCAGCAGTCTCTCCAGCCTTTTGAGCCGCAAACGCAGTTGATTTTCTTGAACCTCTAAATCCTTTAGCGCCTGCACTACTTTGAGAAATAACATTTCCACTGTTATCAGTCATGGTTATGATTGTATTGTTGAAGGTAGCCCTAATATAAGCATTTCCTTGTGGAACAAAAATCTTTTCTTTTTTTCTGGTTCTGTTTCTGGCCATAAAATTCCTACTTTAATTAGTGTGTTAATTTCTTTTTATTTGCTATTGTTTTCTTCTTACCTTTCTTAGTCCGAGCATTTGTTTTAGTTCTCTGACCATTTGCTGGTAGACCATTTTTGTGTCTTAATCCCCTGTAACTACCTATGTCAGATAACCTTCTTATATTTAGCTGAACCTCTCTTCGCAAGTCTCCTTCTATTCTCATTTGAGCTCTATCTATTGCACTTCTTAGTCTTGCTAAATCTTCTTCTTCGAGATCTTTAACTCTTGAATTAAGACTAATTCCTACATCAGAAATTATCTTTTTAGAAGTTGATCTACCTATGCCTGACACGGCAGTTAGTGCTACTTCAATTCTCTGAGAATCAGGTATGTTTACTCCAGCTAGCATTGCCATAATATTTATCCTTGAACTTGTTTGAATCTAGGGTTTTTCTTATTAATTATTCTTATTTTCCCACGCCTTCTAATGATTTGGTCATCAGCGCTTCTTTTTTTTATTGATGCTCTTTTTTTCATTATTTCTCCAATTATTTGAACCTGTAAGTAATTCTTCCTCTGGTTAAGTCATAGGGAGAGAGTTCTACTAATACTCTGTCCCCTGGTAATATTCTTATATAATTTTTTCTTATTTTACCCGATGCATGAGCTAAAACTTCGTGACCATTTGCTAGCTCAACTTTAAATGTTGTGTTTGGAAGAGCTTCTTCTACCTTACCTTCCACTTCTATTGCTTCTTTTTTTGCCATATTTATTTTAGTCTTGTAAGAATTTCAGGTCCATTTTCAGTGATCAATACAGTATCTTCCATATGGGTCGATAATTTGCCATCTTTTGTAACCACAGTCCAGTTGTCTTCAAGTACTTTTGTCTCCCAAGTTCCTTGATTGACCATTGGTTCGATTGCAATTGCCATTCCTACTCTTAATAAAGCTCCTTTATCCTTATCTCCAAAATTTGGAACACTTGGTGGTTCATGTAATTGAGTACCAATTCCATGTCCAACATATTCTCTAACTACATCAAAACCTTCATTAAGTACATAATTTTCGATTGAGTTAGATATCATACCAACTTTATTACCGGGCATAGCATTCTCGATTCCAATATCTAGCGCTTTTTTTGCAACTGAGATAAGATTTAATTTTTCTTCATTTTTTTCCTCACCTATAAGGAAAGTTCTAGCATGATCACTATACATCCCATCAACAATTGCACCACAATCAATAGATATCAAATCACCTTCTACCAACTTTCTATTACTTGGAATTCCATGGACAATTTCTTCATTTAAAGAAATACATGCCGTAGCTGGAAAACCATACAATCCTAGAAAGGCCGGCTTTGCGCCTTCTTTTTCAATAAATTGCTTAAGAAATTCATCTATCTCTTTTGTTGTAGAACCAGCTACAAGTTTAGTCTCAGATTGGATTAGTGCTTCTGCAACAATCTTACAAGCATGTTTCATAGAAGCTATCTGCTCTGGAGTTTTAATAGACCCCTCAGTAATCAATTAATTGAGTTCTCCCTAAAAATAATGTACAAACTACTATTATATAAGTAATAGCAGAAGGTTGTACAGTATCAAATCTGCATTATTTTGTCAATTTGATTAGATACTTGATTTATTGATTCATTTGCATCAATTTTTTTCATTAGGTTTTTATCATTATAAAAATCTAATAATGGTGCAGTCAGATCAGTATAATTTTTCATTCTAATAGAAATTGCATCTGGTTTATCATCTTCTCTTTGATAAAGTTCTGGCTCTTTACAAGATGGTTTAGAATTGCATACAATCTTTTCAGATTTTATAAAAGTAGAAGCGCAATTCCTACATGATAATCTCTGAGAAAGCCTTTGTATTAATTCATCTGAAGGAACATCAAAATATAGTACATGATTTATTTTCATAAATAATTTGGAAAATTCTAAATCTAATGCTACTGCTTGACTCAAAGTTCTAGGAAATCCATCTAATAAAACCGAATCAAATTTTTTCAATTTTTTTGATACCATATCAATTATCAGCTGATCTGGAACTAAGTTTCCCTCGATCATATATTTACGAGCTTGTTTACCAAGCTTTGTTCCTGAACTTATTTCTGTCCTCAATATATCACCTGTAGAAATATGATTTAATTTATACTTTTTAACTAAATATGAAGACTGAGTTCCTTTACCCGATCCAGGAGGCCCCAATAGAATAACATTCATTCTAATTTACGAATCCCTCATAGTTTCTCATTAGCAACTGGGACTCCAATTGTCTCATGGTATCAAGAGCTACTCCAACCATAATTAATAAACTTGTACTTTGAAGAATACTTGTAGTTGACTCTAATCCAGTTATAAAAGCAGCTATAGAAGGAATTACAGCAACTGTTCCTAAAAAAAGTGCTCCACCCCAAGTAATTCTTAGAATTACTCTCATTAGATAATCTTTAGTAGGAGGACCAGGTCTGATACCAGGTATAAATCCATTATTATTCTGAAGTTGCTCTGCTAAATTTTGTTGATTATGAACTACCAATGTATAAAAAAAGGTAAACATAACAACTAATAAAAATATTGTTACCCAATATAAAGTACCAGTTGGACCAAATTGAATAGAAATCCACTGTGCTAATGAGGGCACAAATCCATTGGATGCTGGGTCAACAAAATAAGAAGCGACAACTGCTGGCAAAGCAAGAATTGAAAATGCAAAAATCAAAGGAATCATTCCAGCTGAATTAACTCTGATTGGAATATGTGAAGAACCTTGAGACCTATACATTCGATTACCTCTAAAAACACTTC
>Ga0310343_10001332_pt1 | contig 12568 bp, 5 predicted proteins | sample HC15DNA2025_MG_FD_203519 | JGI IMG/M metagenome (GOLD analysis project Ga0310343, IMG submission 203519) | Marine microbial communities from station ALOHA, North Pacific Subtropical Gyre - HC15-DNA-20-25_MG | ecosystem: Environmental > Aquatic > Marine > Oceanic | place: Pacific Ocean: North... | reverse complement strand
TTTTAACAACTCAAGAAGTCTTCACTTCTTCCTCGCAGTATTCCCAGTAGTCTGCGTATGGTTAACATCTATGGGTATTTGCACAATGGCATTTAACCTAAATGGATTTAACTTCAACCAGTCAGTTGTAGACGTAAATGGTAAAGTTATCCCAACATGGGGTGATGTTCTTAACAGAGCAAACCTAGGTATGGAAGTAATGCACGAGCGTAATGCTCATAACTTCCCATTAGACTTAGCATGTGCTGAGACTACAGAAGTTGCATTAACAGCACCATCTATCGGTTGATAAAAACTAAATAGAATGTTATACTAAGGGGGAACGATTGTTCCTCCTTTTTTTTATGGAATGGAACATATCTAAATAATTTTTAATATCTACGCAGGGAGATGAAACAACATGTATCAAAATCTAGAACCAGAAGACGATTGGTTTAGACCATCCAATAAAGAACATGTCAATGATCTCTGGGAAGATATGGACAGACTCAATGCTTTATATGAAGAGTTAATGTGGAATAGTCTTGATGTTTTAGAATTTGTTGCTGACTATGAGAATGATCGAATTATAATTACAAACAAAACCCGAAGGAAAAATAAAGATTCTAAATAATTTTAACTTACAAATTTATATGGGTATTCTCCAATCTTCTAAGGCTTATGTTTTTAATTTATACACAACGAGTTCGGCAGAGGCAAAAAGATTATGGAGGAGAGATATAAAAGAGAAATGGAATTGGAAATGTGCGTATTGTGGAGATAAAAATAATTTAACAATCGATCATGTAGTTCCTCGGTGTAAAGGGGGACCTGACTTTACCAAGAATGTAGTCTGTTGCTGCAGTAGTTGTAATCAGAAGAAGGGTCATGAACCTTGGGAGGATTGGTATTTTTCTCAAGAATTTTTTAATTTAGAAAGATACAATAAGATTATAGAGTGGATGAAACCAGATCCTCCGAAAAATTTATTTGTATATAAACCAAGAAGAAATAATGTATCTTAATTTTGTATAAATAAATGAAGGCAGTATATACTGTTCTTTCTGGTACATACCGACTTTCATAAATGGCAACACCAATCAGGATTAAAAGGTCTGCGGTTCCTGGCAAAAGACCCCAGACTACGGACTTACAAGTAGGAGAATTAGCACTTAATACCTATGATGCAGAACTCGTAACCCTAAGAGATCGATTTTCTGCGACAGGTATTGCAACTGAAGTTGTCAGAGTCGGTGCAGGAGTCACAGTAACAAATGTATTATATGTAACGAAAGATGGAGATGATAATAATACAGGACAAAAATTAGGAGATGCAAAGGCAACTATAAAAGCAGCAGTTGGTATTGCAGCTACTGGAGATGTAATAAGAGTTAGTGCAGGAACATATGTAGAGAATAATCCAATCGTTCTTCCAGAGCAGGTAAGTATCGTTGGTGATAGTTTAAGAGAGGTAACAATAACTCCACAAAACGCAGGTAGTGATTTATTTCATGTGGCACCTGGTGTTTACATATCAGATGTTTCATTTGTAGGAACGATGAACTCTGGTAGTGCGATAGTCGCATTCAATCCAGACATAGTTTATTACTATACACAGTCACCCTATATTCATAATTGCACTAATTTTGTCACCAATAGTATTGGAATGAAGATTGATGGCAGTAAGAATATCGGACCATTCAAAAGTATGGTGACTGACTCTTATACTCAATATAACTCAAATGGTATTGGAGTTTCATTATCAAACGAGGGATATGGACAGATCGTGTCCATGTTTAATATTAATAATGATGTTGCAATTGCTGCTAATACTGGTGGTCAGTGTGATATAACTAACTCAAACTCATCATTTGGAAACTTTGGATTAGTCTCTGATGGTGTCGGACCTTTAAAATATATTGGTACTATTACATCATCACAATCTGAGAATAAGGATGAATTTATAATAGATTTGAGTACACCAACTGTTAATATTTCAGGTTTTGAATATGATATAACAACTGGATTGTCAACCGTAACAACAGCAACTCCTCATGGATTTCAAGTTGGAATGGGTGTCACTCTAGCAGGTATTGGTTTGACATGTGTTTATGGAACTAAAATATATCCTGATGGGAAGGTTGGATATATTTTTGAAGTTAAGTCAACTCCAACTTCAACTGTATTTACTACGAATGTAGGTCCATCAACCGTTCCCAGTACATATACCTCTGGTGGAACTGCAAAATTAGATATGGTAAGACCTTTTGATGGTCAAAATGTTTTCTTTGATACTCTTTATCAAGAAGTAAAAAAAGTTGAATTGACAAGTGGTGGTTCTGGATATACAAGTCCACCAACTGTAACTATTCAAGCACCAGGAACTTCTTGGGGTATACAGGCAACTGCTGTTGCTACTATTAAAAATGGATCTGTAGATGAGATTACTCTTGTTTCTTCTGGAAGAGGATATACTTCAACACCTACAATAACTGTAACTGGATCTGCTACAGCAACATTGGAAATGGTACCAAAATATTATTCAATTTTAAAATCAACTCCAATATCTTCGGGAATTACAACCATTACTGTGGATGATAATGTTCCATATGCTGTTGGTGTTGGAGTTACAGTTCCTTTCTTCAAGCAAAGTAGAATTTTAGCATCCAGTCATTCTTTTGAATATGTTGGAACTGGAGTCGATCCATTAAATTCTCTACCACAAAGAGGTGCTGTTCCAATTCAAGATAATGAAATTGATGATCGTAATGGTGGATTGACAATCTTTACTAGCACAGACCAAACAGGTCAATTCAGGATTGGTGATGGTGTCATCATTGATCAACAAACAGGAACTATTACGGGTAATTTTTATTCGAAGAGTTTATTTTCACAAATGACACCATTCATACTAGCATTAGGAGGAGATTAAGAGGATGGCATTAGCATTAAATGTATTTCAGACTGTAACTAAAGTTGCACCCACCAATCCCGTTGGAATTTACACAGCACCTGTTGGATACACTGGTGTTGTATTATTAGCACAAGCTGCAAATGTAGGTAGTTCTACAAAAACAGTTTCATTATCACATGTGAGAACCACTGCTGGTATTGCTGTGACAACAGAGATTGTTAAAGATTTACCAATTGAAGCGAGTGATTCAGCAAATCTTGTTTCGGGTAGACTTGTTCTTGAAACAAATGATGTTTTGCAATTATCTGCAAATACTACAACTGATATTAAATTTATAGGAAGCATATTAGAAACACTAAACTAAAATGAAATACGTCAGCGGAAGATTAAGAAAACTTGAACTTGGTTTAAGTTCACATAGCGAAACTAAACAAACACTCAATGTTATTGGTAATGTTGATATTACTGGCATAGCGAGTGCATCTGCTTTTGCTGATTTTGATTATCTTCAAGCACCTTACGGTAGTACAGTTAGTTTTACGGTAACTGTAGCGTCAAAATCAAATCACAGATATAGTGGCGGTAGTAGTAATGCGTATTACATTAACGGGATTGAGTCACCTGTTTTAACATTAACACCTGGTAGAACATATAGATTCAATAATAATAATTCAGGAAGTCATCCATTTAGATTTTATTATGATGCAGATAGAACTATTCAATATTCAACAGGAGTAAACTTTCAGAACACATATACTGAAATAACAATATCTGACACAACTCCAAATGTTCTACATTATCAGTGTGCGAGTCATCCACTGATGGGTAACTCTGTTGTTACAAATTCAAATGTTGTTGATAGTCCATATGCTGCTACCCTTCGTGACTCACTTACAGTTTCAGGAAATATAACTGCCAATGGTAATATACTTGGTGATAACGCTACAAATATATCTGGTATTAATTCAGTAACTGCTACATCATTTTTTGGTGATGGTTCAGGACTAGTAGATGTATCTATTCCTGGTATTAGCACTGCTGGAACAACTGAATTAACACATTTAGAATTATCAGGAAACCTTAAAGTTTCTGGTATATCAACATTTGGTAATGATAAAGTAATAGTAGGTGGAGCAACAACAGATTTATTAGTTAATGGTAGTGCAAGAGTTACAGGAGAATTAAAAGTAGGTGATGGTACAATCACTCTTAATAGTGCAGGATTATCAACATTTCCAACTGGTGTCGATGTATCGGGTGGTTCTGGTTTAATTGCTTCATCTGCGAAGATATCTGATTTAACTTCTGGTCGTGTTGTTTTTGCAGGTACAGGCGGGGAACTTGAAGATAGTGCCAATTTAACATTTGATGGCACAACTTTGACTGGTGCTTTTAGTGGTGATGGTTCAGGATTAACAGGAGTATCCATTCCTGGTATTAACACCGCTGGAACGACTGAACTCACAAATTTAGATTTATCAGGAACCCTCAAAGTTGCTGGTGTCTCAACTTTTTCGGCAAATATAAATGCGAATGGAAGTTTAGATGTAGATGGTCATACTGAATTAGATAATTTAAATGTAACTGGTGTATCTACCTTCAATGCTAATGTTCTTTTGGGAGATAGTGATATTTTAGGATTGGGTGCTGCAGGTTTTAATGGTGGTGTTCCAGATTTAAGATTTTATCATAATGGATCAAGTTCAAATATTATAAACAACACAGGTCATCTTTACATATCTCAGAATGCATCAAGTAAAAATATATATTTTAAAGCTACTTCAATATTATTAAGAGATACAAATGATTATGAAATTTTAACGACTGCTAATAATGGTGGAATAACTGTAAAACATAATAATTCAACAAAATTAGAAACGACTACAGATGGAATCACAGTAACAGGAACAGTTATCGCAACGGGAGCAGATGTAAACGGAGACTTAGATGTATCTGGTATTTCAACATTTGCTACTGCTAAAGTTACAGATCTAACAGATAATCGAATTGTAATTGCTGGAACTGGTGGAGAATTAGAAGACACTAGTAAATTAACTTTTGATGGAACAACACTCGCTATAGTCGGAGACGCTACATTTACTGGAAATGTCTCAGTGGCTGGTACATTAACCAGTGAAGATAAGACAAATGTTGATTCCTTAGGAATCGTAACAGCAAGAACTGGTGTAAGAATTAGTTCTGGTGGATTAGTTGTAAGTTCTGGTGTTGCTACATTTACTGATGCCATAGATTCAAATGGTGGTACAAATATTGCTGGTGGTTTAGTCGCTGATACAGCAAAGGTTTCTGATCTTACAAATGGTCGTGTTGTTTACGCAGGTGCAAGTGGAGAACTTCAAGATAGTTCTAATTTAACATTTAATGGCACAACTTTAACTGGTACTTTTGGTGGTGATGGAACAGCACTATTAGTCACTATTCCTGGTATTAGTACTACCACAACAAGTGAATTTACCAATCTAAGTGTAGTTGGAGTCTTAACTGCTGGAAGTGCAATTCTTGGTAGTGTAAGAGTATCAGATTTAACTTCTGGTCGTGTTGTTTATGCTGGAAATTCTGGTGAAATTCAGGATAATTCAACATTTACTTTTAACGGATCAACTGTTACTGCTCCTGCTTTTGCTGGAGATGGTTCTGCTCTAACTGGTATCACTGCTGGCGGTGTTGGTGCGATTGGTGGTTTAACTGTTAAAGATGAAGGTGTAGTTGTTGGAACTGCAGGTAGTGTTTCTACTCTTGATTTTCTAGGTGGAGGAGTATCAGTTATTGCAAGTGCTGGTGCTGCGGGAGTAGCAACAGTCACTGTATCAACAGTACTGAATCCAGATGTTCAAACTATAAATGTATCTGGTGTATCTACTTTTGCTGGAATTATAAATGCGAATGGAAGTTTAGATGTAGTTGGTCATACAGAATTAGATAATCTTAATGTCTCTGGTGTCTCTACATTTGGTGATGATGTAGAATTAACAGGATACCAAAAACATTTAACACTCAACGGACAAGATAAAAAGTTAATATTTAAAACCAGTAATGTTGATAAATTTGAAATTTTTCATGATGATGGTGGCGGTGGTTCCAATAAAATTTATAGTAGAGCTGGTTCACAACCTTTAAAAATACACACTGAAAATTTGGGTGGTATTCAACTCTTCGTTAATACTGGATCAGGTGGTGGTAAGGGTGTACAACTTGGTGCTCAAGGTGATGTGCTTCCTTCTTCCAATAATGATATAGATTTAGGTAGTACTAACAATAGATTTGGGCATATCTATGGAGGAGATGGAATTTTCTCTAGAGATATGGTGGTTGGAGCAGGATTATCTGTTGCTGGTGTTGCTACAGTCACTGGAAATATAACAATTGAAAATACTTCTCCAAAATTATTTTTAACTGATAGTGATAATAATTCAGATTTTTCTGTTAGAAATTCTGATGGTAGTTTTAACATCTATGATGAAACAAATTCTCAACAAAGAATGGTGCTTGCATCAGACGGAACTTTTGATTTTAATGGGAATGTTGATTTAAATAATGGTCTTGATGTAACAAGTGGAAATGTTGTATTAAGTGAAGGTGTTGAGTTCAAGATGGGCACTGCTTCTAACTTAGAAATAATTTCTATAAGTGGAAATAAGGCTAGAATACAGTCTCAACAAGAGGATTTATATATTGAAACAGCAGCATCAAAATCGATTATATTAAAAACTAATCGCAATGGTACTTATGCAGGTTGGAGTATAAATGCAGATGGTGATTTGATACCATCAGCAGATAGCACTGTAGATATTGGAACTAATACAGTTCGTGTGCAGAATTTTTATGCGGACACATTATATGGAGATGGTTCTAACTTAACTGGAATTACTGCTGGTGCAACATTGAGTGCAGCATCAGGTTCACAAAGATTAGTTTTAACAAGTTTGACATCAGGCACTATGACAAGTGCTGCGACTGATGCAGATTTATCATTTGATGCTACAGATAATTTATTAAATGCAGGAAAATTACTTATTGCTGGTATCTCTACATTTGGTGATGATGTAGAATTAACAGGACATCAAAAACACTTAACACTCACTGGACAAGATAAAAAGTTAATATTTAGAACTAGTAATACTGATAAATTCGAAATTTTCCACGATGATGGTGGTGGTGGCGGCAACAAAATTTATAGTAATGCTGGTTCGCAGCCTTTAAAAATTCATACAGGAGGTATGGGTGGTATTCAACTCTTCGTTAATGGGGGTAGTAAGGGTATACAGCTTGGTGCTCAAGGTGATGTGATCCCTTATAATGGTGTAGATTTAGGTCATACTAACAATAGATTTGAACATATCTATGGACAACATGGAGCTTTCTCTGCAGATGTGTTGGTTGGAGCAGGATTATCTGTTGCTGGTGTTGCTACAGTCACTGGAAATGTAAAAACAACAGGTTATTTTTCAGCTAGTGATGATATATATCTCATCGGTTCTGGTGGTGGTTCATATACTCAATTAAATACAAACTCAAAAGACCTCTTAATTGATGCTAGAGGTAACTCAAATATAATAATGTTTAGAACCGCATCAGGCGGTAATAATCCTACAACTACAACTGGATGGGATATAGAAACTGATGGTGATTTTGTACCTACTGGAAATAAAACTGTTGATATTGGTTCTTCAAGTAAAAAAGTAGATCATGCTTATATTGCTGATGCTCATGTTGAAAACTTAGATATAACACAAAACATCATGCGTACTAGCACTGGTGGTGATATAGGTAGTTCTTCATATAAATTTGATAATGTTCATGCTTTATTTTTCCATGGAGATGGTTCAAACTTAACTGGCATTAGTGGTGGTGGAGGAGGAGATAAATTTAACACTACAATTACAAATTCAGTTCAAGCAACTGTTTATGGATATGAGACAGATATTATTACATTCCCTTCTGACAACACAAAAAGATATGTAATCGAATCAATTAGCGTTGGAAATGTAACTACTGGTGTTGGAACCACTGTAAATGTAATTGCATCAATCAATCCTGGTGTTACAACTTATAGTTCTGAATATAAAGTATACCTTGCATACAATACTCCAGTTCCTGACAATGGATTAGTTGAATTACTTAAACAACCAATGGTTATGAACCCGTCCGATGTTCTTAAAATATGGGCAACAGATGAAAATAATCAAGGTGTAAATGGTTCTATTGAATTATATGCAACTTATACTGCACATGACAGTACAGATTATATTGCAGGATATGGATCAACAACAAATGTGACTACAACTGGTATAGCAACTGTTTACACTTCAACGTCATATCCAACTGTTATACAATCAATTAAGGTGACAAACCGAACAGATACTGGTGACTTCCCTATTACAATTCAAATTGGACATGGATCTACAGTCACACACCTTGCGAAGAACTTAGTTGTTCCAAGATATGCATCTGTAGAATTACTAGATAGACCAAAGAGAATAGAAACAGGTGCAGCGATCAGAATGCAACAGGCAGCAGCAGCAAATACAATCGATGTTATAGTTTCTGGTAAGAAAATTACATCATAGGAGAGTTGCATAAATGGGAAATTCGAATATATTTTCTTTAGAGCAAGTTTATCGAAGGCAACTTACAAAAAACTGGACGGATATACTTGATCCATTCATTTATATTACAAGTTATACTCCAGAAACTCCTGCTTCAACAGGTCCTACTGCAGGTCCTGCCTATGGATATTCAGGTGGTGGAGGAGCTGGATCATTTGGAGCTCGTGAAACAGGTGGAACAAGAGTAGAAAGAATTGATTTTAATAACGACACTGCAACATCATCACCAAAAGGTAATTTAGCTCATGATCATCTAGATTGTGCAGCATTTGGTAATGCGACTCATGGATATGTAATAGGTGATTCGTTTACAACCACTAATAGGTCTTGGATAAGTAGAGTTACATATGCTAGTGATACATCAACAGCATCGCCAAGAGGAAATATGTCAGTGCCTCGTGGTGGTAATAGTTCTACAGGAAATGCATCTTATGCATGGATTTCAGGTCAATATGACTGGATGCCATCATCTGCAGGTCAATATGCTTCAACAGTAGATAGAATAGATTTTTCAAATGATAATACAACATCATCAGCAAGAGGTAATTTAGATAGAGCAATTGCTAGAGCAGGTGCAACAGGTACTGCAAATTATGGATGGTGGGCAGGTGGATCTACAGCTTGGAACCAAACAGATACTACATCAGTAAGTCGAATTGATTATGCCAGTGATTCGTCAACAGCATCACCAAAAGGAACACTATCCGATCCTGTTGAATCAAATACAGCAACAGGTAATATTGATTATGGATATAATATTATTGGTGGAGGACCAGGTATAAATGGATCTACAATTGTAAGATATGATTATGCAAGTGATACTGGAGCATCTACACCAAAAGGAAAATTATCTGTCCAAAGATATTTCCTTGCAGGTGCAACAGGTACTCAAAGTTATGGATATTTTATGGGTGGTCAAGACCCAAGTGCTAGTCCCTCTAACTTACAATACAAAACTACCATAGATCGAGTTGATTATTCAAATGATACTGCAACAGCATCACCAAAAGGTAATTTAGATGTTAATGCAGCTGGTCCAAATGATGCTGGATATAGACAAGCTGGAGGTTTTAGTGGACAATCAAATGCATTTGGTGCTTCAACTGCAGCAATTCCAGCTTCATTTGTACCTGCAACTCAATATGAACCTCCACTACCTCCTGCTTTACCTTCAGGTCCTGCGTATGGATATTCAGGTGGTGGAGGAGCTGGTACATTTGGAACTCGTGAAACAGGTGGATCAAAAGTTCAGAGAATTGATTTTGCAAGTGATACCTCAACAACATCAGTAAGAGGAGAATTAAAATATGATCATCTACATGGTGCAGCAGTTGGTAATACGACTCATGGATATGTAACGGGTGATCTTTTCACAACCACTGCTAGGTCTTATACAAGTAGAGTTACATATGCTAGTGATACATCAACAGCGTTAACAAGAGGAATGATGACAGTAGCCCGTGGTGGTGGTAGTGCTACGGGAAATGCATCTTACGCATGGATTTCAGGTGCTTGGGATTGGATTTATGGTGGAGCAGGTCCTAATGCTTCAGTCGTAGATAGAATTGATTATTCAAATGATTCTGCAACAATGTCAGCAAGGGGTAATTTAGATAGAGCAGATGGTAAGATTGCAGCATCAGGTAATGCTAATTATGGATGGTGGATGGGTGGAAGTGGAGTGACAACAGTAAGTCGAGTTGACTATGGTAACGACACTGCAACAGCATCACCAAAAGGAACATTATGTGCTACTTCATATACAAACACAGCAGTGGGTAATGTTAACTATGGATATACTACTAGAGGGAATCCTTCTTATACTGATTTTCTAAGATATGATTATGCAAATGATACTGGAGCACCTGCACCAAAAGGATCATTATCTTTCGCAAGAAATGATTTTGCAGGTGCAACAGGTAGTCAGAGTTATGGATATTTTATGGGTGGTACTTCAGGTCCTAGTACTTATCATACATCAATAGATCGTATTGAATACGCAAATGACACAGCAACAGCATCACCAAAGGGTAATTTAGATACGATGATAGCTGGCAGCTCTGGATGGAGAAGAGCTGGAGGTTTTAGTGGACAATCAAATGCATTTGGTACTCAACCTGTTCCTAGTACAGCTAAATTAGTAGATAAAGGTTCTGATGGATATCAAACATCATCACTCGGTCCTGCTTATGGATACCTTGCTGGTGGTTCTGGAATAAGTAATGTACAAAGAATTGATTATGCAAGTGATACTTCAACACCAACACTAAAACCTAATTTACCCTCAGAGCAATCTAAGGGTGGTGGAGCTGGTAATTTAACTCATGGATATACATTTGGTGGTGATGCTCCCAGTGGTAGTAGCACGGTTTATCGTCTTGATTATAGTAACGATGCAGTAGCAGCAACAACAAAAGGTCCTTTATCTACAGCAGGAACTTACCTGAACTCTGTGGGAAATGCTAATTTTGGATATTCTGGAGGTCGTAATACCAATACCTCTATCATAGACAGACTTGATTACTCAAATGATACACAAGCAGCAACTTCATTAGGAAGCATAATGAGTCCTGGTGGTGTTAATGGTTATTCTACAACGGGTAATCAAAGTTTTGGTTATTTTATTGGAGGTCTAAATCCATCGGGTTCTGCTAGAGAAAGCACTGTACGAAGACTTGATTATTCAAATGATGCTGTAGCAACAACACCAAAAGGACCTTTGACTGGTGCCACTCAGTATTCTACAGCAACAGGAAATGCTAATTATGGATACACTTTTGTAGGTGCTGGTACTGCTGGAACAAAAATAGATCGTATTGAATATGCAAATGACACATCAACAGCAGTAACAAAAGGTTCTTTAACCAGTCCTGGATACATGAGGTCAGCAACAGGTAGTGCTGATTATGGATATTTTTGTGGTGGTATTCCTACCTATACAAAAGTAGATAGAATAGATTATTCAAATGACACACCAACAGCATCAGCAAAGGGGAATTTGAGTATTGGCACGAGACATATGCAACCTTTCAGTGCACAACAATCTGGACTGTTCTCCCAATCTTATATTCCAAGAATGAGATTTATTGATCTTACTCTTGAAGCTGCTGCTATAGCACCTACACCTGCAGGTCCTGCTATGGGATATTTGGCTGGTGGTATGACTCCTTCTGTTGGAACCTATACACAAGTACAACGAATTGATTTTGCGAGTGATACTGCTACTGCTGTACAAAAAGGTAATTTGGCTTCAGAGCATGCGAAAGGTGGTGGAACTGGCAGTAACAGTTATGGATATTGTCTTGGTGGTGCTACACCATACCCTGCATCTACTGTTCAGCGTTCTGATTATGCAAATGATACAGAAACAGCAGCAACAAAAGGTCCTTTATCTGCAGCAGGAGATTACCTGGCATCTATAGGAAACATAAATTATGGATATACTGGAGGTCGTCTCGGTAGCTGGCCTAGTCATCCTAATAATTTCTCTATACTAGACAGGGTTGATTATTCAAATGATACAGCAACAGCAACAGTACCAAACGCTACTGGATTTTCTCCTGGTGGTAACAGTTATGGTGGAGTAGGTAATCAAAGTTATGGTTATTTTGCTGGTGGTTATGATAATCCTTATGGTGATCATAGAAGCACTGTACGAAGACTTGATTACTCAAATGATTCTGCAACAACATCTCCAAAAGGACCATTAACTTTTAAAAGTGCTAACATAGCAGCAACAGGAAATGCTAGTTATGGGTATATTAATAGTCCTCCTTATGGTAATAATGGTTCAACAATAAATCGAATTGAGTATGCAAATGATACAGCAACAGCATCACCAAAAGGTAATTTAAACCATAACCGAAGCAAGAGGGCAGCAACAGGTAGTGCTGATTATGGATATTTTACTGGTGGTGCTTCACCGAATAACACATATGTAGATCGAATTGATTATGCAAATGATACACCAACAGCGTCACCAAAAGGTAATTTGCTTTATGATGTGAGAAGTCATCAAGCTTTCAGTGCAAGAGAATATGGACTTCCT
>Ga0310343_10001330_pt1 | contig 12572 bp, 8 predicted proteins | sample HC15DNA2025_MG_FD_203519 | JGI IMG/M metagenome (GOLD analysis project Ga0310343, IMG submission 203519) | Marine microbial communities from station ALOHA, North Pacific Subtropical Gyre - HC15-DNA-20-25_MG | ecosystem: Environmental > Aquatic > Marine > Oceanic | place: Pacific Ocean: North... | reverse complement strand
CCGCTTTATCCTTCTTTGCGGGAAGGGCTTTCTTTGGTTCACTGTTTTGTCCCAAGCGGCTATACTTCGTTTATTGTTTGGCATAATTTTATTTAAAATTTACTTGGGATGCTTTCGGATATTCGTGTGAAATTCTTTCTGCTCATACCCTTTTTGAGCATGGTCACTTTCGCTGCTTCTCCTTCCTCGTCTGAATTTATCCTTTCGTCGGGCTCGTCTTTCAATGTGCAGGCAGCCAAGGACGACTTGTTGGGAGGGGTTCCTTTCGAGTCCAACCTCGAACTGGCTGCAGGGGATCTTTTCAAACTGACCGATGGATTGGGCAGCAAGACCAACACGGCGTTTCGGACCTTCGCCCGGGACAGCGCAGAGGATTGGGTGATTACTTTTTCAAACCTAAAGATCCTCGAATTGAGGGAGATTCGAGTCTTTTCCTGGAATGGGGACATTAGATCCCAACAGGATTTCGATCTTGTCTACAGCATGGACCGGGGAAAGACCTTCGTTCCTTTGGCCAGGCGTATTCTGGCTCCCGAAAACGGAGCCTGTAACTTGACCCGCGTTCCATGCTCTCTATCTAAAGTGACCGATCTTCGGTTTGTCTTCCGCAATCCGGGCGATGACGTTAAGCCCAAAAACACTCATCACTCCTCCCTTCTTGAGATTGACGCCATTGGGACTCCCGTGATTCCTCTTACCTTGGCGGAGGCAAAAGATGCTGGCCGGGCCAACTCGGCCTTGCTTAACTCTCCTGAGGTCGGGGGAAGCAAAGACGGGCTTTTGCCTGAAAAATCGGCCCAAGCGAACCTCTCCGCTTTCCATTCTTCCATCCGGCCCGCCTTGGAACAAAGCTGCCTACCTTGTCACGGGCCTGAAAAACAAAAAGGCAAATTCCGAATCGACACGCTCAACCCGGACTTGATCAAGGGTGGAGACAAGGACTGGTGGTTGGAGGTAATGGACGTGCTGAGCAATGGAGAGATGCCTCCCGATGATGCACGGGTGAAGTTGTCCGATGCAAAGCGCTCCGAAACCATCGATTGGCTTTCTTTGCAGCTTCAAAGGGCTTCGAGGATAGCCCGCATTGAAAAGGGGAACTCTTCTTTCCGTCGGCTTACCCGTTACGAATACAACTATGCCCTTGAGGATTTGTTGGGTGTTCCTTTGTCAATCGGTGAAACGCTACCCCCCGAAACCGCGTCGGAAGATGGCTTTAAAAACAGTTCCGAACTTTTGCAGATGTCCCCCATGCAATTCCAAATCTACCGGCAAATAGGATTGAAGGCCTTGAAGCGGGCAACGGTAACCGGGGAACGCCCTGAGCCGGTCACCTATCTTGTTTCGATGGAGGAAGAGTTTGAAAAGCTGGCTGCCAATTCAAAGACGAAATTATTCGATGTTCGTGATAAAAGTTATGAAAAGATCCGCAAATCAATGCATCTTTTCAATTCCCGGACGGGAAGGGGCACTCCTTACAAGGCAGGTAAACTGAAACCGGAATCGGAAGTCGTTACCGATCCTTCTCCGCCTGGATCGGGGGTTTTCATGTCCTTGCCAAGATCGAACGAGTTAAAATGGAACCTGGACCGGTTCCTGCCGGATGATGGCGTCATGAGGGTTACTATCCGAGCTTGGCGTTCCTCGGACAATCCGGATGAGGATGCGAGCCTGCGCTTTGGTTTAAGCGCTCACACCAGTAACAACGCCAACTTTTCCAACGTAATCAGCGATCGAAATCTCCCTGTCACGGGAACGGTGAAAAATCCCCAATTCATTCATTTCGATGTTTACCTCGAAGACATTCAACGGAACCCCTTCCGCAAACTTGCCACGACCTTTCCCAGGAGGGATGAATTCCTGCATATTAAAAACATATCCAACGCCCATGGCAAAGAACCTCTTAAAGTTCACTTGGACCGAATCGAAATCACCGCCCCCTTTTATGCCCAATGGCCGCCCGCTACCCACCAGAGAATTTTCTTCGATAGCAAGGACGAGGAAAACGAAAAAAAATACGGTGCTGAAGTGCTTTCACGGTTCATCAAGCGCGCCTGGGGTCGCCCTGCCAGTTCCGTGGAGATCGACCGTTTCATTAGCTTGTTCGATAAATTCAGACCCGACTTCGATACTTTCGAGGGGACGATGCAAGAGGTTCTCGCCACCGTATTGGCTCATCCGGAATTCCTCTACCTGACTCAACGCTTGCCTGACAGTAAAGATCTCAAGTCATCGCGAGTCAGTGATTGGGAATTGGCCAAACGCCTTGCCGTATTTTTATGGTCGAGCATCCCCGATGCTCGACTGCAACAATTGGCTGACCAAGAAAAACTCAAGGAACCGACGGTCCTTGAGGCCGAAGTCAAACGGATGTTGGCCGATTCCCGCTCCAATCGGTTTGTTCGGCACTTTGTCGAGCAATGGCTTGGTTTGGACGGGATGGAGAGCGTTACGCACGTCACCGACGATGCCTTGAAAGATGCAATGCTCAAAGAACCCGTCGCCTTTTTCGAGAATCTGCTGAAACGAAACGGCAGTGTTTTGGACTTCATCCATTCCGACTATGCCTTGGTCAACGAAAGGTTGGCGAAGCACTATGGGATTAGGGACGTGCTTGGCTCTCGTTTCCGCAAAGTGTCCATCGAACAGCATCTCAACCGTGGGGGGCTTTTGACTGGTTCCGCCGTTCTTGCCATGAACTCGGACGGGAAGGATTCCAATCCTCTCAAGCGCGGAGTGTGGATGCTGGAAAGTATTCTCGACGATCCCCCTCCACCGCCTCCTCCCAATGTTCCGGAAGTGGATCTTGCCGATCCCGAAATCCAAAAAATGACCCTGAAGGAGCGCATAGCCGATCACCGTAGCGATGCGGCCTGTTATTCCTGTCATGCGAGAATCGATCCTTGGGGAATCGCATTCGAAAATTATGATGCCCTCGGTTCCTATCGTACGAAGATTAATGACAAACCGGTAGACGCCGCCGCTTTTCTTTTCAACAAGCAGCCCTTGGAAGGGATGAATGGACTGAAGCGCTATTTGCTCCAGGAAAGACAGGATCAATTTGCCCGGGCCATGGTCCGAAAGATGACCACTTATGCCCTCGGTCGCCCTCTTTCATTTGCCGATCATGCCGAGGTGGAAGACCTCGCGGCGGAATTCAGAAAAAGGGGCGATCGTCTGGGAGACCTCATTTATCTAGTTACTCAAAGCGGAATTTTTAACTCGAAGTAATTCCTTCTTGGTTTATTTTGAATAAAAGCGGCGGATGAATACTTACGACAAACCAAACTCTTTGGGACGCAGAACCTTTTTGCGTGGTGCCGGCCTTGCTCTCGCATTGCCGTGGTTCGAATCCTTTGGCTCCGGAAGTGAACCTTCTGGCAAGGCTCCAAAGCGATTCGTAAGCATATACCACCCGGATGGAGTTGGTGTTCCCCTCAAGGAAGACCCGGCTTGGAAGGATTGGAGTTGGTTTCCTCATGGTGGAGAAAAGGATTTCGAATTCACCAAGGTCCTCAACGTCCTCGAGCCTCTTCGAAGCGACGTCACGGTGTATGCAGGTCTTTCCCATCCCGCAGTCAGGCGCGTTCACGGTCATTCCAATGCCGACCAGTATTTGACGGGAGCCGACACGAAGGGCCATGGCCCGTACAAGAATTCGATCTCTCTCGATCAGGTATGCGCCGAATATATCGGCCATGAAACGCGGCATTCTTCTTTGGTCATGTCCACCAACGGTGGCATCGGCGGTCCACGGGGCGCCCAGACCCAGTCCTTTAACCGGGAGGGACGAGCCATTCCGGCGATGAACAAGCCCAAGCAAATTTTCGATATGCTTTTCGTAGCCGGGGACAAGGATGCATCCGCGAAATTGGCCCGCAGTAAAAGCGCTTTGGATTTGCTGATGGATGATACACGGTCGTTGGGGAGAAAACTTTCCAAGCACGACCAGGACACCCTTCAGCAGTATCTTGATTCGGTGCGGGATACCGAGGTCAAGCTGACCAAAGCCCAGCAATGGTTGGAGGCCCCCTTGCCTCAAGTTGATGCTTCAAGCCTCCATCTCGAAGCGGGCCCCAAAGAAGCCAGGCAATATTTTCAGACCATGTATGATTTGATCTATCTTTCCTTTTTGACCGACTCCACCCGGGTCGCGACTTTTCAATTGGGAAGGGAGAACGGCGGAGGCCCGCACGACTTGCTTTCCAAGGCCGTTGATTTGGGTAATGCTCATGGCCTGACGCATGACGTCAAAAAGAAAGACGGTTGGCAAAACCTCGGAACTTACAACCGCTATCAGGCGGAGGAATTCGGGCGCTTTGTTTCTAAACTCAAGAATACGAACGAGCCAACGGGCGAAGGCAATATGTTGGACAACACCTTTGCCATGCATGGTTCGGCATCCAGTAGCTTCCACCTTTCCCGCAATTACCCCATTATCTCCGCAGGAGGAAAGAACCTTGGGTTTGCCAATGGCCGTTATCTCAATTTCGTCGGCTTTCGTGAGGATGGTAGCCTCCCTGGAGCCGGAGTCATAAGTGATGCCGGATGGAGAAGCAATGTGGAGGAGGAAGAGCCCCCGCTTGCGAAGCTCTTTGTCAGCATTCTCCAAAGGCTTGGGGTCGAGACCGACTCATTCGCCGGATATTCCGGGACCTTGGAACGGGTGTAAAAGACTCGGGTTTTAGAGTAGCTCAAGGCCCTTCCCCGCGTCCTTGGCAAAGACTTTAAGCTCATGACTTGCCGATTGGATTTTCCTCGTTGGAGAAAGAGGATAATTTCGATATAGTATGGTCGTATTTACTTGCACTACCGAAAAGCAGTTTTGTCAAATGCACACCAATTACATCCCACCCAAACGAAAAACCAAGGTCGTCTTCGTGCAACTCGGTTCCCCCGAGGCTCCGACCCCGAAGGCGTTGCGCAAATACCTGCGCAACTTTCTTGGCGACCCACGCGTGATCGATATCAATCCTTGGGTCTGGAAGATTATTCTGAACGGTTTCGTGCTTCCTTTTCGCCCTGCCAAGTCAGCCAAACTCTATGAGAGGATCTGGGACGGAAAGAGTTTTCCCCTGATCACCAATACCGAGAATTTCACCAACAGTGTGAGGGACGAACTGAAGAAGATCGACCCCGAGGGCTACGTCGAGGTCAACCATGCATTCCTGCTCTCGCCCCCTTACGTCGATGAAGTCTACGACAGCTGGGAGGAAGACCTCAAAAACAACGTTGGTGCCACCAAGCTGATGGTCATACCGATGTTCCCCCAGTATTCCGAGAGTACCATTGCCTCGGGCGTGGACGCCCTGGCCAAGGAATTGTCCAAGCGGGTCAAGATTCCCACCTTCGAGGTGATCACGAATTTTCACCGGACCCACGCCTTCATCGACAATTCGGTCACCCAAGTCGACGCGAAGGTCGAGGAGCTCAAGAAGGAGGGCATTGAGATCGACAAGTTGGTCATTTCCTTTCACGGCATGCAGAAAAGACGGGTCGTTTTCAAGGGTGACGACTACTACCGGCACTGTTACGAGACCTACCGCTTGATCGTCGACCGCCTCAAGCACCTCAAGCCCGAGCAGGCCGTCATGACCTTCCAGAGCCGTTTCGGGTCGGAGGAATGGATCACTCCGTACACCGAAGATACGGTGGAAAAATTAATTGAGGAAGGAAACAAGGAATTGTTGGTCTACTCCCCGAGCTTCGTTGCCGATTGTCTGGAAACCACGGACGAATTGGGTCACGAACTAGCCGAGGAAGCCAAGGAGTGGGGCGGGAACGTCTACCCGGTCGAGTGCCTCAACACGAACGAGCAGTGGTGCAAGGATTTTGCCAAGTACGTCTTGACCCAAGCCGAGGGTTCGGCGCAGGACAAGGAAGACATCGAATACCAGATGATGACCGAAGATTACGAGCACATGCCGGAATTGGCTATGAATCAGTCCTGATTTCCGGGAAGTCCTTGTCCGCCACTTTTTCGATCAGAGCCTCTTTTAGACTCGTTGAGCTTGGTCTCATCCTCTTACGATGAGATTATGAAAAAATCATCCGCCCTGTTTCTATCCGCCTTGCTCATCCCCGCCTTTGCCTCCTCTGCCAAGCATCACGAGAAGAAGGAGAAATCCGATCCGTCGGTTCCACCAGTGGTCACTCCCGGCGTGCACGGTACCCCGGATAAGGCCGGCACTCCCCCCTCGGACGCCATCGTGTTGTTTGACGGCAAGAATTTCGACCAATGGGAAAGCGGAAAGGGTGGGGAAGTGAAATGGAAACTCGTGGACGGTGCTATGGAAGTGGTTCGTGGATCGGGATCCATTCGAACCAAGGAAAAGCTTGGCTATGGTCAATATCACGTCGAGTGGCGCACCCCCGAGGTGGTCAAGGGCTCTGGGCAGGGCAGGGGAAATTCGGGCTTCTTCCCCTTGGGCGGACCTGAAGTCCAGGTTCTTGATTCCTATGAGAACTCGACCTATTCCCATGGTCAGGCGGGTTCCGTATACAACCGCTACCCACCCCTCGTCAACGCTTGCCGCGCACCGGGGGTCTGGCAAAGCTACGACGTCATCGTGCATGCCCCGATCCAAGACGAGGCTGGCAAATACCTACGTAAAAGCGCCTACACGGTTTTGCACAATGGAGTACTGATTCAGGACAATATGGAAGTGGGAGGATCGGTGGGCAAGACCGGGCAGCTCGCTTTGCAGGACCACGGCAACCCGGTGCGCTACCGCAACGTTTGGTTCAGGCCCTACCGGGATCCCATCCCGATGAAGCGCAAGTAGACCTTGCTTCCCATCGAGTTTGCAATGAAGGCTAAAGCCTGGCCATTCTTTCTGACGGCTGTCTTTCTTTGCCAGGCCTTGGAGTCGCAACCCGCTCAACGGTGGGAATTCTCCAACCGGGCGAGTAAGATCAATCCACTGGCCAAGGAACACCCGGAGCTCAAGTTCACTTTCGCCGAGGTCAAGGGCAAGCATCAGGACCTTCAGCATGCCATCGTCGATACCCGTGTGGCGTCCCGTGACCGCCTCGTTATCTGGTTGATGAGTTACAATGGTGAACTCTCCAAATACTTGAGCAGTTTGGGACTGCACCTGATCCAACCTCACTATGCCAACCGCTGGTTTTCCACCATTCCCAAGGAAACGCACGATACCGGAGAATGCCTGGGTAACGTTCGCTTGGAAGCTGCCACGGGGGAAGACCACAGTCCGCTCGTCTTGATTCCAAAGCCCGATGGTTTGGCCGCCCGCTCGCTGAAATTCGTCCAATGGTTGGCCAAGGAAAACCCACAAGGGAAATGGGAACGCTTTCTCAATGAAAAACAAACGGATCTGCGATGGGACAAGGTCATCCTCTCGGGCATATCCCACGGTTCGACCACCTCGGCGCGTTTTGCCAAGCATCAAAAAGTCGCTCGGGTGGTTGCGTTTTCGGGGCCCCGCGATCAGTTGGAATCCTGGCAAAGCCTGCCATCCGCCACCCCCTCCAACCGGTACTTCGCCTTTACCCACGTACTCGACAAGGGATGGACGGCCGATCACTATTGCCGCTCCTGGCAAATGCTCGGGTTGGCCAAGTTCGGGCCCTTGGTGAACGTTGAAAAAGCCAAGTTTCCCTTCGAAAACTCACGGCGTTTGATCACCGATTTCGACGTCGATGGAAACGCCAACAAGGCGCACGGCATCGTGGTTCGGGACGGGCGCTGGAAGGAAGTCTGGAAATATCTTTATACCCACCCGGTCGACCAAGTTGGAAAGCCATCGCCACCCGATCCCGATTGTGTGGTCAAAAAACCTCAGATCAACTTTTAGGTTTTTCGCCCTAATAATCCAAATCGCTCAGGCTACCTTCTTTAACAGCCTTATGAAATTCAGATCCAACAAGATTCCAATCAACTTGGTTGTCATCATGTACTGCGCCCTTGGCATGGTATTGATCGCAGAAAAGAAAGAGAAGAAATATAATAAGTACGATCCCTGTTCAGGAAAAATTTCTGCCCAACGGATCGAAGCCGCGATTCGTGAGCGTATTCGGAAGCCTAAGGGAGAGGTCACTCAAGCTGATTATCTGCGCATTACCTATCTCCCGCTCACCGGGATGGGGCTTACGGACATCGCATTGCTGGCTAAACTCAAGAACCTCAAAAACCTGAATTTGGGCTACAATGAAATCTCTGATCTGACGCCTTTGGCAGGCTTGGGCGAATTGGAGAAATTACACCTTGGTTCAAACCAAATTACGGATCTCAGCCCTTTGGGAAATTTGAAGAAACTCAAGTCCGTTTCTCTTTTTCGTAATCAAATTTCAGATCTCGGCCCCATTGCTCATTGGAGCCATGTTCAGTATCTGGCTATGTATTGCAATCCTATCTCGGATCTCCGACCCCTTCATGGACTCGCCAAGCTTGATAAAGTGAAACTCCAAGGAAATCCGGTTTCAGCCGAAAGTCTCGATGTCGCCCGCAAGGCTCTCCCACGGTGCGATTTTCAATGGCAAGCCACACAGCACGTATTTGATCAGCACAGCCCCTTTTACCGAGGCCCCGTCGAACGCCATTTGAAATTGCCCGAAAACAAAATTCCCCGGGGAAACGGCCCGTTTTCAAAAACCTTCAGAACGAAGTATCCTGTTGAAGTTCCCATCCGTAATTAATACAACTTCCACAAGTCTTTGGTTCATGATCGTGAAACGCCTCAACCTCTTTTTAGAATGCACCTTGGCGGTTTTCATTCTAATCGGGTTTTTGATTCAGCCGGTCACGGCGGAGGAACAGAAGTTTCAAGAGGAGATCGTCCCTTTCTTGAAGCAGTATTGCATGGAATGCCATGACGAATCCACCTCCAAAGGCAGGCTTTCGCTCGAAAGGATCGATCCACGGATCGCCGGTGGTCCGGACTTCGAAAAATGGCGAATTGTTCTAGAACGAGTCAAATTTCACGACATGCCTCCGGCCAAGGCCGATCAACCGCTTGCCGCAGAGCGGAAGGCTTTATTGAACTGGATTCGCAACAATTTGCTCGAAACTCAGCAGCCCGGTTATCCGGTTGAGGCCAAATTGAAGCTTCCGGAATTTGGAAACTACGTCGATCACGCCGCTCTTTTCGATGAACCGCTCAGCGGTCCAGTGATTCCGGGACCGCCCCGGGTCTGGCGGTTGCGTCAAGGCATATACGGCAACCTCGAAATCGGAGACTCACGACTGAAGCGAACTCATGCCCTCACGGACCCACTCGTACTCCGAGATGGAGAGGAGTTTCGTGATTATGCAGCCCGTTACTTCATCGATGAACCCAGCACGGAAATGCTCTTGGCGAATGCGGAAAAAATCGTTCCTGTCCGTTCTCGGTTTGCTCTTAAGATGCTGACCGAAAACCCGGAAACTCCAACCGATGAGGACGTTCACTTCGCAATACGGAAGACCTTCATGCAAGTCTTGCGTCGTGAACCGGATGAATCGGAGTTTGATCGATTCACCGGTTTCTATCGTGAGGTCTTTGAGAAAAACGGAGGTCAGTCGGCTGCCGAGCGCCTCTTGATGGCAATTTACATGCGTCCGGAAGCCTTGTTTCGTGAGGAACTTGGAGAAGGACCCTCTGATCGGCATGGCAGAGTACGGTTGTCGCCTATGGAAACAGCCCTCGCTCTTTCCTACGCGCTTGGAGATTTTCCCGAGGACGAATTGATTGCAGCGGCGAAAGAGGGTGGGCTCAGCACCAACGATGCCGTAGCGATGCAGGTGAAAAGACGGTTTGAGAAACCTCCGCCCAGATTCGGGAATTCTCGGGTAATGGATTTTTTCAGGGAGTTTTTTCACTACCCCTACGCGGTCGAAGTCTTCAAGGACAAGCCGGAGCGTGGTTATTACCTACCCAAGTTATTGGTACGTGATCTGGAACTTCTCATCATGTCGATCTTGGAAAAAGATCACCAAGTCTTGCGCGAACTCCTAACGACGGATCACTATTTCGTAGATATTGATTATAACAAGGAGATCCCTTATCAGCCTAGTTTTACCCAGCCGAGCAATGGAAACAACCCGGTTAGGTCCGATCCCGAGTATGCCACGATCTACGGATTGCCCCGAGATTGGATTTGGACTGACGCACAACCCGTCCGGATGCCCGCAGGTCAGCGTGCCGGGGTACTGACTCATCCTGCGTGGCTGGCGGCGTGGAGTGGAAATTTTGACAACCATCCCGTTCAGCGCGGCAAGTGGATTCGCACCCATTTGCTCGGTGGAACGATTCCCGACGTACCGATTGACGTCGAGGCTATGGTTCCTGAGAACGAGCATCAACAATTCCGAGAACGAGTCGAGGAGGCGACCGGCAAGCAGGATTGCAGGCGCTGTCACAAGAAGATGGATCCGCTTGGGCTCCCCTTCGAACGGTTCACTCACTATGGTCGCCAACAACGAACCGAATTGGGCCGTCCCATTGATACCTCGGGGGCGATCACTTTCGTTGATGGGAAAATCAAAACCGGAGAGGTCGCATCGCCCATCGAACTAATGAAACGTTTGGGGAATTCCGAACACGTCGAGCAGGTGTTTGTTCGTCATGCATTTCGCTTTTTCATGGGCCGCAACGAAACCCTCGGCGATGCCCTGACTCTGCGAAATGCCCATAAAGCTTATCGTGAGAAAAATGGCAGTTTCGAGGCCCTGGTGGTATCCTTGCTTTCCTCTGATTCCTTTCTTCTTCGCTTTGCGGGTAACTCCGCAACCAACCTGCAAAACGTCAAACGAGAAGGCTGATCGTCCTTACCTCTAAAACTTTAAACAAAGCCATGAACTTGAAACTGATCCCCCGACGCACTTTTTTTCGTGGAACTACCCTTGGTATGGGTGGCGCCTTCTTCGCTCCCTTTCTTCGCCAACTCGAAGCCCAAACCGTCTCATCGCTGGCAAAACCCGCGAGAATCCTCTTTTTCGTGCAGGGTAACGGCATGTATCCCGATCAAATTCAACCTCAGGGCATAGAACGCCCTTCCGAACCGGCCAGGCTTGAAGACCGACGGCTTGCAGGCCACAAGTTTGCCGAATCGGTGGCTCCGCTTGAGCCATTCGCTGAACGCATGAGCTTTGTCCACGGCCTGTCGGGTCGGGTGGCGCTAGGAAACCACGGATGCGGCATGGGGGCGCTGGGCTGTTTCCCGAGCCCGAAGGATGCGTTTGCCGAAACGATCGACGCCGCTATGGCAAAGGCATTGCCCAGTATCTTTTTTCATACCGGACTTGGCGTGGAAACTAAACCTGAACAGTCGATTATCTACAATGTTTCCGCCCGTAGCAAGGGTGTGCCACTGCCGACTCAATGCAGTCCGCTAGGTGCTCATAAATCTCTCTTCTCCATTAGTGGCGGCCCTTCGGAGCGCCAAAAATTCAACGCGAACACCCAACTGCTCGATTTTCTTGCCGACGACGTCAAGAGAATGCAAAAACGCCTCGACGGAACTGAAAGGGATAAGCTGGATCATTACCTAAATGCATTCCAATCGATGAGCGGTCGTCAGGGGGCATTGGTTAAGTTACAGAAGCGCATCAGCTTGTCCGCCCCTGAGACCAACGAGCGTTTCGGCTCGAATGCCTTTGCCTTTGAGCGGATGGAAGCCCAGTTCGAGATAGCTGCTGGGGCTTTTATTGCGGGGCTTACCAATGTGATCACTCTTTCTTCGGGTGCGGGCAGAAATCAGGTTGGCGTATCTTTCGACGGTTCCGAGCTTGATCTCGAGGCTGGCCCAATACCAGCTCATGAAGTCGGCCATCAGAAAACGATTCAGGAAACCCCAGCTGCCGAGTTACACGTCCGAACCCGCCGGCGGCATTGCGAAAAGCTTGCGGCCTTTGTGCGGAAGCTGGAATCGATACCCGAAGGCGAAGGCACGATGATGGACAATACCCTGATCGTCTACCTCTCCGACGCCGCCGACCAGCACCATGCCAAAGCGTACGAGTGGCCCGTCATCGTAATTGGTGATCTGGGCGGACGCCTGAAGACTGCGAACCGCTATTTGCGCTACCCTTGGCATGGCCAGAAAGGGCACCGCACCGTGGCGAATTTTTTCACCACTTTGCTTCATGCAGTTGGGGATCGTCGTGATCGGTTCGGAGTACCGGATTTATCCTTGCAGGACCTTGATCAAGAAGGTCCTCTGGCGGAACTCTTGACGTGAGCATGTGGGTCCTGATCATTTCTTTCTTCGCCAGTTTTTTCTGCTCGGCAAGCTACGCGAACCATCGTGTCGCCTTGGTTGTGGGAAACAGCGAGTACCGTGGCCAAGATTCGATTCCAACTGTGGAAAAGGATGCGTTGACGGTTGCCAAATTACTGAAGGACCGGGATTTCCTGGTCACCAGTGCTCTGAATCAAACGCGCGATGATCTGCGCATCGTTTTAAAAGCCTTTATCGAGTCGACGCCGATCAATGGTACGGCGTTGATTTATTTCGGCGGACACTCCATGACCGTAAAGGATAACAACGGCGCGGAACAGGCCCTCTTGCTTACGGTGGACGGCAATCGCAAAGCGATTTTGCTCGGTGATCTTCTCGAACAGGTGAGTGAAAGC
>Ga0310343_10001329_pt1 | contig 12575 bp, 9 predicted proteins | sample HC15DNA2025_MG_FD_203519 | JGI IMG/M metagenome (GOLD analysis project Ga0310343, IMG submission 203519) | Marine microbial communities from station ALOHA, North Pacific Subtropical Gyre - HC15-DNA-20-25_MG | ecosystem: Environmental > Aquatic > Marine > Oceanic | place: Pacific Ocean: North... | reverse complement strand
CACAGGTACGACAGCTGTACCTGAACTTCAATTAGTAATTGTTGGGGTTGGCCCGGAAGTTAAAATCGCCGATAGTTTCGAAGCTGCTCTGGCAGCGGCAATACCTGGTCTCCAAGCGGATGTTGGGTCGGGTCCAATCAGTGCGTCTCCAGACCTGGAATCTTCCAGTGAAGATGACTCATCTTCAGGCGCACCCGCCGAACCTGATGATCTTGACTCATCGGATGAACTGTCGATCGAGGAGCTGCTTGCGAAGTCGCGCGAGGCCTTCGATCGAGCAGACGCTGCGCTTCGCGCAGGTGATTTAGCTGGATATCAACGATGGGTGGAATCTGCCGCAGGCTATATAGCTAAAGCTCAACGACTATTGGGTCAGGCTTCCTCGCGAGAAGAAGCAGACTCGGCATAGGTGGTGACGGGGACATTTCTGACAGCAGCTGGCGAAATCGCTGCGCCCAAAAAGCTTCTCGTCGTTGTGGCGCACCCAGACGACGTTGACTTCGGGACAGCAGGCACTATGTCAGCTTTGTCCTCCGCTGGCTCAGAGATTTCCTATTGTTTGGTGACAAGCGGAGATGCGGGCGACGATGACCTCACTCGGAGCAACGAGGAGTTAGCAGCACTGCGGGAAGAAGAGCAAACTGCGGCGGCGTTAGCAGTTGGGGTCAGCGACCTGCACTGGCTCCGCTACGCGGATGGGCGAGTCGAGAACAACCTTTTGCTTCGACGCGACATAACCCGCGTAATTCGAAAGGTTCGTCCTGATGTCGTTGTGACACAACCGACTTCCGCGAATTGGGACCGGATTTATGGCTCGCACCCGGATCACCTTGCGACAGCTTGGGCCACAATGGCGGCCGTATATCCGGACGCCCGTAATCCGCGGTCTCACCCCGAGCTTCTTGAAGCGGGGTACCAGCCGCACCTCGTCCCTGAGGTATGGATGATGTGGATGGCAGCACCAGAAGGAACGATGATGCACGTCGACATCACTGCGACATTTGAAGAGAAGGTTAAAGCTCTCCGCTGCCACGCCAGTCAAACCGACCGAATAGATGGGCTCGAAGCACTTCTGCATGAGTGGGCATCGGGGGTAGCGTCATCTGCAGACATGGAGTCGGGATGCCTTGCGGAAGGCTTCCGAGTTATCAATACCGAGTAAAGTATCGCAACCGTCGGGGTAGGGGATTATGAGTGAAAGACATTTAATCGACTCGCCTCGCGGCTGGCTAACGGTTGTCGCAACGTTCTTCTCGTCTGCAGTTGCTCTCGGGGCCGTCTACAGCTTTGGCGCGTTCTTCCAATCAATGGCAGATGACTTCGGAACGGGTCGAGGTTCTACTGCAATTATTTTTGGTCTCACGACTTTCTCTTTCTTTTGGCTGAGCTTAATTACGAGTCGACTCTCTGACCGATACGGTCCGCGTCCTGTCTTGGCAGCGGGCGCTGTATCTCTCTTCGTTGGCCTTTGGGCGACAAGCTATGTGAACTCAGTCGGTGTTGGTTACATAACTTTTGGGGTTGGCGCCGGTATCGCCGCAGCCTGTGCATATATTCCGATGGTCGCCCACGTCGGCGGGTGGTTCGAAAAATCACGGGCAACGGCTGTCGGTATCTCAGTCGCAGGTATTGGCGTTGGGACTCTTGTTATGAACCCCCTATCAGCGAGTCTCATAGATCAATATGGATGGAGATCTACATACCGTATTTTTGGTGTCGTTGGTCCGCTAATTCTTTTGGCGGGCACTTTAATGATGGCTAGAGCTCCCGGAGAAGCGGGCGCGGCGCCATCAAGAATCCGGGAAGCGTTTGCGTCATCGACATTTAGATTGCTGTGGCTCGCTGCTCTTTGTTACGCAACAGCTCTTTTCATACCCTTTGTCTTTGCTGTGCCCTATGCGAAAGAACGCGGAATTTCTCCGGTCGCTGCGGCGACCTTGGTCGGTTTGCTCGGCGGGTCGAGTGTCTTATCGAGGATTGGTTTCAGCTGGCTAACTAATAAGTTCGGAATCTTTCGAATTTTTAGATTCGGTTTTGTTCTCAGTCCCATAGCTTTTGTGACTTGGCTGTTTGCGGGTTCATCGTTCACTGCATTAGCCATCTTTATGCTGATTATGGGAATCGGATACGGCTCTTTTGTCGCTGTCAGTCCACTTGTTCTAGCGGACTTGTTCGGAGTGGTGGGCTTAGGTTCATTAATGGGTTTCTTTTATACCGCCTGTGGATTGGGCGGATTAATCGGACCGCCGATGGCGGGGCGCATGATCGATGTGTACGGCGGGTACACCATGTCGATCTATGTCGCGTTAGGGCTTGGAATAATCTCGTTTCTGCTGTTGACGATAATTCCTGCTACGCCATCGGGAAATATCTCACTATCGGTAAATGGGTCAGGTGAAACCCCCAGAACCGATGAGAGTGTCGCCCTAGCAATGTTGGCCTTTGACGAGACACTCATGGAACTAGAAGACTGGCTAGATTCCTGATCCATTTTTAAATAGTTTCTGGGTTCTTTAGAGCTATCAGGTTGTGGTTGGCCCGTAATCGACGCCATACTGGCTTACCTCGCCGCGGGGTGGAGCAGTTTGGTAGCTCGTCGGGCTCATAACCCGAAGGTCGTTGGTTCAAATCCAACCCCCGCCACTAGAAGAAAACTCCGCTTTGGCGGAGTTTTCTTCTTTTTGGAAAAGATCGAAGCTTGCTGACCCTGACTACTCAGGTTGCGCTCGTGTCGTGATTTGCTCCAGTTCAAGCGACTTACTTGTAGATCAGTGAGCTCTCGTCAAGAGCCACTAGGGGCAGTTCATCTTTATCTCGCCAGTAGTCCTGAGAGTGGCGCCAAGGATCTCGAGTGCCCTGCTTAGGCATCAAATGAATCGATCGCATCAGATAGCCGGGGTTGAAATTCTCGGGATCTACCCACGGAAGTAATTCCATGTCGTTATCTTCGGTCATAAGTGTCGGCGTGACCATGTGGACACCCATGTCGTCCATATGTCGCAACAATCGGCACACATAACCCGCTATGAGGTCAGCTCGCAATGTCCAACTTGCCCTGAAATAGCCAAATACCCACACCATATTTGGAATGCCTGAGAACATCATTCCCCGGTATCCGACAGTTTGGGAAAAATCTAAAGCTTCCTCGTCAATAGTGAAATCGATGTCCCCGAGAACGCTTAGATCGAAGCCGGTAGCGGTCACAATAATGTCGGCGTCGAGGATCTTGCCTGCTGATGTTTCGATGCCTGACTCGGTGAACGTAGCGATTTCGTCTGTCACAACGGAAGCGTCACCCGCTGCTATGGAATGAAACAAATCGCCATCTGGGATAAGGGCGATTCGTTGTTGCCACGGTCGATAGGCAGGTTCAAAATGCTCGGACACGTCATAATCCTCGCCAAGAATGTCGCGAATACCCTTGTAGAGCTCCTCCCGGATTAGTTCAGGGTGAGAAAAAGAGAGTTGGACTATTTGTTCTTGGTCAAACAAGATTTTTTTGCGAACGATTTCATGGATCCATTCGTCGGGAATATCGAGTGGCCGCAAAGTATCAGCCAGTTCGTTGCTGTTGGGTCGAGCGACGAAAAAGGTTGGTGATCTTTGGAGCATTGTTACGTGAGAGGTCTTTTCGGCCATTGCTGGGATAAGCGTCGCAGCAGTGGCACCTGAACCAATAACCACAACTTTCTTATCTGTGTAGTCCAGGTCATCAGGCCACTCTTGGGGGTGAACAATAGTCCCTTGGAAGCGGTCCATTCCGGGCCAATCAGGTGTATACGGGTCCGTATGGCGGTAGTAGCCCTGGCACATCCAGAGAAACCCGCATGTCATAGTGATCAGCTGGTCCGCATCGAGGTCATGAATTGTTAATGTCCACAGCTTGTCTTCAGTTGACCATTTTGCTGTTTTAATCGTATGGCAGTACCGGATGTGAGAAGAGATATCGTTTTCCTCGATGACCTCACCCATGTAGGTGAGAATTTCAGCTGCCGTGGCAATGGGAGGCCCAATCCACGGTTTAAAGCTGTACCCAAAGGTGTACAAATCGCTGTCAGAACGAATGCCTGGATAAGTGTGGGTTTTCCAAGTGCCTCCGAAACCATCCATTGTCTCAAGAATGGCGAATGTCTTGTCGGGACAGTCGTTCTTTAAATGGTAAGCACCCCCGATACCTGAAATCCCAGCGCCGACGATTAGAACGTCAAAGTGTTCCCCGTCTCTGGTACTCATATTCTTAGGCTGGTTCATATTTGGCCCTTAAAGCAAATTGTGATTCAGGTCTAGTTTGCGAAGTCGAAGCCATCGGCTAAATCGCACCGGAGTGACGAGGCTACCGCCTGCTTTTCTTATCTAGTCTTGCACTACGTGATTAGCGAAGTCGTCAAGTGAATCTTGCCAAGCGCTTTGATCGATATCTCCGGAAGGCCCGATCGCTGAAGCTGCCTTTGCGCCCATCGCCAGCACATGATGCAGATTGTCAGGCACGCCGAGCCCTTGACGGCCAAGCGTTACGACTCGTGTAGCTTTCCTTGCCCAATTATCAATCGTTACTCGGTCCTGAAGTGTCGAGTGTTCGTAGACAGGGTAAACCGAAGGCAAGTAGCGAACTTCTCCGTGGACCCGATCAGTTACTGGCAGCCCGGCTCTAGCTAAATCATCTTCAACTATGTCGCTGAGTGTCTCTATATCGGCGTTCCATAATTCGCTGCCGACCCAGCAAGGTATCTCGGCGCAAAGAACACTTATCTCCTCTGGATCATCCCCAGAGCGATAGTTTTTGGATTCAGAAAGTCGAGCGACAGAAAGTTCAGTGCTAGGAAAATAATGAGCATCAAATGGTGTGTATTGGGTACGCGGTACGACTAAGTACACGAGCAGCATTCCTCGAGTGCGTTGGTCGGCTATAGCTTGCCTCACAGCGGGGGATGGTGGTGGGTCTAACGCATTGGCTAACGATGTCAGAGGAATCGAGGAAAGAACAGTGCGTGCGTCAGTCGAACCGCTGGATGTCACGATTTGAACATCTGCGTCCCCAACAACCAGTTGTTCCACTGCTGAATGCAGCCGAATTTCCACTCCCTCTGCCACTGCAGCGTCGGCGAGCGTCTCCGCAATTTGGCCGTATCCGCGTTTCGGGTAGAAGAAAATTCGGGTGTCGCTTTGCGATGTGCGCACGGCATTGCGAAGTACTGTCCAAGCGCTACTTGCCGAGACACGACGATCGGAAAGTTCTGTTGTCAGCTGTGAGGGTTCCACCCCATAAAGTTTTCGTGAATAAGGTCCATAAAATTCATTTACGACGGTAGGCCCGAGACGGTGTCGAATCTCGGACTCAAAGTCTTTGTTGCTATTTGATCGAAAAGGTTTGGCCAGCGTGTCAAACGCTGCGTTGCTGCTGAAACTTAAGGGAAGGTTTCGCAACATATCTTTTGTTTGAAGTGGGAACGCTATCCAGCGATTCCTGAGGCGGATTCTGCCGTTGCGTCGACGTTCTTGGAGGTCGACCCCGAGGAGAGAGCGTATGAGAGAGAGTGTTTCAGGGTCTGTTGCTGGGTGAAGGCGATGGCTACCTAGGTCAACTCGTTGACCGGCTACTTCAAAACTCGAGGCCATTCCTCCAACAACTGAGGATGCCTCAAAAACCGTGACATTGTGACCGCGTTGACGCGCTCGAAGGGCGGCGATTAGGCCGGCGGGTCCTCCGCCAAGTATGGCAATTTCACTCATCTTTGAGTCCTCATGAAGATTTAAGCACGCTGCACAACTTTAAATTGATGGATAGCTGCAGAAAGGTCGTAAGGTAGGCCTTACTATGTCTGTACAGAGTTCCAATATATTATTTGGGCCAACCGCTACAACAAAGTTTCAAGAACAATATGGTTCTCCAAATGTCGTGGTAACGGGTGCTGCCGGATTTATTGGTTCCCATTTAGTAGAGCGACTTCTTCTCCTCGGTTGCAGGGTTGTTGGTGTAGATGATTTTGACCCGTGGTATGACTCGACGCAAAAGAGAGACAATCTAGCCTGGGCTAGTGCGCAGGATGATTTCGACTTAATTGAAGAGCCGTTAGCGATTGATGGACTACGGGGAATGTTGGGGGACCCTTCAGTCGTCTTTCATCTTGCCGGTAGACCAGGAGTGCAGGACTCCTGGGGTGAAGGTTTCGTTGAGAGCTCTCATCGCAACATAGACCTAACTCAGAGAGTCTATGAAATGTGCCTAACGAACGGGTTTCCGAGAGTCGTGTATGCCTCCAGTTCATCGGTGTATGGGGCGAACGCTAATCGGCACGATCTCACTCCCGAGTTGAGCCCGATTAGCCCGTATGGGGTGAGTAAGTTAGTCGGTGAACAATTGGGGCAGGTCTACCGACTGCGTGGGTTGAATGTCGCTTGTTTGAGATACTTCACCGTGTTCGGACCCCGCCAACGGCCTGATATGGCAATGCATAGAATGTTCGAGGCAACTCGACCAAATGGTCCTGTCTTCATGCGCCGGGGAGATGGGAGCCAGTCCCGCGAGTTCACCTACGTTGAAGACGTTGTAGAAGCAACGATTGCTGCAGGATTCATCGACGAAGCCCAAAATTGCACTTTTGACATTGGAGGAGGTTCAGTTACTTCTCTTAATGAAGTGATACAGATTGTTGAACAGCTCAGTGATCGACCCATCCGGATGGAAACAGTGGATCTACCTGCGGGCGACCCGCCGGTTACTGTGGCCCGAACTCAACTTGCGCAAGAAGTACTGGGCTGGGAGCCTTGTGTAGAGCTTCTTGATGGATTAGCTGAGCAAGCTCGATGGCACCAGCACAGATGGGCCTACGCTGACTCGCTGTTAATTGCTGACTGAGAATCTGGCCGGGTCCAGACTTTCGTGCACGCGATCGCGAATATGGCGAACCAAGCAGCGGTCAGAACGTGATCGCTCGCAGACATAATCTGATGGTCCGGCAGGAGGTTCTGCCACAGCTGGTACCAAGGATTGCTGGTGCGCTCAAAGTCAACGATGAGAGTGTGTTTTCCCGTCGAGGTTTCGTAGACGAGCCAAAGCCAACTAAATGTTCCTATAGCGGCGCCCGCTATCGCAAAGCTGAGTCGACCTCGGTTTTGGCCTACTGCTTTCGCTAAGAGAACAACGAACAGAGGCAATACCGGAACTATCTGCCGCCCTGACCACCACCACCCATGCATTGTAAGCGCTATCCAAGTTGCAACAGCCCAACCCGTCAAGCACAAGCTTGTTACGAGCTGCCAATGTTCGTCGCGTTTACGTATCATACGCGTGAGAGTCATTGGGATTAAAAGGTAAATCGGGGTCCACGCCGCAATTCCAAATCGGTTGTCAACTATTAGGCCGATTAGTCGTCTCGTTCGGCCTCCGTAATTTGGTGAGTTACCTACGACAGCCCACTCACTGTTTACGAAGTGGTCCCCGGTTGCATAGACCGTCCAACTGCCGTAGACCCGTTGGTGGATGACGATGTACAACGCTCCGGAAAGCAGAAAGAAAAGACATTGAAGTCTCAGCGTCCAACCGGGAGACTGCCTACTTTGCCAGACCAGAAATACAGCGATCACCGCTGCCAACGGAACATACTTGATTCCTAGCCAAGGCAAACAGACAATCATTAATGCGCTTATCCATGACCAGAATTTTGAAGAAACGTCAGTAGCGCCTGCTACTCCCAACACGACACATAACGCGGCGGGCATGGCGGGATAGATCTGCGTGCCATAACTGGTCAGCGGAGGCGCACAAAACAGGGCGGCTACTATCCAAGTAGCTGTGGTAGGAGCAATGTTAAACCTTCGCACCGCTAGCCAAAGTGTTGCAGCAGCTGTTAGCCCCGTAATCAACGCCAAAGTGGTCTTTGCCGCTTGCCAGCCACCTAGTTTCATTGGAAGTGCGAGCAGTATCGGTAATAGCGGATCGTGCGGGCTGATCTTCTGGCCGCTGTCGTTTAGTGCAATCGTTTGCGGGTTGAGGTTCACCTCATGAAAACTTCTGAACCTCCCCTCGTTAATTTCATCGGAGATATCCAGATCAAAATCTTCGCCAATACTTATTGCCGTAAGTAGATATTGAGGCTCGTCTGCTGTTACTTGAGCGTTATATGTAGAACGTGCTTGGATCGCTAATGCTGCTACTGCGAAAACTGAGAGCCCAACCAATAAAGCACGTTGTGTCAAAGAAATAGTTCGGTGCTTCATGGGTGCATTACAGATGATCGGCGCGTCGTAGTACCAAGAACCAAGATAGTAATGCCGAGACGCATACCAGAGTGACGGCCATGATGCCGGCTTCGGCGACGAACGCGTCCTCAAAAGAGCCAAAAATTCGTGTGGTCAAAGTGGGGAACCCCAATGGAGAAATGATCAGGCTTATAGGCAGTTCTTTCATAGTGGAGAGGAGAACTAAACCGGCTGCCGCAAGGAGCCCCGGTCGCATTACCGGAAGATCAACGGTCCGGAGTTGCTTCCATTTATTTGCGCCTAGTGTCGCGGCAGCATCGTGAAGCGCGCCGGGTACGGAACGTACTGCAACCAACGCAGTTCCCATTGCCAGAGAACCGAATCGCACGACATAGGCAAAAATAAGTAACGCCATGGAGTCGTAGAGCAAATCGCCAAAAAAGCCAGATTTTAAGGTCCAAAACCTAAGGGATAGCGCGATAAGTATTCCAGGTAGCGCAAAAGTAGCAATCACTACAGAATGTGCAATGCGACCTGTCCGGTCTCGGTAGCGACCTACCAAAAAAGCTATTGGAGTTACTGCAAGTAAGGCAAAAACGGCTGCTAGAGCACTGGATGAGACAGTATTAGTAGCTGCTTCAACGACCTTGTCAACATTGATAGTTAGGGAATTTCCTCCCCGCTGGTCGCGAATTAACCCGTCCGCGGCCCAGTCGAGGAGTGCAGCGCTAGGTGCTGCGACTGCGAGAGCGAAAGTCGCAGCAACGAAAAGACTGGCTAGGTGTTTCCATTTGCCCAATCTGTACAGCATGGGTAGCGAAGTCCTATGGGTGTTGACTTCAGGTAAACGACGCGTCATCGATCGCTCAACCAGTACCACTGCACCAGCGAGAATCAAGAGAATGAGACTCAATGCGAAGGCCATTGGTGGACGAGCCAGGTAGTTGGATTCTATGGCTCTGGTCAATGTGTCATAGCGCATCAACTGCACTGCACCAAAGTCGCTAATTGTGTACAGGAAGACCAATAGGGTCCCGGCCGATATAGAAGTCGCAATTTGCCTCAGGACGACCCGTCTAAAGGTCTGAAGAGGATTGTCGCCGAGAATAAGAGCGCTTTGTTCTAACGAACCTGGCAGTTGCCGCAATCGTGCCGCAACAGGTAGGTACACATAGGGGTAGCAGAACAAGGTGAGAACTAGCCAGGCACCAACCAGGCCACGTAATTCGGGAGTTTCGTTGAGACCCAAAGATTTGAAAGCATCGTTTGCTAGTCCTCCCGGATTTAGGGTTCGGATAAACGCTGCTGCGCCAATGAAAGTAGGAAACACAAGCGGGATTGGCAGAATGACACGCCACAGACGGGCGAAGGGAAGGTCCGTTCTCGTTGTACACCACGCGAGTGCAGTGCCCAAAATAGCTGCTGAGAGGGAAACCAAAAACGCTAGTCGAATGGTCCGCCACAACGGTTCCAGAGTGTTACCCGCTAACAGCAACCCGAGCGGGTCTGCACCTGTCGTGAAATTTCGCCAAATGAGATAGAGCCCGGGAAAGGCGAACGCTAGAGAGCCGATCAGACCTACGATTTGCAGCTCTCTAGGCGCTCGCTTTCGGATCATTGATTCTGTATACCGCTCGCTTCGATAATTCGCGCAGTTTCTTCGAATCCGCCTCCAAGTGCGTCAAAGTCAACTGATCCGATTTCCAACGCTTTTAAGGGCGGAAGGGTGTCGTTGGCTTCTACGCCCGCTGCAAGCGGATATTCGAAGGTTCTATTAGTGAAATAGCTCTGCACCGACTCGCTTAGTAGATAGGCGAGTAGCTGGTTGGCTTCGCTCGAATTGTCAGCAGACTCCAGCACGGTAGCGGCCGTGATAATAAGCAAGGAGCCAATGTCGCTGTCATCGAGGTCATGGTTGAGAGCGCGATGGCTATCTCCCGAAGCAGCTACTTCTTGATAGTTGTAGTAGTGGTTTACAAGACCCATCTCGATTTCGCCTCGGCCAGTTGCGTCCACGATTGATCTGTTGTTCGGGTAATACCGGGCATCGTTTGCAACCATGTCGTTTAGCCACTGAGTAGCTACATCGGTACCGTATTGATCGCGAAATACAGTGAACCAATCGACGAAGGATCCGTTGGTCCCAGGAATAGCTACCTTGCCTCTCCACTTTTCATCGGTGAGATCAAATACTGAGGAGGGGAGTTCTGCTTCCGGGACTAAATCTACGTTGTGGACTAGGACTCGCTTCCGGCCCGAAAAACCAATCCAACTGCCTTGATCGGAACGGCTATCTTCTCCGACTAGGTCAAGAACGGATTGATCGATAGTTCCCAGCAGCCCTTTCGATTCCAGGAAACCCACTGGGCCGGGCGACCGGCTCAGAAAGACATCTGCCGGACTACGTGAGCCTTCCTCGTCGATCAGGAGAGCCAACTGGGTTGAACTGCCCCAGCGGACTTGCACGCTGATACCGGTTGCACATGCGAAGGCTTCTAGGACCGGTTCGATAAGGTTTTCTGTTCGGCCCGAATAGATCGTGACCTCTTCACCTTGCCCTTCGACGCATTCTGCCGGGTTTATTTCGGCTGCGAGTCCATCGATTTCGAGTTGGTCAGAACCTCCGCATGAAGCGGCGATAACTGTCATAGCTATAAACAGGGGGATTAATCGGTTACGCATAGTCCTTAAACATATACATTCTTGAGAAAAGATGTAAAGCTACCTTTACGTTCTAGAGTGTGTTACATGAACTTGCTGTGTGCGATACGCGATCGCATGTCTACGAAACTTGTCGTTTTGTTGGGCCTAATTGTCGGTTTGATCGCGGTTCTAATAATCATGCCGAACGTAGACGGATCAGCTTTTGGCGAGGCTGTTAGTCAAGCTGTAGAACAACCTTTTGGAATGGCAGTTGCGCTCGCCGGCTTTGGCATTGCGTTTATTTTCCGAGCAGTCGCATGGCGACGAATTCTTCCACAGTTGCCCTTTAGTCACGCCCTAAGCGCCATTCACCTATCTTTGGGCGCTAATCACGTACTTCCATTCCGCTTAGGGGAACCGCTAAGAATTCTTAGCGTCGTTCGAAGGCAACGGATCGGTTTGGAAGCTGCGACTGTATCCACCGTGACATTGCGAGCGGCGGACATCTTGTCTGTAATGCTAGTTGGCGCACTAGTAGCTCCTAGCGCCTTCTTCAGCCTGGTAGGCATCGTGGGCTGGGTTTTACTTGCAGGCGTCCTTCTAGTGTCGTTTTTTGGCTGGAAATGGCTGTCGAGTGTTGCGCAACGCCGTGCCGACGTCATTATGCCAGGGCCAGCAGTTTTGTTTCTCTCCGTAGGAGCGTGGGGTGCTGAAGCCATTCTCGTGCGTCAAGCCGCAATGTGGGCAGGAATTAATTTGTCATGGTCGGAGGCACTGCTAGTCACAACCGTTTCGGTTGCAGCCCAGATTGCTGCAATAGCCCCGGGTGGTTTCGGGACATATGAAGCAGCTGCGGTTGCGGCCTACGTGGTCTTAGGACATGACGCAAAACCTGCGCTTATCGCAGCTTTGGGAGCACATGCCCTAAAGACTGCCTACTCAATTTTGGTTGGAGTAGTGGCAGTCTTCACGCCGGCGCCGTCTTTCATCGGTCGATTCCGTCTCGGCAAAGTTAACCAACTAGATACGAACCCTGTCCTCGATGCCGATGCTCCGATACTTCTTTTCATGCCGGCTTATAACGAAGAGGAAGCCGTTTCAGAATGTATAGAGCGCGTGCCTCCGCGAGTACTTGACCGCCCGGTTGAAGTGTTGATCGTTGACGACGGTTCGGTCGATTCGACAGTCGACCGCGCGAGAAAAAGCGGCGCGCAGGTCGTAGAGCTCGGACAAAATCAGGGGCTGGGCGCCGCAGTCCGCACTGGCCTTGAGATCGGAGTTGAACGGAATGCTGCCGCTGTGGTCTTTTGCGATGCCGATGGGGAGTACCCGCCTGAAGAATTAGCAAATATGGTTGCCCCAATTCTTGATGGCGAAGCTGACTACGTTGTTGGTAGCCGGTTCTTGGGACGTATTGATCACATGCGACCTCACCGCCGATTCGGCAATCACGTGCTGACTCGTGCTCTGCAAGTCGTCGCAAGACAAAAAATTTCAGATGGCCAGTCCGGCTATCGCGCTCTTTCACTTGATGCGGCTAGGAACGCAGAGATTATCCACGACTTCAACTATGCGCAGGTACTCACACTTGATTTAATGGCAAAAGGTTTTCGCTACCGAGAAGTGCCCATTAGCTATCACTTTCGCACCACGGGCGAAAGTTTCATTAAATTGGGCCGTTATCTTCGAAACGTAGTCCCCGCGGTTTATAAAGAAATAAACGCCGTTTAGGT
>Ga0310343_10001327_pt1 | contig 12578 bp, 11 predicted proteins | sample HC15DNA2025_MG_FD_203519 | JGI IMG/M metagenome (GOLD analysis project Ga0310343, IMG submission 203519) | Marine microbial communities from station ALOHA, North Pacific Subtropical Gyre - HC15-DNA-20-25_MG | ecosystem: Environmental > Aquatic > Marine > Oceanic | place: Pacific Ocean: North... | reverse complement strand
TAACTGCATTTATATATCCAATTGCTGGTAGCTGGAAATGGAATGGCGGTTGGCTTGATTCTTTGGGTTTTGTCGATTTTGCTGGCTCTTCAATTGTTCACTCAGTTGGAGCTTGGGCAGGTCTTGTAGGAGCTATGCTTCTTGGGCCAAGAATTGGTAAATACTCTGATGGCAAACCACAAGCTATGCCTGGACATAATATGGCTATAGCTACTTTAGGTGCATTAGTTCTATGGATAGGCTGGTATGGATTTAACCCTGGTTCTCAACTTGCTATGGACCAATGGGTTCCATATGTAGCTGTAACTACTACTTTAGCAGCAGCAGCTGGTGCTATTGGAGCAACTATCGTTTCAACATTAACTTCTGGTAAGCCTGATCTAACAATGATTATTAACGGAATCCTTGCTGGTTTGGTTAGTATCACTGCTGGTTGTGGTGACATGACTCTTGCTGGAGCATGGTTCGCAGGACTAGTAGGTGGAATTATTGTTGTATTTTCTGTCGCAGCGCTTGATGCCGCTGAGATCGATGATCCTGTTGGAGCATTCTCTGTTCACGGAGTTTGTGGTGTATGGGGTACTGTAGTTATCGGTCTTTGGGGTACAGCTGTACAAGGCGATGGAGCAGGTATGGGATTGTTCAATGGTGGAGGAATTAGCCTTCTTCTAGTTCAAGCCCTTGGTGCAGCAGCTTATGCTATCTGGACACTAGTTACTTGCTGGATTGCTTGGTCTGTAATCGGCGGATTATTCGGAGGTATTCGAGTATCTGAAGAGGAAGAGACTCAAGGCCTAGATATAGGAGAGCATGGAATGGAGGCATATCCAGACTTTGCATCTGCTAAATAAACTAGACTAAAACTTAATTTCAGAAACCTGACTTATGTCAGGTTTTTTTTTTAAATTAAAAACTATTGAAAATGTTGTAATATCTAAAGATGGATACCCAAGCTTTTAGAAGATCCCTTCATCACTCTGGTAGATATAACAGAAGGGGTTTCGATTCTCCAACAAAAAGAGCTCAAGCTTTAGAAGAAGCTTACCAAAGTGATTTGATAAGTTCTATAAGAGATAATGGTTTTACTTACAAAAAGGGCCGATTAAATATCAAGTTAGCTCAAGCCTTTGGCTTTTGTTGGGGAGTTGAAAGAGCTGTGGCGATGGCCTATGAGACTAGAAGACATTACCCTAATGAGAACATTTGGATAACAAACGAAATAATTCATAACCCTTCAGTTAATGATCATTTAAGAAAAATGAATGTCAAATTCATTTCAGCTAAAAATGGAATCAAAGATTTTTCGTTGGTTTCTAATGGGGATGTGGTTATATTGCCTGCGTTTGGTGCTACTGTGCAAGAAATGAAACTTCTTCATGAGAAGGGATGTCACATCATAGATACCACTTGTCCTTGGGTATCAAAGGTTTGGCATACTGTTGAGAAGCATAAAAAACATGTTTTCACATCTATAATCCATGGAAAGTTTAAGCATGAGGAGACTCTTGCTACTAGCTCATTTGCTGGAAAGTATTTAGTGGTACTTGATCTAGAGGAAGCAAATTATGTCTCTGATTATATCCTTGGCAAAGGGAACAGAAATGAGTTTATTAATAAATTTGCTAAAGCTTGCTCTAACGGATTTGATCCTGATAAAGATCTTGATAGAGTAGGAGTTGCTAATCAGACAACTATGCTAAAAAGCGAGACTGAAGAAATTGGAAAAGTTTTCGAAAAAACGATGTTACAAAAATTTGGTCCACAGAATCTAAATAGTCACTTTTTAGCTTTTAATACAATTTGTGATGCAACTGAGGAAAGACAAGATGCAATGTTTTCGTTGGTAGATGAAGATCTTGATATTCTTGTAGTTATAGGAGGATTCAATTCTTCAAATACTACTCATTTACAAGAAATTGCAATTACAAAGAATATTGCTTCTTTTCACATAGATACACCTGAGAGGATATCAGTTGAAGAAAACTCAATATTACATAAACCACTAGGATCAGACTTAAAACTTAAAACTAATTTTTTGCCTAGTGGAAATATTAATGTTGGAATTACTTCAGGCGCATCTACTCCTGATAAGGTTGTAGCTGACGTTATAGAGAAGTTAATACACATAGCTACCTAAATTTGAAAAATTATTTAGATATTTACTTAGTTTTTTAAATTTAATAATCATATAATTACTAAAGATCTACTTAATTAAATAGAATAATGAAAAATTTATGAAGTATGGAAGACAAAACTCAGACTAATCCGGTTGAAGCAACCAGTATAAATAGAACTAAAGCGCCCCAAAAAGTTGAAGTTGTTGTTGCTAATTCATCTTCAGGAGCAGAGGTGAATATTCTTGGAGAACTATCCATTTTTGTTTTAAGAATTGGTTTTTGTGCTTTGATGATTCATCATGGCTTAGAAAAACTCCAGGATCCACAGGGTTTTGCTGAGTTTGTAGTTGGTAAATACTTCCCATTTTTGCCAGGAGATCCTGTCATTTGGACATTTGGAGCAGCTATTACTCAATTGGTTTGCCCATTAGGTTTGGCTATTGGCATTTTTGCAAGGCTTTCTTCTCTTGGATTATTTTCAACAATGGCATTTGCTGTTTACTTTCATCTTCTAGATACAGGATTAGAAGGGTTTCCTCTAGCAGTAGTTGAAGGTCACAATTATGCTTTTGAATTGTCTTTCATTTATGGGGCTATTTCTCTTTACTTTCTATGCGCAGGTCCCGGGAAACTCTCTTTATTTAGGAAGACTAACAAAATCACTTATTACCCTAAATCTTCATGACTTAATGCAAAAAATGTCTTTTTTGAGTAAATATCATTGATATACCTTTTGTATTACACATTTCAATACTTTCTTGGTCTCTTAGGCTTCCTCCTGGTTGGACAATAGCTTTTATTCCATACTCATCTGCAAGTTTCACAGTATCTGCAAATGGGAAAAACCCATCACTGGCTAATACAGCTTCGGAACATAACTCTCCAGCTTCTTTTAATGCAATTTTTGCAGCTCCAACTCTATTCATTTGCCCAGCCCCAATACCAATTGTTTTTTGATCTTTTGCAATAACAATCGCATTTGATTTCACATGCTTACATATTTTCCATGCAAAATTTAGATCCAAGTTCATTTTGATACTTGGAATTTTTTCAGTAACTGAAATCCAACTTTCATTTTTTTCTTCACTATCATCACTGTCTTGAACAAGTAAGCCTCCCATTATTGATTTAGTAGAGGTTTGGTTCTTTTTTGCGAGTTTATCTTTTGAAAACTTTAAAATTCTTAAATTCTTTTTGATTTTTAGAATTTCTAAAGCTTCTTCATCAAAAGACGGAGCCACTACACATTCTAAGAATATATCTTTAAGGTTAATCGCTGTTTCGCTATCTACATTTGAATTAAAAGCAACTATTCCCCCGAATGCACTAACTGAGTCGCATTGCAAAGCGTTCAAAAAAGCTTGTGATGATGAATTACTTAGAGAAGCACCACAAGGATTATTATGTTTTAGGATGACAGAAGCAATCTTATTGGTTGTGGGTTCACTCTTTTCTTCATAGCCAAATTCTAAAACTGTTGAAAGCGCTGACTCAAGATCTAATAGGTTGTTATAACTTAACTCTTTACCTTGTAGTTGTTCTGCTGAGTTCCATCCAATATTACTTAAACCGTACCAAAAAGCCTTTTGATGAGGATTCTCGCCATATCTCAAAGTTTTGATTAATGGATAAGATTCAATATATTTTGAGGATTGCAAACCTCTTTCTTTACTTATCCAATTAGATATTGCAGCGTCATAGTCAGATGTATGTTGAAAAGCTTCAAGGGCTAATTTTGCTCTATATGAATCGTTCAATTCCCCTTTTTTACTTTCTTCAAGAAATTCCTTGTATTGACTAGGATCTACTAAAATGGAAACATCTTTGTGATTTTTAGCTGCAGAACGAATCATTGATGGCCCTCCGATATCTATGTTTTCAATAGCATCTTCCCATTGAGATCCTTTTTCAATAGTTTTCTTAAAAGGATAAAGATTCACAACTACTAAGTCAATTAATTCGAGGTCGTTATTTTCAATGTCTTTTTTATGTTCTTCGTCAGCTCTTTTGGCTAATATCCCTCCGTGGATTTTTGGATGTAGAGTTTTAACTCTTCCTCCAAGGATTTCTGGAGAATTAGTAAAATCTGCAACTTTGATGACTGGAATTTTTGCGTTTATTAAATGTTTAGCAGTTCCTCCACTTGATAGAATTTTATAATTAAATTTTTCTACCAATTCTTTACAAAATGGGATTATATTTTCTTTATCAGAGACGCTAATTAAGGCTAATGATGACATTATGGGAAAGATTGCTTACTTAAGAATATAAACATGAAATACGATATCAATCATGAATTTGTCTCGATTAGCTCTCAAAGGGCAAGTCATAGAATTATTTTAATGCATGGTTGGGGAGCGGATGCAGATGATCTCTTAATGCTTGGAAAGGAGATTATAGAAAAAATAAATTTTGATTTTGAGGTAATTTCTTTGAGGGCTCCTGGATTACATCCAAGTGGTCAGGGAAGACAGTGGTATGGATTATACCCACATGATTGGAATGGGGCTGAGGTTGAAGTAAATAACCTCTTAAGTACATTAAAAAAGTTTGATACCAATCAAATATCGCTTAAAAAAACAATTTTGTTAGGTTTCTCTCAAGGAGCAGCTATGGCGATTGATGCCGGATTTAAATTAAATCTAGGATTAATTGTTGCTTGTAGTGGTTACCCTCACCCAAACTGGCTTCCAGAAGAGGAATGCCCACCATTGATTTTAAGTCATGGCTTGTTAGATGATGTGGTGCCTATTGAAGCTTCTCGGATTATTTATAATAAAGTTAAAAGTAAATCTTCCAAATTTTGCCAATTAATAGAATTTAATGGTTCCCATCAGATTGATTCAAATTTAATCAATTTTATGAGTTTAGAGATGAAAAATATTTTTTAAACAAAAGCATATTCATATTCTTCAATTTCTTCCCAATCATCTGCAGTAAGTTCTAGTCCCTCAAATATTTTATCTTCTCCAATTCCTTCAACTACAACTTTTAGAGATGGAAATAAAAAGTGATTTTCTTCAGCATATTGAGCACTAAAAAGGCCTTTTTCACCCCAAAAGAACCTATCAGTGGTATGTTCATTTCTTCGAACGTTGAAAACTGAAGGCGCAGACAACTCATTTTCAGCTATAAATCTTCTAGCAGCTGTAACTGGTTTATGTTTGCCGGTTTCGATATGATAAATAGGTACATGTGCCATAACTCTTTGACCGGCTAATCTTCTTCTGCTAATTCTTTTTCTTTTTTTTGACATTGATTGGTACTCCTGAAATTATTTATGAGATTAGTACTATTTATTTCACTAATCTTAAATAAGTGATTTTAAATCCACTTCAAATTACATAGAGGACCCATCAACCTCTGATGTAGATTAAAATATGACTAAACGTTCATATTTAAGGCTGATGTCAGTCAGACCTTTTTATATCTTAATACTTTTTTCATATTTTACAAGTCTTTCTCCGAATTTTAAAAAAATATCTCAAAATTTCAATAATTATGAATCTCTCTAAAAAATTTGAAGAATTAATCATAAACCAACTAGAGAGTTTTGGCTGTTCGATGGGAGTGACGCATTTAGTTATGTATCTTGCCTCATCTAAACAAGGAACGAAGGCGAATTTTGAAATGATTGGTCAATGGCCAAGAATTGATAGATTTCTTTTATCAATAGAGGATGATCCTTCTCTAAAAGTTTCTTCTCCCGATAGAAGATGGTATCCCCTTCAAGAAAACGATATATTACTTGGTGTTCTTAGGGTAGAAACTGATTTGAAAGAGGGGAATTGGCCGGTATCTTTGGATACTAGATTAAAGGCTCTTTCAATATCTTTAGCTAAATGCGTTTCTATTGAATTAGAACGTCAAAATAAAAATAAAGAAATCCATTATTTAAAAAATCAGGTTAACGTCATAATCCATCAACTTAGGAACCCATTGGCGGCCTTAACAACATATGCAAAATTACTAATAAAGAGACTTGGTTCAGATGATGATTCTATTGCAATAGTGGAACGCATGTTAATAGAGCAAAAACAAATTAATCAATATATGAATACTTTTGAACAATTAAATGAACCTCTTCAACTTCCATTAGAAATAGGAGAAGAGAGATTATTATTACCCCCAAATTTGGATAATAAAAGTGTAATAACTGTTCAGGGTTTATTGAGGCCAATGTTAGAAAGAGGAGAAGCTAATGCGAAATTAGAAAAAAGAGCTTGGACTGAACCTTCTTTTTGGCCAGAATGGACTTTGTTACCAGTAAAGTCAAAGTATGTTGTAATTGCTGAGATTATTGCCAATTTATTAGAAAATGCTTTTAAATATGCCACAAAAGATGCTGAGATTGGAATCGGTATAACGAGCAAAGGTCTTTGCATATTTGATAATGGAAAAAAAATTTTAAAAAATGAAAATGAGAAGATTTTTAAAAAAGGTTTTAGAGGATCTGCCGCTAGGAAAAAGGATGGTACTGGGGTAGGACTTTTTTTGGCAAGGAAGTTAGCACAACAAATTGGGGGAGACTTGAAGTTGCTTGAAAAAGATACAGTTAAAGATATTGAATTAAAAAATCTTAAGAAAAAAAATATTTTCTATTTAGAACTCCCTATAAAAGAATTGCATGCATGAATAACATCATAGTTTCAACAAGTACAACACTTGCACCGCAAGCATCTCCATTGAAACCTCCAATTTTATTCCCTAGCAAATTTGGAAAAAAATAACTAAAAAAAATACCAATCAAAATAAGAAATAAAATTTTAATTAATATTTCCAATGATGTAAATAAAAATAATTGATAAGCAATAAAGATTAAAATAAAAATAATGGAAATGAAAGATTCTTTTTTAAATCCGTTCCAATACTTTTTATGACTAATTGATTTTTTTTTATGACTAACATATTTAAAATTCTCTATAAAGAATAAATTTGAAAATCTTCCCCAAAATAAACATATTGGTAAAAAATTGATTATTTGGCTTTGAATTTTCAGTAGGCAAGCAATTTGAATTAAAGTTATGAAAACTAAAGATTGAACACCGAAGGAGCCAACCTTACTATCTTTCATTGCTTTTAAACGTTTTTTTTTGCTAGCAAATAAACCATCAAAAGTATCCATTAATCCATCTAGATGTAGACCACCAGTTATTAAATATCCAGAAGCCAAACAAATTAATGTAGATGGATAAATAGACCAAGAATTTTCCCTTAAAAAAATAAAAATACAACTTTGTATTATTCCTATAAAAAAACCTATTATTGGTGCAAATTGCGCAATATTTTTAAATTCGGGATTAATTAAGGGAATTTTTGGAAATGTCGTATAGAAAATCCAAGATCCTGCTAAATTTTTTATTAAATATTTTTTGATGAGAAAAAATTACTTTAATTTTAAATGATAGGTTAGATTAATAAAAAAGCAAAACTTTTTATAATTGATCGTGTTCGAATTTGAAATTACATCAAATTGTAGGAATACAGAAGCAAGAACTGGTATATTTCATACCCCAAATGGTCAGGTAAATACTCCTAAATTTATGCCTGTGGGCACTTTGGCAACAGTTAAAGGTATTTCATCAAAACAGTTAGCCTCTACAGGATCAGAAATGATTCTCTCTAATACCTTCCATCTTCATTTGCAACCTGGAGAAAAATTAGTTAAAGAAGCTGGGGGCATTCATAAATTCATGAATTGGCCTAAACCCATTCTTACCGATTCAGGCGGATATCAAGTTTTTAGTTTGGCTAAATTGAATAATATTTCCAATAGAGGGGTGGAATTTAAAAATCCTAGAGATGGTAGTCACGTTTTTTTGTCCCCTGAAAAAGTAATGCAGATACAAATGGATCTTGGTTCCGATATCGCTATGGCTTTTGATCATTGCCCCCCGCACACGGCTAATGAAAATGAAATCGAGGATTCTTTACAAAGAACTCACTTATGGATGCAAAAATGTGTTGAAACGCATCACAAATCTAGTCAAGCACTTTTTGGAATAGTTCAAGGAGGCAAGTACCCCAAATTAAGGGAAATTAGCGCTCAATTTATTAGCTCTTTTGATCTCCCTGGAATAGCTGTTGGAGGTGTTAGCGTTGGGGAGTCTGTAGAACAAATACATAGTGTTATTAATCACGTCTCAAAATTCTTACCAAGAAATAAACCAAGATATTTAATGGGCATTGGTTCTTTACGTGAAATTTCCTTAGCTGTTGCAAAAGGATTTGATCTATTCGATTGTGTTTTGCCTACAAGACTAGGAAGACACGGGACTGCATTTTTTAATGATGAAAGATTGAATTTACGAAATGCTCGATTTAAAAATGACTTTTCTCCAATAGACAAAACTTGTAAATGCGAAACATGTAAGTCTTTTTCTCGTGCATATTTGCATCATCTTATTAGAAATGATGAAATTTTAGGTCTTACTTTAATAAGTTTGCATAATATTGCTCATTTAATAAGATTTACCAATGCCATATCTAATTCAATAAAAGATAATTGTTTTACAATTGATTTCGCTCCTTGGGAAACATCCTCTATTGCTCACCATACGTGGTAACGTCTTAACATAATTAATTATTCTTCTAAAAAAGGTGCTCATTCTATTTAATACATTCGCTGAATTGCCTGAAGCTTACAAGGCCTTTGCTCCAACAGTTGATGTTCTTCCACTTATCCCTTTATTTTTCTTTTTATTAGTATTTGTTTGGCAAGCTGCAGTTGGATTTAAATAAATTTGTTTTAAATTCTAAAATGGATTTTCAAGCAAGATAGCATCTCCGGAATTTTCTACAGCAGATTCTATAAAATCGGCAATTTTTAAGGCTCTTGAAGCTTGCTCACCATCTACTTCAGGTGTTTCTTTGCCTTGTACACATTTAAGAAAATGCTCTAGTTCTGCATAAAGAGGTTCAATTGAGGTTGTGCTAACTTCTTCGACATATCCATCATTTCTGTAAACTAATTCTCCATGATCTGCGGAGTATGATTCATGGGATTTTCGATGGATTTGTAAAGAGTGATTTAAGAAATCAGTCTCTACTAATCCATTTTGACAGTGAGCACTTAAACTTCTAATTTTTTTGTGACTCATTTTGCTTGCAGTTAAACTTGCAATTACATTATTTTTAAAAACTAAAGTAGCATTTACATAATCAATTAGTCCTTCGCTATTTCTACCTCCAACAGCGGCTAATTTTTGTATTTTTGAGTTTACGAGCTCTAAAACAAGATCAATGTCATGGATCATTAAATCCATTACTACCGATACATCATTTGCTCTATCTGCATGGGGACTATGCCTTCTTGCTTCCAACACAACAATCTCTTCGTTATGTACTATTTTATTTAATTCTCTAAAGGCGGGATTAAATCTTTCAATATGCCCAACTTGTAATAGACAATTACTTCTATTAGCTTCTTCTATTAAAGATTTTGCTTCTATCTCATTAGCTGCAATTGGTTTTTCAATGAGTACGTTGGTACCTTCTTTTAGACAATCCAGTCCTACTTTTTGATGAAGTAGCGTAGGGACAGCGATACAGATAGCATCAACTTTTGGAATTAAGTCCTTGTAGTCACTAAACCATTCACATTGAAATTGATCAATGGCTAATTTGCCTCTCTCTTCATTTGGATCTGCAACCCCAACTAGATTTGCATCTTTAAGTAAACTGAGCACTCGAGCATGATGCCAGCCCATATTCCCAATACCTATGACTCCAACCTTTACTGGTGATGAGGTTGGTTGCATAACTTTAACTTTATATATTAAATATCATTATCCTCTATAACAAGCCCCATTTAGCTTTTAGGAAGAATAATTTTAACACGATCAATTTTCGGACCTGACATTGAAATAACTTCAAATCTAATATTATTGGAATCTAAAACGTCGCCAATTTTTGGAACCATTTGAAATTTTTCCAGTAAAAATCCAGCAAGGGTATGGTAGTCAGCACCTTCTGGAATAGAACATCCTAACTTTTTATTAATATCTATAATTTCTGATTTTCCAGCTATTGACCATTTTCTAGAGAAATTATCTAACATCTTCATATCCGAATAAATCCTACTATTAAGCATTTCTTCTCCAACTATTTCTCCATTTAAATCGGCTGCAGTTATGAGACCCTCTGTACCACCGTGTTCATCAACAACTAGTAAGAAAGGGTTGTATTCTCTGACTATTGGTAATATTTCTGCTAATGAACATGTTTCTATTATTTTCGTCACTGGTAAAAGGAAGGGCTCCAACAATGTATTGGCTTCCATTTCACCCTTTGATATAGGCTTAGCTAAATAACGCAAATCTAATACACCTAATACATCATCTAGAGACTCCCCAATCACAAAGAATCGTGCATGTCGAGTTTGGTCTACTTGTTTCATAAGTTCTGAAAAAGTAATGTTTTTAGGCAAAGTCACCATTTCTGATCTTGGAATCATTACTTCTTTTACCTGGGTATCTTTTAATGCAAAAACTCCTTCAAGAATATTTTTTTCATCTGGCTTTAAACCTGTAACATTATCTGTTTCAATAAGAGTTTCTAATTCACCTGCGGATAAACCCGAATTTAAAGAATCCCATTTGTTATTTAAATTAAATAAACCTAAACATGCGCTGGCAAAGAATTCTATTACCGTAACAACGGGTTGCATACCTTTTCTCACTGCATCAAATATGGTGGTTAACCTTAATGCAGCAGATTCTGGATTGTTAATTACTAGGGCCTTAGGAATTAGTCCGGATACAAGAGTTACTACTAAAACTACAAATATAAATAGCAGAAGATCATAAAATCTATTTGGCAAAATATTTCTTTTCCAATAATCATTTGCGACGCTATTGCTTAGCCATCCAATTGATATCAATGAAATTGTTACTCCAAATTGAGAAGCAATTAAAGAAGATCTAAATCTTTTTTGAATTTTTAGAATTGAAAATGCTCCTTTCTTTTTTTCTTCTATTAGCCTTAAAACTTTGCTAGGCCTTATTAATAAAAAAGAGAGTTCGCTAGCGGCGAAAAAAGCTGGGAAAAATAAAATAAGTAAAAGGAGAGTTATTTTCATCCAATGACAAATAAAAAATGGGGGTGGCGAGGATCGAACTCGCCTTAGCCAAATTATGAGTTTGGTGCATTCACCAGATTGCTACACCCCCCAAGGGATATAGATGTAATTTTAATTACATTAAATTTTAATATACAATATAAAAACGATATTTCAAAAAACACCTTTTTAGTTAGTTTTTGTGAGATTTCTTTTTTTCTTATAATCTTTAGATATAAAATTAACTTTTACTAATGTGCAATTTCTCGGAAAATTATAATTTTAATAGAGCTAAATTGTTAAAACAGTTAATTGAAAAATCTTACAAGAAGGGAGAATTTACTTTGGCTTCCGGTAAAAAAAGCAGTCATTACTTAAACTGTAAGCCGGTATCTTTAAATGGCGAAGGTCTAAATTTAATAAGTGATTTATTTTTAGAGTTAAAGGACCCAAGGTCAAAAGCCATAGCAGGATTGACATTAGGTGCAGATCCTCTTGTAAGTGGTTTAATAGTCAAAGCAGCTTCACAACGCCTAAATCTTGATGGCTTAATAATTCGGAAAGAAATTAAAAAATACGGTACTAAAGCTGGAATTGAGGGACCTTCATTAGAGGAAGGTACTTTGGTAACTGTCTTGGAAGATGTTGTTACTACTGCGGGCTCAGTAATAAAAGCAATAAAAAAGCTGCGAGAAAATAATTATGTTGTTGAGGAAGTTTTGTCTTTAGTTGATCGGCAAGAAGGGGGATATGAAGCCCTTAATAATGAAAATGTTAAATTAAAGAGCCTTTTTACAATAAAAGACTTTTTATAATTATCTCAACATGCAGAATACAAAAAAAAAGTTTTGGATTGAAAAATTTGATTGTTTTTCTGTGAGTGGAAAAGATGCCAGGAAATTTTTAAATGGAATAACAACTGGGAATATTCTTAATTCAGAAAATAAAGTTATCAAAACGTGTTGGTTAACACCAAATGGAATTCTAAGGTCATTAATTGAAATTAATTTTTTAGAAGACACTTTAGAAGTAATTATCTTGGGGGGCAAAACTCATGAAATAATTGATTACTTTAATCAAATTATTTTTCCTGCGGATGATGTTTTTTTAAGTGAACCTTTCTTTGTAAATAGAATTCAGGAAATTGATGAATCTAGTTCATGGAGAACTTACCAGCCTATTTTCTTCAAAAAAGAAGATAAAGAATTTGAAATATATAAAAATAAACTAAATTTACTTAATGCCGATGATTTAAAAATCTGGAAGATTAATCAGGCAATACCCTCTTTAGATATGGAAATAAACGGAAAAAATAATCCTCTTGAACTAGGATTAAAAGATCTTATAGATTTTAATAAAGGTTGTTATTTAGGACAAGAAACAATGTCAAAAATAAAAAATGT
>Ga0310343_10001326_pt1 | contig 12585 bp, 10 predicted proteins | sample HC15DNA2025_MG_FD_203519 | JGI IMG/M metagenome (GOLD analysis project Ga0310343, IMG submission 203519) | Marine microbial communities from station ALOHA, North Pacific Subtropical Gyre - HC15-DNA-20-25_MG | ecosystem: Environmental > Aquatic > Marine > Oceanic | place: Pacific Ocean: North... | reverse complement strand
TTTGCAGTAATGTTTTGTTCTTTGTTCATTTTTTCTGCGGGGGTTCTAATTTCATCGGAAATACACACGAAACAAAGTGCGATATGTAATGGTTCGAGGACGGACACTCCGTTATCAAGTATCGTTGTAAAAAGACTCAAATCGTGTTTAGAGACTGACCTCGTCAAGTCCATTAACGGTGGCGAATGTGAGTTCAATGACGGTGTTCAAACAGGACCATGTTTAGTGGAAACATACGAAAAATTTCAAGCTTCGAGAGAAGGAGGAAATGCTCCTAACGACACAGAATCTTTTTTGAGTCAAGCGGTAGCAGAAGCGTCAATTCAAATAACACCAGCAACTGGATATTTATGGAAGCTCCATGGTGATCAGCCACCAGTTGGTACTCGACTGTTGACTTGCAGGGGGGCTTCTATTTCTAATACGTGTTATTCGTTTGAAGAGCTCAAACGATTAATACGTGCGTCGTCCACGTCCTCTGGTATTGTTGACTTTCAATCTTCGATACTACGAAGCAAGATAGATTCTATTTTGTATTCCCTGGAACCTCTCAAAATGAGTCATCATATTGTTGTCGACGGAAAATACTATTTGCCACGGCAAGCTGTGAGTTCCGAACCAAAAGATACTGATGTCGTTGGATACAAATGGGTTGCATATCACTATCCTCCGGGGAATACACCCAGTAACTATTCGGAATTTCAAGGGACTGGTCAGACGACAGAGAATCTCAAGAGTGGCCTTACACAATTTTATGAAGATATATTTCACGATACAGGTATTAAGTATGACACCAGTATTGACATTGACTCCAGAGGAACAAAGAGAGTTTACATCACCAACGAAGCCAGTTTTCATGATGAATTTTTAAATGCGAATTTCGAAAGTGTCACTTTTGTGGCAGGTGCCAAGAAACCTCAGACAACCACTGCTGATAGCACTCAGACTGATAGCACTCAGACTGATAGCACTCAGACTGATAGCACTCAGGCAACCACTGCTGATAGCACTCAGGCAACCACTGCTGGCACAGAAAATATTATGAGTTTGACGGCTCAAGCTGTAGATAGCAATGGAGATATTATTACCAGCAACCAATACATAGAAATATACAGCCACCGCATATGGAGGAGGATCGACACTGGGGTACCAGCCGGTTACACCGTAAGGTCATCCAATGAATATCTTGCGGCCACAGGTTCAGATGCAACTACACCTGCAGATGCGACATCGGTTCAACAGCTTGTACAAAAGACATATGACCAGTTACGCATAAATGAGTCATTTGGAGAAACACAGGGTCGATTGGTGGATTCTCCGAGCGAAATTTTGTTCATCAAAAATAGTACCGTCAATAACAGCAAGATAGCCGTTCAAGTATACGATCCTACTAATCCTACGGTTCCAGTAGTTTACGTATCGGAAAGGATCCTCTTGCTTCCGGATACTGCGCAACTGGAAAACGAGCTGCTTCAAAACTCTATTGTAGAAGGTGCAGGTGCACTTTGCAAAAAAGAAATGCAAAACCACGATGCTTCATCGTTCACGCTCCAGAGGAAGGCAATACCGTCATCAGCAATCTGGAACAAAATTACCGCCGAACCCTCTGGTTCGATAGAAATAGTGAATACAGATGATCGGTTTAAGGAAGTCCACAAGATTCTTATGGAAGAAATCAATGCTCCACTCCACATTAACGCCCCTCCTCCTATTGGAAATGATCCTATTTTTATTAAGCTGAATGACGTTGCAAACGGTACAGTTCTTAATTTACCAGCATTCTATACGATCAATCAATCTTCGTCGCGGGTTTTAGGTCAACAGTGGGTATTAGATACAGAAAACTCCCGCACTGGCGTGTTGGATCTTAGTGTGACTAACCCACCTCCATTTGTCAGAAAGGTCAATGAATTATTCGGCGCCGGAAAAGACATTACGCAACACATATTCACAGTCGAAGAGTTGAGAGGAGTCGTCCTAACTAATGATACAAGAATCCAAAAAACTGACGGTACTACTACTACTACTACCTACAAACCCGCGTTCGCAGATGCCATTTGGACACGCGTCCGTGGCGGGGATCCAGCCCCACAAGGACGAAACATCACCGAAACATATTCCGATACTCTTACCACCCAAGCACAATTACATAAAGCAAAAACATCATTGAATCTAGCCCATTATTTTGAGAGGGATGGTAGATTTTTTGATTTGAGCAAAATAGTAATACCATCGAATTCATACGTTGCTGTAACGATACCCCCCAATACTGGTAGCACAGTTTATTACAAGGTGGAATCGTCTAACAATGATATATCGATTGTTTGTGACATATACAAAAAAGCCCCAACTCCATTTCAAATAAACAAAGAAACTACGAATGCGCTCACGTATTACAAATCTACAACAGCGAACCAGAATCAAGAAACCAGAAGCAGTCAAAAGCAATACACGTTTGGTCTAGCATTTGGCGCCATGCTGATGGCGTGTGCGATGATTCCCATACATTCGAACAAACATCCTGACACGAATCAACGAAACAGCACATTCGTGTCTATAACACATGTCATGGCGAATTTAACTGCAGTACTCGTATTCCTTTCGTACATGCCTCGCTTTTATGGCGTTCAGACCAATCCAGGGGGGTCACACGGGATGTCTGTGGCCGGTGTTGTTTTGATTTGCTGTGCATTCACGCTCACGTTAGTCATATTGGGTTCGATGGCGCATCTTGATAAAGGGCGCACTACGCAAAAATTTACATTCGTGCGTTTGTCCGTGTTGTCTGTGCTTTTTGTCGTGGTTCATGGACTCATGTTAGGCGGTATGGTCACAGATGTATCCGCAACAGATGAGAATAATAACAGCAAAATCCTATTCTGGTGTGCCTTTGGATTTTCGGTAGTACTATCGCTTTCTCAAATGTACTCTGGAGGAGACTTTTTGAACAAGATGGGCGTCAGATCTAGGGTATTACCATCAGGTTTAAGCGGTGCAGTGAGAAGCAGGGACGAAGGTTTGAGCGATGATAATGTTGGTGATTTGTTCAGAGGCGGTAAAAGTGCAGAGGAATTTGCCCCCACACGCTACAGTTTTGTTCCACCCTTACTTATATTTATCATAGCTCTTCATGCAACAAATAGTGTGAATGCTGGTATCATTGTTGGACTTGTCTGTGGCATCATCTTGTCTGTTATCGTGAGCAGGGCTATATCGTTTAGGTTGGCAATACCAGCTTTTATTTTACCCATGATCATTTTTCCACTTACTTTATCATCATCATCCACAAAATTGGACACGGACGTCATGAAATACGTCTATTTCATAGTAGGATTAGTATGCCTCTACATACAAAAGCCATCAGCCGCTGGGCTTAAGTTAGAAGACTCTGACGAAAACACTCCGTCAATATTCCACACCGGCAAATACCCTCCGTCCATGTTGTACACCTTCCTTCTGTGTGTATTTGCGGGAATGATTCAAACGATAAACGTTTTCTTTTCACCAGCAATTTCTATAGAAACAAATCCAAACGATACGAGTGCAAACAAGGATTCTACAATCAGTAGTCTCGTGACAAGTCAGAATTTGTTGATAGTCAACACATTCATAACCGTAGCATTGGGAATTTTGATACAAAGTTTCACAGGGATAGGTGGTGTGGCGGGTACCGTTTTGATGAGTGGGCTCATGTTGTCTGTTTATTCTACTGTCTTCAAAAATGTTCAAACATATTCAACGTCATGCAAAGTCGATTTACTTGGAGCTAACAATGATGCATTAATGTCTATCAACTCAGAGTCTTGTGGCGATGGAAGTTATCAGTCGCCTGACCCAGACTGCAGGTGGAGTTTGCCTCAGAACATTTCGGGTGTCAGTTTTGCGCAAACCGACAAAGCATGTATGATGATGCTGTACAAGAAGGATGCTGTACAAGACGCGTACACGGTATCAAACGAGGTTGTTCATGCGAATGGTGATACGGATACTGTCACTCCTGGAGTGTATGATGGCATTTCTGTGATTGAAGCATGCAATCTTTCGTTCAAAGACACCGAAAATAGAGAATATAGGTTGAAATCAACTAGTATTGGCAAGAAAACATTGGAATTGGGCCCGACGGGTGATTTTGAAGATGTAACACCAGGGTACGAAACGGACAAGAAGCTTGCAGTAGAACCAACTGTGGTATTGAAAGAGTTAACTGTCAGTGGAAAAGACTGCAAACTGAAGGTGTTTCCTCAAATCGATTTCACGGTTGGCCCTGGTGAAAACGCAAAGACATTCGAACCTAAAACACACACTGTAAATAATATGTCTGCGGGATCCTTCGTGTTGGGTAAGAACACGTATGCCTGGAGACCTGAAATACTTCCGTTTTCACTTACACAAATAAATTATGGTTCACAGTCTGCTAAGATTGTAAATATAATACTTATAATTATGTTGGTATGTTCGCCGATATCTGTTGGGATATCTGTATTCATGAGGAACCGCGATACGTACCATATGTTTGTATCGTTGTCTGTTTTCCTGCTATGTGCAACGTTCAGCGTACTGTACAGAATCGAAACGAAGGATGCGTTCAATGCTGTATCGACAATCGATGAATATGATACTAACACTCGAAAGGTGAAACCGGGTGTTGTAGTAGCGATTGCGTTAGTGTCTGTAATGACAGCAACTTTTGTTTACTTCGCATTGCAAGGCAGGACTTCCTTTGCTTCAAGAACTTATTTTATCGTTTTGGCTGCGATTTCGTTTTTTCATTGTTTAGTCTTAGAAACAGCAACAACGCTACCATTCATTTTATATTGTGCCATGTTTTCAATAAATTGCCTACTGGTATCAAGTGTTTTGAGCGAAAGGATTGTGTCTGGTGCAGTCATACTTGTGACTATTGTTTCGATGATCGTGCTTTTGACAATACCTACCGGCCTCACGAAGCAGGAATTAGGAAAGGTGTTGGAAAAAACATCAGGTGGACAAGGTAGCAACTCGTACATAGGCGAAACCGGAAATGGTGCATGTGCCACCTGCTCGAGTATGGAACGGTTTGTACATAGATTTGACGCCTTCTTTCATTCGATAGGTATTGATATCGGTAAATTCTTTGAAAAAGATTTGATAGAAGGAATTCAGAATGTGTACAGCAACGTATCGAATGAAGTTTCGTCGTTGATAATGGACGAGACGTGCAAAGGAAAGGGATCGCTTTGTCATGCAGCAAAAACAAACGCTTGTGAGTTTTCGTATTGTATAGACCCTCCTAGAGCAGTCAGAATGCATTCTTGGAAAACTGAAGCATCCGGCTTGAAGTGGAAACAACATATCCTAGGGGCAAAGTGGAAACAAATAACCACGACGACGACAGATAATGTCTTCAAAGAGATCCCCGCTGAGCTTGCATCGAAACTGAGAAACAATACAGTACAGAAAAGTGACACATTTGCATATTTGGGACCTGAAGTCACTGACCCAACTAAAATTGTGTTGAGGTACGGGGAAGAACAAATGTGGATCTTAGATACGGACCTTAAGTTCGAACCATCGTATTCTTTGGATGTCGACTTAGGTGAGTTTTTGAATTCTAAAGTAGTTGATGGACACACAACTATTACCCCCCAACAAAGAGATACACAAGTAAGTGAACCTAATCTCACCATAAATCATTTTGTGCGTTTTGTAAGTAACGACTCCGACGATCTCATTTATTTCACCCCAGTTGGTGGACTCACATCTGAGCAAATCGACAGTAGAACAAAGCGATTTTGTGCAGCACATCAATCATTTCTAAGGAGTGCTCAAGCTGCAAAAAATCCGACTGCTGGACAGAAATACTGTGTGAAATTTCATAAAGATGACGATTGCAAGGGAGTTTGCTCCAAATATTGGGATACTGCTGCCGAACCACCTCGTGCAGTTACCCGAAGTGTCCTTGAAAAACTTGATAGCAGACTCGACACGATTGATGATACGCAGTTGCAGATGAGTGATGGAGAATTTCTTAGGATGCTGCAAGCTAAAACACAATCGAGGTGATTACTCCATTCGATGACGTGATGTTAGAAGTCGGACCGGTAGTGAGAATCTGAGAAATATTTGAATTGCTAGAATCAACTGTCAGCGCTGATGATGATGATACTCCTGACCATGTGACGACGACAAGATTTGGTGCCGCCGGAATATTAGTAAGCTTACTTGTAAGACACACAAGACGCACAAGCGAGATCAAATCGGTCAGCTCTGTAACCGAGGAATGCGACATCACAAGTGTTTCAAGGGTTGGTATCCCGATGCTTGCTAAACGTTTGCAGTTGTTTATTTCCAACATTGTAATAGATGAATATACGGATGGTATGGAGGACACCTTTGTCGACGAAACCTTCAGCGTCGAAAGACCGCTATTGTATGTAGTAGGTATCTGAGAGATGTTAGTACAGTTGTTTACATCCAGCGTTTCAAGGTTTGTAAACCGTGTGCCTGGCGGCAATTGTGAAAGAAATGTAATGTTCGACTTCAGTACCAATATACTACCTAGCAATGTGGTATACGTATTCAATTCTTCAGCTGTAAGACCGTCTTCTGCACTATTCGTTGAGAAGTCGGTGATGGTAGCATCTTCGCCTATGATTTCAAGACCGGTGGAAGAATTCTGAAACATTAGAAGATTGTAGTATCGAACAAGCGACATTTGTTATTGTAATTATCTTTTATTTTTAAGTATTTCAATCAGACGAATACTCTGATTCAGAGTCATTCTCGTCTGCACTGTAGTCGTCAGTCACAGTTTCGACTGGTTCATATCTTTTTGGTGCAGTTCTGATTCTAATCGGATGCGATCTCGTTGGCTGTGTAGTATCTATGGTTGTATTCTGTTTCTTTTCTTTGATGACTTTTTGAGTGTCATTCTTTTTATTTGCGTCTGTTTTCCGTTTTTCCCTCGGAAGTGAGCGATGTGTTGCTAATGGTTCTTCTTGTACATGAGCAGGGACCGTTATGTTGGTACTCGTTGACATTGCAGACGATGGCATTCTGTATGAAGTTTTGTTCTGTTTCGGATACTTCGATTTCGAAAATTCTGGAGGTGAAGTCGAATAGAATGTAATTTTCAAGTCGTTCACGTTCATGCTTTGATCTACCATTCCATATCATGTTATTTGAATGCTTTTAAGCGCATAAGTGGTTTAAAAATAATTCTCACATAAACTCAAATGAAGAAGATGCAAAGTCATTCCAGAAGGAGTCCGAATCGTAGCCCTAGGAAAAGTCCACAGAGAGACAAGAGCCCTAGGAAAAGCCCCTCGCGATCAAGGGGGTCATCTGGTAAGATAGTAGTCATGAACGAGAACACTCGTAGCCAACCCGCAGATGTACAAGAATTTCATGCGAAATGTCTGGAAGATGGATTCAAGATGTTACCTATTCATCTATGGAAGAAACAGCTTTCCGATAAGGAATGGATGGAGACACAGAGAAACGTGAAAGAAATCGATACTATCGCCAACCCACCATACAAAGGCAAGATGCCACCCAAACCGTTTTTCAGATATATTGATGTTGATTCATCGGGAAATTTCAACGCCCGTGGTGGTGGGCTATATTTATACAGTGGTTGGTCCGATAGCAAGGAAAGTGGCGCCAATAAAATAGAGGAGCCTTCTCTACGCGGAAAGATCCCAGTATACATGCGTATGAAGAACGCCGTGGCTGCCGCATCTCAAAGACCTAACATTTCCATTCAATGGAATAAAGTCGTGGCCATTTATTATAAACCCCCAGAACAGCCTTCATCTTCTGTCACGTTTAAGGGGTCCAACGGGACTATAGTGAAATTGATCGAAGGAAATTGAGTGTTTCGTTCATTCAAACAAGTCAAATTGGTTTTTCGTGTCTATGCCACAAGAATGAAAGCAATCACATCCGAATTGAAAGTAAAAGGCATGTACGTCTTCTTCAACAGTGGATCTCGATTCAAATCGAACGTAATACTTGAAATTGATGTCTTTGTTGCACATGCAATACCCATTGCTTTGTTCTTTTCCAAAGGGTGCGAATCGTGAACTTCGGATCCCGCGATGTTGACCCTTGCGATCAACAACTTGAAGGTCATCCTCACAAAGACCACATATATCTGTGACAATTGGAAGAAGAACATTGTCATATGATGGACAAGATTTGAGAAACTCCTTCTTGGTCGGATGCAGTGTATTTCCGTCCTCGGGTTGTTTGCGAAATATCAAAGTCCCTTTCTCGAATTCGAACGGACCATACGAAAGGCATGGATATTTAGTGAGCTTCATAATGACATCAGATGCAGTTGAGTAGCTCTCATTGTTCTCGTCGTTCTCATCGCTCTCGTCGCTCTCGTCTTCCTCGTCTTCCTCGTCTTCCTCGTCTTCCTCGCCTTCCTCGCCTTCCTCGCCTTCCTCGCCTTCCTCGCCTTCCTCGCCTTCCTCGCCTTCCTCGCCTTCCTCGATGAAATCCAGCATACTATCGTCGCTCTCGTCGCTCTCGTCGCTCTCGTCGCTCTCGTCGCTCTCGTCACAAACAATCTTGCGTTTGCGCCTTTGATGGCGTTCATTGATTATTTCATTTGCAACCTCTGCAATGATATCTCCCACTAAGCCTTGCACCAAGTAATGTGCTGCCACAATTTGGTCAACCTCTGAAAGTGCGGCGTCGTCGTCCCAGCCGTCGTCCCAGTACATACGGGGATGCTCTTGACTGATTGCCACTGCTCTTTTGCTGAAGCATGTCATGCATGTGTCCTTGTAGGCGAGGTTGCCGCAGCTTTGCTTGCCGTGACCATCATGAAATGAAGACACACACTTGGAGCTCGACATGAACCCTTCGCGGTATGATCACGTATTAGGACTCATCGCCTTCCTCTTCTTCATTGTCTTCCTCGATGAAATCCAGGATACTCTTGTTGCTCTCGTCACAAACAATTCTTACCATATTATTTTGTTTTCTTATTCTGACTAGCTTTAGACGCGTTTGATGCTTTTCTTTTCATTGGCTGAGATCTATGACGCGAATCATATGTCAAATTCTTGAAATTTTTCGAAACAAGTGCAACGTTTATTAAATTGTTAGGTGTGCTTTGTTCTTTGATTTCATTTGGAAAAAATCTCAAGGTTTGTTGTGTTGTAATTATATAAGCCCCAGTAAAAATGTCTTTTCCAAAATGGCGACGGACATTTCCAAGAGACAAAAATTTGAGTCCAGATTGCCTAATTAAATGTAATACATGATTGAAGTCATGTAATTTATTTTGACTTCTTTTTAATTTAGGCTCAATTTGTAACAATTTGGACTGTAATGTTTTTTTGAATTTAGAATTCAAAAAAGCATCTTCAAATACAAAGTTCAAGGTGGTCCTATGAGGAATGTATGAATTGTTAAGATGTGTTGCATGCACATATGTATGGATTACTCGTACATCAAAAGGTTTGTTCAAAAAAATATGACCGACAATCTTGTTCAATATATTGTTTGGCATATTCTGTATACGCATCGGAGAGCTCAGGTGCGACATGTTGGTTGATATGTAGAAATATTTTTTTTCATATCCCACTTCTACACCGTCCACACACTTATGCGCGGTCTGGTTTCTTAAGTTCCTTGGGAGGAGGCAATAATAAGAATGATAATAAATCTACGCTGATATAAATGATAATTATGTGTAAGAAGAAATACACCATAAATTCACAAACGAACGTTCCCATAACGCCTGATGACAAATTGTATTTGAGGCAGTCTAGAACCCATTTTGAAAATGTAATTTATGAAATATTTGCTGCTATCGATGAAGATCTTGTGTTCGTTGGAGAGCTCAAAGCACCGCCATTCGTATCCGCAGTAAAGTGTATAAGACCTGATCCGATGTTCATCCCGGTCAATGTAGGTTTTATGATAGACACTGAGCACGAACACTCATCGACTACATCGACCCGACACTTCCATTTGCAGGCGTAAGAAATACAGGCATATTTTAAAAATTAAGTCGTTCGAGATGGAGTAAAATTGCTTGTTTTTTCCGGTCAATATTCATTGAATTAGGAACAAGAATCATAACATTATTAGCTTCGTTTTGTATAGATTTATTTTTCGCATTCGCTTGCTTCGCAATCTCTGCAGCCTGAGCTACACGCGCTAAAGGTCCCAAGTTGGCAAAGTGCCACGTGGTTTCTATCCAATTGTTTTGTTTATGCTTACCGGTAAAGGATTTCTGCAGTTTTCTTCCGTCAACTATATAATATTTAGGCTTGTATGATAGAGAAACCCCACCCAAATTGGATCGGTTATTTTTTCTTTGCAACAACACTCTATTTCCAACTTTATAAATATCGAAATGATCAGTGGTATGAAAACCACCTTTTAACGCCTGTAAGTATTTATACACTGTATTATTCGCTCTTTCTAACGTATTCATTATGATTATATTAACATTAAAATTCTAAGTGATAATATCCCAATTCAAAAGATTGTCAGTACCGACAATTAAATATTATTAAAAATTAAGACTAACCTAACTAACCTAACTAACTTCCAGGGAGTTGAGCACGAGACTCTGCAACCATATTGTATATGTATTCCATTTCATTTTTGAATGAAAAGTTAGTAGTAGTATGGGGGTGTGATGGATGGTTAGGTTCGTTAGGTTAGTTAGGTTAGTTAGGTTAGTTAGTTTATGGGATGGAAGGCCGTCATGGAACAGAATCATGGATAGATAAGGAGACAGAGTCGACACCGGTACGTCTGAATACGTGATGCATGGAATGGTTAGGTTAGTTAGGTTAGTTAGTTCATGGGATGGATGCGTCTATTGGATCGGGAGAGTCGAAAGGAACGGCAGACGGAATCGAAGGGAAGTGTCCGAATACGTGATGGAATGGTTAGGTTAGTTAGGTTAGTCTTAATTTTTAATAATATTTAATTGTCGGTACCGACAACTACCGGGATTTCAGGAGAACAACGGATTGTTTGGAGTCCAGCCTGTTGCTAAATGTCGGTACCGACAGCTCATAACAACTAAGAGAAGAAGATAGAATATTTGACAATCTTCGAGAATATCCATTTGAATTCAAAATGGATCGAACCATTCGAGAAGAACGAACGCAACCCAGCAACCGAAGTCGCGATCATGCCGGAGTCGCCATTGTCTTTCAAGCTCCGCGAGCGCGAGAACCGCAGCCGGGTTTACCACTACATTGAGAAGGCTCCGCATGCCAAGGATGGGCGTGGCAACCGCCTGCCTCTTGCAGTGCAGAGGGAGATCGCGCACCAGATCATCATTCCGCTGAAGCGCGCGTCGCCTCATGCCCGGCGCTGCTTCCTCGCGGCGCACGAGAATAACAAGAGGAACCGATCCCCGCTAGTCCCATTGGAGCAGAAGGTGGCTCGCAAGACATACCTCACCTGGGCCGACACGGTCGAGGTCAAGGAGGTGGATTACGGCGTCGTGATCTCACCGAGTGGCAAAACTGAGCAGACAGACAAGGAGGAACACTGGCATGAGGTGAAAGCCAACATATCGCAGGCCTATCTCGACATCAATAACATGCACATCTAGAACTTGGGGCAAGATTGTGCGAATTCATTCCTTCTTCTAACTCTAGAAGATACGCGAATCTCATCCCTGTCGAAAAGCGTTGGAACCTGCTGGGGGGCACGAGGATCCTCCATGAAACGTTGATTCATTAACGTGTCAGGAGCAATGTCTGTAACACGCGAGGTGTATGTGTGAATGGGTTCCAAAAACTTGTGTTTTTCGAGCATATCATCATTCAATGGCTTACCGCTAGAGAAATCTGGTGAAGTTTTGATGCCAAGCGCCTGGTTATTAGTCAATGAACGTTGTATTTCGTTTAAATTACTTAGCTTACCAATCCGTGGTTCGTTCGCGATGTCCTGAGACCTGTACACGTTGCAATTAGCGCTGTTACCAGAGGAACAACTTCCCTCTTGAAGATATTCTGGAGAATATACTATGTATTTGAACAGTTCTACCTGACGACTTGCGTCGTACGTAGTACTGATTTGATCATTTTTCGCCCGAGTCCAACCGTTGACTGTGGGTGATTCCGTTGCTTGTATGTCTTCCATCTTGTATTGTACTGAGTTTTTTTTTTTTCAATTAAACCCGTTTTTATAATTTGGACACGACAACTGCGGTTACTTCCTTTGAGGGTCCATTCGAACCGAACGAACCCTCGAGCAAAGGGAACATGTCGAAGCGCAATGAACACCCGGAGGAGTTCGAGGAGAGGAGCAAGACATCCCGAATGGAGGAGACCGAAAAAGATGAAGAAGATGAAGAAGATGAAGAAGATACAATCTTTGCTGCCAAGTTACAGGCATGGAAAGACCAACAGTCTATCGTGCGCGGCGCGGCGCTTTTTGGCCCCGGCGTGGTGCCGATGGGCATCATCTCGTTGCCCGTTGTTGTGAAGAAAAGTCTTCTGGCGCACAAGGAGGATATGGAGAAGAAGGGGTACAAATACTACGCAGAACCCCATGATCGCTCTTTGTTTGAGAAGTTCATGCGCGAAAGTTTTCAGCCAGCAATCGACACAGGTG
>Ga0310343_10001323_pt1 | contig 12605 bp, 11 predicted proteins | sample HC15DNA2025_MG_FD_203519 | JGI IMG/M metagenome (GOLD analysis project Ga0310343, IMG submission 203519) | Marine microbial communities from station ALOHA, North Pacific Subtropical Gyre - HC15-DNA-20-25_MG | ecosystem: Environmental > Aquatic > Marine > Oceanic | place: Pacific Ocean: North... | reverse complement strand
CTTAAATTTAATAATGAGATTTTGTTTAATAATAATAAAAATCTTTTAAAGATATAAGCAAAAAGGTGAGAAAAGAAATTAAAAGTTATATTAATTAAAACAAATTTTTTTAATTTTCTTTGTTGTGCTAAAGAGGGCTCAATAAGGGGATAAAACCCGCTTGATGGTTTAAAAAAACTATCAAAATAAAGTGATGCAGTTGCCATAAAAGCATCATGAATGAGAGGATATTTTAATTTATTAGGAAGAATTCTTGATGAAAATTTTTTAAATTTTTTGAAGCTATAAATATTAAATTCTAAAGCTAATTTTTCAACATTTTTTTTCATAAAATATTTAGCTCTATCCATTTAGATAATGCTAAATAATTCCAAACTGAATTAGGGACATGTTTACCGTATTTTAAATATTTAAGTTCATTTTTAAACCTATTTGAAAACTTAGGTAAACCAATAATTTCATCCACTTCAGAAAAAATATTAGAGTTTATTAGTTTTTTTATTGAATTAGTACTTAGGAGTAGTTTATATGGAGAGAAAAACCCTTCTTTTTTAGCTTCCAAAGGATAATCACTTAGAAGACCCTTTAACTCCATTTTTAATAATCTCTTAGGTTCATAATTATCGATAATATTGTTAAGTGAGAAAAAAGAAAGATCTAAAAATGGGCTTCTTGACTCAACACTTTCGAGCATCCCAGCACGATCAGCTTTGAGGAGCATTTTATTAGGTAGAAAAAATCTTTGATCTATTTGCGAATAAAGTTCAGGATTAGATTTTTTTATGAATAAATCTTGCACTAAAAATTGAATACAATCATATTGAGAATATATTGATGGATTATCAGAAAGCATTGATAAATAAGATTCTGCAGGAGAATTAGTCAAAACCATTTGAGAAAATTGATTTAGCTTTCTTGGTAAAAAAGAATATTGATTTAATATATTTAGTATTTTTCTAATTTCGTTGGATATGAATAAAGGATTAAATCTATTAAAGAAATATTTCTTATAATATCTTGGATATCCAGCAAAACGTTCATCAGCTCCATCACCAGTAAGTACGACTTTACAGTTTAAATTTTTAGCTTTTCTATAAAGGTAACGAGATGAAAAAATTGCAGGATCATAAACTGGAATATCTATTTCTTCAAAAGTTTGGTCAATTAAGTTTGAAAATTCTTCTTTATTTAAATCAATATTATGATGATTAATGCCTAATGAAGTTGCAACTTGAGTAGATGTTTTTGAACTTAATGATTGAGGAACATTAAGTGTAAAAGCACTTATTTTTTTAATACCTAGCTCTTTTGCTAAAAAGGAGGCTATTAAAGAGGAATCAATTCCACCAGAAAGGAGTAATCCAATTTCGCAATCAGCGACTAAATGTCTAGAAATAGAATTTGATAATTGATCAAAGAAACTCTGCCCATAATTTAGGCTTTGAAAGTTTGATCTAATTTTAGATTTAAGGTCAAAAAAAGATTTAACTATAGAGTAAGAATCATGTATGCACAAAGTTAGTAAGTAACCTGGTGGAACTTCAAATATACCTGAGACAATAGTCTCAGGAAGAAGAGACATTCCAAATTGAATGCCATGTTGTGCTGTTCTTTTGTTAATTTCTGGATAATTAGATGATAAATTTATACAATCTTTTAAAAGAGACGAGAATGTAAATAATTCAGAAGAATGGTAATAGTAAAGTGGCTTTTGACCGTAATAATCTCTAGCTAAATGCAAGTTCTGGGTTTTCTTATCAAATAATGCAAAAGCAAACATCCCATTTAAAACTGAGAGAGTTTCTACAATTCCAAACTCACTTATATACTCTATTAATATTCTTGTATCTGAAAAAGAATCTTTAATTCCCTTTAGATGAGAATGATTAAAATTTGAAGACTTAATTAGCTTTTCTTTTAATTCAAGGAAATTATAAATTTCTCCGTTATAAACCAAAATATATCTTCCACAAATTGAACTCATTGGTTGATTATTTCTAGGGTTAGGATCCACTATAGAAAGACGTGAATGGTTGAATATTAAATTTGTTGCAATCTTTTCTGATTTAAGGTTATCTGGTCCTCTTGACTTTAAATTTTCTAATGATCTTTTTGAATTATGAAAATCTATCTCTTTAAGATCCGAAGTTCTTAAAATACCTGAAATCCCACACATTATTTAATACCTGACTTTAAATTAAACAATGATCTTTTGTGTAAAACTAAGATTATAAAATACAAATATAAAATATAAAATATCATATTATTATAGCGTTTTAAATTTATATTTATGTAATAAATTGGCAAATTGAAGTAACTATGAAATTTTGTTAGATCTTTTAGAAACATTTATTTTTTAATTGAGTACCTAATTTATTCATGATTTATAATGATAAAAAACCTAAAAAATAAATGGAAATAACAATCTTAAATTTAATTAATAAAGTTTGTTTTTTATAAAAAAAATGATCCAAAACCAAAATTTAAATCAAATATCTCATGTATTAGTAATAGGTTGTGGAGGAGCTGGTTTACGTGCTGCAATAGAGGCTAAGCTCGGAGGACTTGAAGTAACAGTTCTAGGTAAAAGGCCTAAAACTGACGCACATACTGTATTAGCTGCTGGAGGAATTAATGCATCATTTGGAAATGTTGATCCAGAGGATTCTTGGGAACAACATTTTATCGACACTTATATGGAAGGTTATGGATTAGGTGATGCTTCCCAAATAGAAATTATGGCAAATGAAGCACCCTCCCTTGTTAGAGAAATAGATGCATGGGGAGCGAACTTTGCCAAATTAAGTAATGGTAAATTAGATCAAAGATTTTTTGGTGCACATAAATATAGAAGGACTTGTTATTCAGGTGATTATACTGGCTTATCTATACTTAGAACTCTACTCAATAAAGCTGAATCATTACATATTCCTATCTATGACAATCAGTATGTTACTGATCTACTGGTAAAAGATGGTATTTGCTTTGGAGCAATGTCATTCAATACAATTTCATCTGAAAGAACTGTACACTTTGCTGATTCTGTAATCCTTTGCACAGGCGGACATACAAGAATTTGGAAAAGAAGTTCATCCAGAAGCGATGAGAATACTGGAGATGGTTATTATTTAGCCTTAAAAGCAGGTTGCGAATTGAAAGATATGGAAATGGTACAATTCCATCCATCAGGTATGCTTTATCCTGAAGAAATTGCAGGGACACTTGTTACAGAGGCTGTAAGAGGTGAAGGAGGTAAATTAAAAAATATTAAAGGCGAAAGATTCATGGCTAAGTACGACAAAGAGAGGATGGAATTATCTACTCGCGATAGAGTTGCAATGGCTAATTATATTGAAATAACTGAGGGAAGAGGTACTAAAAATGGAGGAGTATTTCTTGATATTTCTCATAAAGACAAAGATTTCATTTTGGAAAAGATTCCAAGCATTTACAGACAATTTTTGGATAAGCAAATGCTTGATATATCAAAAGAGCCGATGGAAGTTGCCCCAACTGCACATTATTCTATGGGAGGTATTGTACTAAATGCTGAAGACCATAGCACTCCAATAAGAGGACTTTTCGCTGCAGGAGAAGTAGCTGGGGGACTTCACGGAGCAAATCGTCTAGGAGGCAATTCGCTCGCAGAAATTTTAATATTTGGAAGAAGAGCCGGTCTAGCAAGTATTGAATATTCAAAAAATATAAATGCACAAATTAGATCAAGAAAAACTATTAAAGATGCTCATGAAAATATAAATAGTCAGATAAGAAAAGGTAAGAAATTAGCTACACCGCTTATTAATGAATTAAGAAATATTATGTGGAAACATTGTGGAGTATTAAAAGATGAAGAACTTCTTAAAGAAGGATTAACAAAAGTAAAAGAAATAAAAAACGATTTCGATAAAATAGATGTCAGAATTGATGATAGGAATTGTAATGATTTAATTCAGATATTCGATCTTAAAGCGTGTACTATTTCTGCAGAAGCCACTATTAAATCGGCGTTATCAAGAAAAGAGAGTAGAGGAGCACATCAAAGAAGTGATTTTCCCCGAATAAATACCTCAAAAGAATGTAATTATCATGTTAGATTAAAAGCTCAATCATTAGAAATAATTGTAAATGAAAAGAAAATCCAATTACTAAGATCTGATTTAAGAGAATTAGTTAATAAATCTGACAAAGTTGTTAGTTTAAAAAATAAATTGCTTGAATGAGCAATATAGTTACTAAACATAAAGAGATTATTTCACTTCATAATTAATTTTTTATTAAATATTTTTCTTTATAAAAACTTCTGTTAATTTTTCCGCTTCTGAGATAATTAATCTGATTATCTTCAATTTTAATTTCAATAGGTATTGCTTTTGAGCTCTTGCTGTTTATAGTTTCTTTAATTTCTTGAAATAAACTTTTAGTTAAAATAGATTTAACTTCTCCAAATAAAATAATTATTAATTTTGTACCAACTATATCGGGTATAAGAAGTATATTTTCTAAAAATAATTTATCCTTCAATTCAAACTCTAAAAGTATTGGATTTATAAATACGCCAGCAATCTTTACTGAGCTGTTTATACGTCCTTTGCAAAAGAAAAATTTTTCATCATATACAAAATAATCACCTGTTCTAAAAAACTTATATGATCCTAAGTATTTAAAAGTATTTTGGTTTTGTAAATTTTCATACCCCTCGAATATAGATTCCGATTTAACAAGTAACTCTGATGTTTCACTTAATTCTAGATCTATATTTGGGAGAGGTAAACCTGCAGGAAGTATAGGTGGTATATTTTCAAAATTCTTTAATTTTTCTATATATTCAATTATATCTAAAAATAAAATCCAAGGTGCAACTTCTGTAGATCCGTATAAATTAAAAAAGTTTTTAGGTTTTGTTTTAAATATATTCAAAGCAAGTTCTTTATCTAATGGCTCACCACAAGTTATTAAATTGCTTTCTTTGAAAATATCATTAGCTGAGCCCTTGAGTAATTTTATTAACAATCTAAAAACTGATGGAACTGAAATTAAGATAAAATCATCAAAATATTTAATTTTTGTAGATAAATTTAAAATTGGATTTGATAAGAAGTTGATATCACAAGCATGCAATATTGAATTCTCATTGGCAGCTAAACAGAAAATAAATGGAAGAATAATAACGAAACTAGTATCATGAATACTGATTATGTTTCTGAAACTAAAGTCTTTTAAAAAACCATTAAAAACATTATTATAGCAAGCATTTATTTCTCTATAGTTTAAAGGAATTAATTTTGGTTTTCCTGTGCTTCCAGAACTTAAGAAAACAGATTTACCAATATTAAAATTTTTATAATAATCATCAGATAATTTTTTCTTATTAAAAGAAGGATGACTCCACTTTAAAAATTCTTCTAATGAATAGACAAATATAAGTTTTCTTTGAGAAGATTGATTATTTAATTTATTAAATATATTTCTATTTAAAGTAATTATTGTTGAGTTACAAAGATCTAAATCATTAATCTCACTAGAGAAACTACTTAAAAGATATACATCATACTTACTGAGGATTAAAAAAATTGATATTATATGAGACTCCAAACTAGCATCACAATAAAAAACTACTTTATTAGATTTACTATTGACTTTTTTTAGTATATTGAAAAAATAATACTCGATATCTTCAATAGAATATTGCTTCCCAGAATATGTACAAAAAAGCTTACTATTATTTAAATTATTTAGACGGTTAAAAAGATCTTCTTTAAGATTTCTTGTCATTAATACTTTCACAAATTATTTTGACAGTTATTGTAAAATTATTCTTTTCAATTAAATCTAAAGAAAGATCTATTTTAAACTCATCCTCTATCTCTCCTATTAAACTAGCAATTACTATTGACTCAATACCTAAATTGATTAAATCAGTATTTACATTTATATCATTAGCATTATAGGTTGGGTCAGCCTCTAGAATTTTTTTTCTTATAAAAATAAGTAATTTATTTTGTAAATCTTCCATATCTTGGCAACCCTAAGATGAAATCACAATAACATGAATCATTTATGCAGTCAAAAAGATTAACTATAGGATGGCCTAAAATATTTTTGTATTTAGAGGTTAATTGAATATACTTTTCAGGAATATTCGTATAAGTTATATTTTTAAAAAGCACTTCATGTAAATCATCTTCTTTTAAAAATTTATTTTTGTTCTCCGGAATCATTACATTGAGATTGCATAAAATTAGCTTCTGATAAATATAAAATAAGCTTTTTTTGATTGATGAATAACTTCGTGAACTCATAGTTTCAGAAGGTATTAAATTCATACAAATATGCCATTTTGATAAAGTATTTAAATAGGAATTATTTTTAGTGAGACACTTTATATGATTTTCCCAATATAATTCATTTACAAAATTTGAAGTAATAGCTGAATAACCATTAAGAAATAGATTTGAAGATTTTAATGGTATGGGAGAAAGCAAAGTTGAACAAAAATCATTTTTTGAAATTTCTTTTAAGAATTTTGAATCTTCTATTCCTTTCATGAAATCCTTTATTTTCGAGGAAAATAAATCTGCTCTTTTAGAGTGCTCAAATCCTAGATATTCTGCATCCGACTTTAATGCTCCTTGGCTGAAACCAATTTGAAGTCTTCCCTTAGACAATCTATACAAGTCTTCAAGTTGTTTAATTAAAAGTTTAATTTCATAGTGCGGCAAAGGTAAAACACAAAGGCAAACTTTTAAGCTTTTTGTTCTTGCTAATAATGCAGATGCGAATACTATGGAAGACTGAATATCTTCTTTGGGATCAGTTAAATGCTCACCAACATACACATTTGTATAACCACTTTGTTCAGCTTTTACAAGAAAATCTAAATAATCATTATATGTTGAAATTGAGTCATCAACTTTAATTGGTATAACAAATAATCCTATTTTTTTCATTTAATATTTAGCTGAAGATGAAATAACATCAATGTTTGAAATACAGGAATAGTAATCTCTCATAGCTTTGTGATCTGATGCGAGGATAGCAGTATTATTTTGATAGTTGTTTTTTAAAATATTACCCATCAATATATACTCTAGGACTTGTTTGAAGAAAATCTGTTTAAAGTCAGCGGCATCTCCAAACCATCTTTTATATAAAGGTAGCCTAGAAATTAATTTCTTATCATGGCTAATATTTGGAAGCTTTATATAAAGATCGTTAAATTTATAAAGATTATTAATATATTGAAGTTGTTCAATTTGATATTGCCATCCTTTTATACCAAGACATAAAGATGTAAACAATTCAGTCTCAATACCTGTAGAATTTTGTATTTTGTACCTGCTTGATTCAATTTTTCCAAGAAAATTTGATTTTATCTCATTCAGGGAATTTAAGTTTTGCTCGTTAGCTTCAAAATCTCCTATCAATATTTTAAATCTTAAATTTAATCCATTTTTAATCAAATCTTTAGCTAACTCTTTAAGAATTTGTATATTAAAAATTGCTTTTTGTGAAACCAATCCAATTCCATCTCCTATTGATTCAAAGGTATAGCGATATCTACCATCAGTAGTTCTCACATAAGAATAATCTGGACAAACTGGAGCTACAATATTATAGATATTTGATTGATCATTAGTTACCGATAATGAAGAATTACTCAAATTGAAATTACTATTATTTGATATCCTATAAGAAAAAATATCCAATAATAGTGATTTCTTAGCTCTACTTTTCATTCCAAAGTTGCTAAAAAAACCAGATCTTATAATTTTTAAAATAATACCTAATTTATTATTTTTTCTAATAAGAAATTCTACCAATTCTGGATTTGCTTCCAATTCCGCATCAACTAAAATTAGTTCTAACTTCTTTTTAAGCTCAGAGATAGAAAGTTTCTGAAGTGTATAACTTTTAATAAAGTAATATTCCTTTGCTGAGAGATATTTACGCATCCAAGAGGAATAACCCTCACTTTCAGAAGAAGCTTGCTTTAAAATAAGTCGGCTTATAAAAACAGTAAGTTCTTTCAAAATTTTCTAAGATATAGACCTTTTATTTTTTCCAATATAGTTTGATATGAAATTCACAAAAGAGGTTCTAACACCAGATTTAACCTCCTGAACTTCATGTTCAACAGAACAAAAAGATATTGTCATTGACCCATACTCAGGACTTAAAATTTGAGCATCTTTTATTTTAGAATCTTTTGTTGGATATACTACAAAATCCCCTCCAGAGAATTTACTGCCTAATTGTAAAACAGCTGCTATTTGATAATCAGGGTTACTATCAGTATCAAGGTGTCTTCCAACAAATGAACCCTTCCCAAGTAAATTAAATTGACTTCTCCTTACGATTTGCGGAGACTTTTTATCTAAATAATTTGAAAAGAATTTTTGTGCTTTTTCAGTTTGGTAAAGCTTCAAAATATCTTTTGATAATTTCTCATTTCTAATTTCAGGATAAGATTCTGGGTGATCCTCCATTAATCTACCAACTTGACAATTATTAATTTCTCCCGCATCTCCAATTGTTATTTTTTCTAAAGGAAAATTTTTTAAACATTTTTCTATCCATTGAACGTCATCTTTAGTTAGAAAGTGTTTTCCGAGTGGTAAGTAAATAGATTCCAAAGTATAAATTAGGTTTATTTAAGTAAAACATATATAAGTATAATAATAAAATATGGCTTAAAAATAGTTTATTAAAAAATATACAAACGATTTTAATTTATAAGTTATCGCCCCAAATAATACAAAGTAATTAGATTAGGTTTTTATTTTATATCTTGAGGTATTCTAAATTGTTTTCCTAATAATTTTGAGGAACAAACTTTTTTACAGGGATTACCGCTTGCAAAACTAAAAGCAGGGATATCACTGGTTACGACAGAGCCTGCCTGAATAACGCTACCCATACCAATTTTTTTTCCGTTAATTACAGTAACAGAAGAGCCAATTAAGCAAAAGTCCCCTACGTTACAATATCCATTAATAATTACTCCTCCTCCTAATACACAGTATTTGCCAACCTTTGAATCATGGCCAATATGTGAGTGATTATTAATAAAAGTAAATTCATTCAAATATGCATTAGCTTCAATTGTTACGTAATCCCCCAAATATAACCCAGATGAAAATTCCCCAAACAAAGAGGTTCTTGCTGTCTTGTGGTAAAAATTTGGAAATTTTATATTCTTACTTATGAATAAATTTCTAACTTGATATCTTTTCAAAGGGCTTGAGCTTACACTAATAAAAACTTCAAAAATATTTTTAGAACTCTCGATAAATTTCTTACCTTCTTTAAAAGAAAAAGTTTTCACAAATTCATAATCATATTTATTTATTAAACTCAATCTTTTTTCATCATCCTCAAAAATTATTATTTCTGTTTTATCATAATGATTTCTCTCTATTAAAGATTCAAGAATTGAGCCTGAGTAACCAACTAATATTTTAGAATTGGACATATAGAATTCATCAAAGTTTTTTTAACTTAATGTCTAATTATTTAATTTAATAATTATCTCATAAAAAAAGACTTTTTCATGATAATTAGATAAATGATTTATATCTATAAATTACATAGATATAGAATTTAGATAAGTTATGATTAATAAGTAGGATTATTTTAATATTTTTTAAAAAAAAATTCTGGAGGCTTGACTTTATTTAGGTTAAATAAATTATGGATTATAAATTTGAAAAAGTTGAAATTACAAAAAAACATATAGATATATTATTTAAGCTTTTATCTAATAGAAAATTTAATATAAGTCATAAGGAAATGCCTTCTTTTAGTGAGCATGAAAAATTCGTTTCCTCAAATCCCTATAGATATTGGTACTTAATTTCTAATAAAAAAAAATATATAGGAAGTTTTTATATTCAATATGATAATTCAATAGGAATAAATCTAGATCCATTAAATTATGAAGAAGCGATTCCATGGGTTATAAAAAATATCAAGCTCAAATTTAAACCTTCCTTAGCTATAAAATCAAAGACATCTAAAAATTTTTTTATAAATGTTCCTCCAGATGACATATCTTTTAATAATAAAATTAGATCATTAGGCTATAGACCGAGCCAAATTTCATATGAACTTTTTTAAAAATATTTAATAGAGGTATTAATAATAATTAAAAATTTATTCTAATTTTAATAGTTCGTCATTTTTAAGAGATTTGATATAACCTTCATTCCGAACTGTATCAATATTTATATTTGAAATTTCAGGATTCTTAATTAAAAAATCAATAATATCTTTTAAACAAAAGTAGGGATTTTTTGGATAAAGTTTATTAAAAATTTTTTTGATAACTTTTAAATCATTTGCATCATCTACAGTTAACCTATAGTAGGGAAATTTTTTCTTGTGTTCATAATGCCTCCATTTTATTTTTGAGTTACTTCTTCTCATCCATGGAGTAACATGCTCTCTTTCTGAAAGAAGTAATGCTTTTTCTGAAGCCTCAAATAATAACCAACTCTTAAAAACCTCAATATCAAATCCATCAGGTACTGTGAGTCGATTACTATCTATACTATTGCCAATATAGTCAAGATTTTCTTTTTTAAATTCATTAATTATTTCATCAATCAATTCATAATCTATTAATGGGCAATCTCCAGTAATTCGTACTATTGCATCAGCATTTTCTTTTTTAGCACAATCATTAAATCTTTTTAGAACGTCTCTTAGGGAACCTCTATAAGTTTGAAAATTATACTTACTTACAATATTGACCAATTTATCATCTGTTCTATCAGTAGATGTTGCTAATATCAACTTGTTGATATTTTTAGATTTATTTACTCTTTTTAATAGATGAATAATCATGGGAGTTCCAAGAATACTCTTTAAAACTTTATTGGGTAAACGACTAGAGGATGAGCGTGCTTGGACTATAGCAATTATTTTCAATGTATCTTGTCCCATGTAACTGGATCCCCTTTCTCAACATCAACTTTAGTCTTTTTTCCTATAATTTCCTCAAAATATTTTGGAGGTAAGCCCCTCCCAGGTCTAATTCTTTTAATATCTTCTCTTAGAATAATTTTTTCTGCTTTAAGATCTTTTACGAAGTATATTGAACGTCGAAATTCTTTATTTTTCTCCTCAACATTTGAACGAGAAAAGTCATCTTTTCCTAAAGAGTACCAAGAGTCTTTTGCGTAACTGACAAGTTTTTTCAATTCATGAGGTTCTATTGAGAATTGACTATCTGGACCTTTATCTTTTCTTGAGAAAGTAAAATGTTTTTCAATAGCAGTTGCTCCAAGAGCAACTGCAACAGTAGCCGCTGTTGTTCCCAAAGTATGATCTGAAAGTCCAATTTCTACTCCATATAAATTCCTCATTCTTACGATATTTTTAAGGTTTGAATCCCTTATCGGTGCTGGATAACTACTTACACAATGAAATAATAGTAAATTATCGCAACCATTAGATTTTGCAGTATAAACTGCGTCATTTATTTCTTCTTCACTTGCCATTCCAGTTGACATTAGTATAGGTTTATTTTTTGTAGCTATATATTTGATTAATGGCAAATCACATAATTCAAAAGAAGCAATTTTATATGCAGGGGTTCCCAATTCCTCTAATAAATCAACAGCATTTTCATCAAAAGGTGTGGAAAATAAAGTTATATTAATTTTCCTAGCATATTCAAATAATTCCTTATGCCAAGAAATAGGCGTTTGAGCCTCTTCGTAAAGCTTATAAAGAGAATAACCATCCCATAACCCGCCCTTTATTAAAAAATCATCCTTCTTACAATCTATTGTCATACTGTCAGGAGTATAGGTTTGAATTTTTACTGCATCGGCACCATTATCCTTTGCTAACTTTATTAATTTTTTTGCTCTTTCGATTTTTCCATTATGGTTCGCTGAAATTTCAGCAATAATATAAGGATAATTATCAGAGGAAATTATTCGATTATTTATATACATGATTAAAATTTATTATATTATTTTAATATTAAGTAATATTTATAAATAAAATTTTTAAAAAAAGAAACAATCATATTTTAAAAAATAATGCCTTAGAGGGATTAACATATTTTTAGGATAATTTATACAATTTTTTAACTGAATAAAAAGGTATTTTTATAAAAAAATTTGTTTATTTATTTTTTAGATAATATCTTGGGTATTTTATATATCAAAAAATAAACTATAAAATGTTTGAAGATTAATTTTCTTTAATTAATTCTTGTTGTTTATTTGTTAAGTTTTTATGTCTTAATGTCTTTATTGTGGAATATCTTGCACAATACTCTTGATCGTTTAAATCACTTAATCTTATTTGTAAATTAAATCTAGCTTTATCAGATAAATTTTGGACAGATCTATGAATTGTATCCATATCAAATATTAATATGTCTGAATAATCTAAATACAATACTTCTTTTTTGAATTGATCTACTACAGAATTAGGGATTTCATAAATTAATCCTTCTGTTATTTTCTCCCCGACCTCTAAAGGTTGCTTTCTAAATATATGAGGTACTAGGCTTTTTTTGTGTGAACCATAAGTTACTTCTAAGGTTCCTCCATTACTTGACGTTCCTGATTGAAGAGGAATATATA
>Ga0310343_10001322_pt1 | contig 12606 bp, 11 predicted proteins | sample HC15DNA2025_MG_FD_203519 | JGI IMG/M metagenome (GOLD analysis project Ga0310343, IMG submission 203519) | Marine microbial communities from station ALOHA, North Pacific Subtropical Gyre - HC15-DNA-20-25_MG | ecosystem: Environmental > Aquatic > Marine > Oceanic | place: Pacific Ocean: North... | reverse complement strand
GGGCGCGGCGACGGCGCGCGGCGACCTCGTCCGCCTGGTGTCGGCGGCGGACCGGCTCCTCGTGCTCGCGCGTTCCGTCGACCGAACAGTGACGCTGAGCGAGTGGCAGCAGGCGGCCGTCGACGTCGCGAGCTGCTGCGTCGCATTGGACTGGACCGAGCGGCGCGACGAGGCGCGGGCGCTCCTCGACGAGGCGCTCAGACCCGATCGCGTCCGCCCGGGCCGCGCCGCGTCGCACCGCGGGCGGCTGCTGCGGAGCGACGCGTGGTTCGACGCCGCCGGCGGGCCGCGCGCGTAGTACATACCTAATGGATCTTTAAAGAGTATGTACATCCATTAGGAGTAGTACTACGCGCGTAGTATACATCCATTAGGAGTAGGTCCTAGGACCCGGGGTATATGAGTAAGGTACGAGGTACAAAGAACGCGCGCCACGACGGCGTCGGCGGGGAGTTGTACCAGACGCGCACGAAGGAGCGCGTCTACGCGGAGATCGCCGGGCTTAAAGAAGTGAGAGCCGCACGCGCGCGGCGGGCGCGCGAGCGGCGCGGGTGGTGTAAGCCTCGCGGTGTTTATAGCTTTGTTCGGAACACATTCCCCATCTTGGTGGTGGCTTGGGTATAGGCGAAAGTATACCTCTTGTGGGTTTCTTAGACGGGCGTTGACGGGCGTTTAGGCTTCGTTGGCGCGTTAAGATTTTTTCGCGCCAACCCGTTTCTGATGTGCAGAGGCACGAGTTCCAAGTTCGAGAAGACTGCCAACTTAGGTGGCAATAGCTCAGGCGTGCGTCCGCCTGATCGTCGATAGCATAATATGATGCCGTCAAAACTCCTCGTTGCGCTGGCGCTGAGCCCGGCTGCGGCCCTGCAGCTCCCGGGCGTAGGAGAGGTAGCACTCAAGCTGCCGCATAAATCCAGCGTCCTGCGAGACGCGATTTCGCGATTTCGCATTTGCTGCAAAGCAAAACATACCTCAAAGCAGTGCACGGACCGCCGACGCCGCGCCCAGCAGCTCACAGCTTCCCACATTTAAGATTGAGAGAGATCCAAGAGGGACGCGCGCGGCCGCGGCCGCGGCGGCGGGCGCTCGCGCAAACAAAATATTGCACATCATACAAATTGCGGCGGCCGCGCGTGCACGCGTGTCGCGGCGCGCACCCAATTTTGGCTGACAGAAGATGGAGAGAAGACCGCCAAAGAGACGCGCAGCGGCGGACGCCTCAATAACTCACTCCACGCAGGTCCGCGCCCACGCTGCCGTCGACCAAGCTCCTGAAAGTCGCGGCCATCGACTTTGTGTCGGAGGCGCGACAAAACCCGCTCTCGGCGCTCCCGGCCGCGGGCGCGGCCGGCGTCGCGGGCCTCGCGCTCTTCGCCGCCGCGTCGGCGCTGTTGTCCCCGTCCGTCGTCCCCGAGGGCGGCGAGTACAAGGGCCTGGGCATCGGACAGGACGGTATCGTGCGCGTCGGCTTACCGGCGGGCGGCGAGGTCCTCGTGCCCGGCGCCCCGTTCCAGCACGAGAACGGTTATTTGGGCATGTGGAACTGGGAGAAGCAGGGCACGCCCGTGCCCAAGGATCAGACTCCCGAGGCCCAGAAGGCCCTCCGCGCGGCGTTCGAGGCGGAACGCAAGAAGTTCGACGTCGAGGCCCAGCAGCAGGGCTTCTCGTCGGCCGAGGTCCGCGGTCGGCGTCTTTACTTTTGTGAGGCGTCGCCGGCGTCACCTCTATCATACACAGGCGCGCGGCATCGCCGACAAAGAGCGCATCCTCGCGGAGAAGGCGGCCGCGAAGGCCGCGAAGGAGGCCGCGAAGGCGGCGAAGGCGGCGGAGGGCGAGAAGGCGGCGGCGGCGGCCAAGTCCGCGATGCCGGCGAAACCGGTCTACTACGGCAACATGAAGGGCATCGCGCAGCCGGCGACGTACGGCGTCGGCGCGCCGAAGAAGTAGATTCCCCCCAAAAAAAAGTTGTATTATTCCTGACGACGGCTGCGAGACGCAGCACGCCGCCGCGACCCCGACGACGTAGATGAAGAGGAGGCCCAGCCACGCTAGGACCTGGAGCCAGGTAATCCACAATCCGTCTTGATCCCAGGCGAACTTCGGATGAAAGGCGCAGACGTCCGGAATCGCCTCGCCGCCACCCCCATCGGGCCACTTCTTCACCGCGGCCTTGAGCTTCTCGAAGAGGACGGGGTCGTGGCCCATCGGAGTTAGGCGGTCCCGGTATCTATGTCTACGCCGGATATCAGACGTGCGGCACGCGTCGTCGACGCAGTCGGCGCGGCGCTTGCGCTCGAAGCACGCCGCCGGCGCGGAGGCACGCGGGCAGCAGCGGGTCTCGTGAGTATCCCAATGCTCCCAGCTCCCTAACACATAGACCTTTTGCTCCCGGCCGGGGCACGTGTTGTTTGTATTGCAGTAGTCGTGCCACTCCGGCGGGCGCCGCCCCTCGTTCGCGTGGGCCTCCCAGCAGAAGCCTTCGGCGTCCACGTCCGCGGCCCTCGTCAGGTTGTCGACGGCGCCCTCGCAGCACGTGAAGACGCAGGGCGCGTCGCCTGCCACGACCGTGTACCCGTCCGCGCACGTGGCGGTCTCGTTCGGCCCCGCGCAGCACCTGCCGGCGTCATCCTTCCACCGGTCCTCCAGCACAACCTCGTCGCCGGACGCCTCCTCCCCGTGCTTGCGCACGGAGCACTCAAAGTTCGGCAGCGCGCCGTCGGAGCCCGTCGGCCCGGGCCCGCAGTACTCGTCGCCGCTCCCGTGGCGCACGCGCACGCATTCGCAGTCGACGTTGAAGTCGCAGCAGTCGTGGTGGTCGCAGTCGTGGTAGCCGATCGGACACCAGCCGGCGGGCTGGGACACGTTCTCGTGGTACGCGAGGCTGCAGTCCTATTGCGAGCCCAGGTCGCACGCGTCGTCGCAGGCGCAGTCCGCGTCGCGGTCGCAGCAGCCGTCGCACTCGTAGTATCCTTCGGGGCACTTGGGCGTACGCCAGTCGTGCTCGTAGGCGTCGCCGCCGAGCCCGTCGCACGCGCAGTCCGCGTCCTGGTCGCAGCAACCGGCGCAGGTGTAGTACCCGGTGGGGCAGCCCTCGAAGTCGTAGGGCTCCAAAAAGTCGAGGGATGCGTCAGAGGGAAGACAGCGGTACCCCTTCTTGCCCGGCCAGCAGTCGTGCTCGCCTGCGTTGCCGCGCACGAGCGTGTACCCGTCCGCGCACCACGTTTCGTGGTCGTAGCCGCAACAGTCGCCGTCGTGGTGCTCGCATACATGTTTCCGACACTTGCTCGCGTCGTGGCTCGAGAGGTCCTGTGACCCGTCATAGTAGAGCGCGGTTCTCGTGCAGGTCCCCCCGTCCTCCTCGGCGGCGCCCGGGCACCCCAAGCTGAAGAGCCGCCAATCCCATCCCCGCCTTCCAAGCGTGCAATTGTCGGTGGCGCAGCGGCAACTGCCCCCTCTGCTTCCCCAGTCCTCCCAGTAAAAGTACTCGCCGCGGCACCCGTCCTGGCCGGCGTGCGCGCGCACGGCGGCGACGCAGTCCATGAAATCCATCGTCCGGTTGCCTTCGTGCCGCCCTTCCATCTTATTGTACCGACCCACGCCTATCTTATCGAGTCGAACGGTCTCCCTACAGGTACAGTCGGCGACCGCGCCGACGTAGGTCGGCACCGTGCAATCCGAGACGTTCCAGGCGGCGCAGGTGACGACGCACCCCCGCGTGTCGTGGAGGGCCGACGCGGGATGGTCCGCGAGGGCCTCGTTCCCGTCGCACATGGAAAAACCGCCGCCGGCGTCCGCCGGGCAGCACACAAAAGGGTACCAGTCGTGGTCGTGCCGAGGCTCACGCAACGGCGTCGGGGAGTAGCCGTCGGCGCAGCTCGGCTCTCTGTGGTAGCCGTGGGCCCAGCAATGATTATGCTCGCATTTATCCTTGCGGCAGTTTTCCGCCGGCATCCCGTCGCAGCGCGTGTCGTACACGCCGCTGCAGTTGGCCGTGCCGCGGCGATTGTGGCGGGCGCACGCCGCCAGCGCGTCGTCCACGGTGGGGTAAGCGTCGCCGAACGTCGCGCAGGACCGGTCGACCGCGTACTCGCACAGGCACGGCTCCTCGCCCTCGAGCCGGCACTTGGAGTTGTCGCAGACCATGCTCGGCTCGGGCAGCAGCTCCAGGAAGGAGGTCGCCGCGGCCGCGACCAGCGCCAGCGGCAGCGCCCTCATTGGGAGGCGGGCCCTAGCGCACCACCCGCTGCTGCACGCTGCACAAGCGTTACGACAAGCGCCGATCACGCTCCTGGGCGGCTTCCTGGGCGCGGGCAAAATGACAATGCTGGGGCAGCGCTAATCCCCAATCTGCTGCAGCTGGGATGGGCCGACGAGAGAGACCTGCCGGCCGTCCCCGAGGTGTCTCCGACGTTTCCCCGCCGCACCCGCGCGTTAATTTCAAACGCGACGCGCCGTCTCTCCCCCCCGCGGCGTGCCACCGCCGCACCGCTCGAAGCCGCCGCCGCCGGCCGTAACATATCCCGTCGATGGGGTATGTTAACCGAACACCCCAGCAAACTCATTACAAGACGAAGTTACGTCTTCTTCAGCTTGGGCAGGGTGAAGCCCTCGAGCCCGGCCATCGGGTTCGCGCGCTTCTTCCTCTTCTTCTTCCGGGCCGGCTTGCGCCGGGCGCCACCGGCCTCGGAGTCGGACGACGACCCGGCGGACGAGCCGAGCGACGGGGCCGCGGCCGGCTTCTTAGCCGCGGCCGCGGCGGCGGCGCGGGCGCGTCGTCGTCGGAGTCTCTCTCGACGATGGTGCGGCGCTTCTTCGCCGGCTTGGCCGGCGCGGGCGCGGGCGCCTACTTAGAATCTCCTCGGGGCTCCGGCGGCGCTCCCGGCGCTCGCGCCTGTCGCTGCGGGAGTCGAAGAGCGACGTGGCCCTGCTGCGCCCTCCCGTGGACTGGGTGCAAGTTGCTGCTGTGTCGCGCGCGCGCGAAGATCTTGCGATCGAAGAGGTCACTAGCCTCGCCCGAAATCTGGAAGAGCACCGCTGCCGTCGAATACGTCACGGCGATGGCCAGGGGGAGAATAGAAAGACCACATGCTGTATTCCAGGGGGCCCCGCCTATCGCGCGACGGCACCCTCGACCGGCGCCGCCGACGCCTCCACGGACACCGTAGAAGCAGACCCGATGGGCAAGGCCACCGCCGGCGTCTGCGCGGGCTTGAGCACCGAGAGGCGCACGGCGAGCTTCTTCTCGTGCTGCGAGATCTTCTCCACCTCGGCATTGCACGCGAAGAAGGCGTCGAGGGTACCTTTTCTGTCTAGGGCCGCCCAGAGCTTGTAGGGGCACTCGGGGCTGTAGAAGATCAAGGACAGCGTCACTTCGTCCGTGTCCTCGGCGCCGCCGCCCGACAACTCCGCCTCGATGAGTGAAGGCGGGTCCGGTCCTAAACCGGCGAGGCCCAATTCTTTCAAAGCAGGTTCCAAATGGACGCCCTCAAAATATCTATGAGCGGTCACGTCCTCCAACAACAATTTCATGTTTGTAGATGCGTGCTTCTCGAACTGTGCCTTGAGCCGATCTTCGTTTCCTACATAAGTCACGGGCACCGGCTTGAGCTCGTTAAACGCGAAGGCCGCGGCGCCCAGGACCGCGGGCGTCGCGAACAACCCGGCGACGGGCTCCTGCGCCGCGATCGCTGCGACGGCGATAGCAGCGCCCACACCACCAAAAACGGGAGGTAAAGCGAGCTTCTGGCCCTCCTCGCCCCGTCGCTCTTCGTACGTGTACTTGAGCTTGACCGGCTGCTTGGCCACTAGGTCCTCAACAGTTTCTTCCACCTCCCTTTTCACAACTTCCCCCGTCTCCCAGTCGATCTCCTCCCGATAAATTTTGAGGTCGGCGACCTGGCTTCGTACCTTATGATGCTGCAGCGCCGTCGTCTTTTGCGGCGTGGCGGCCGGCCCGACGAAGGCCGCGGCCGTGGCGCAGATGGCTAATGTCAGGATCATGGCCTGCGGGCGCGGTCTCTTTTCTTTCTATGCCGATGCCGCGTGCCGGTTTCCGGGCGTTCGCAGGCCTCCAGCAGCGCGGCGACGTGCCGCGCGTCCCGCTAGGTAGCTGAATGACGCTCTCGCGTTTGCGTGGTTCGAGGGCTAGGCGCTTTTGCTAGCCGTGCGGCGCGAGCGAGCGCTTTTGAAGCGCAGCGATGCTCGCGCGTGACTACCGACGCCGTTCGGCACCGCGTAGAGGCTCTGACGTCACGTTTGAGTATATGGCGTGCGCCACAGCTGATTTATGATGGCAACCGAGCATAGGGGACCGTGCTTGTTCCCTGTGCGACCCGCGCGCGTACGCCTCTCCAAAGTCGTAAGGGCCATCCTTGTTCCCGGCCTGGGGCTGCCGCCACGACCGGATGGAGCCAAGGCCACAAAGAGGTACCATTTGAGTGACAGGGATACTTGCACGGGTCCAGGAAGCAGGAACAGGTCAGGCCCAGACCGAAGGCTGGTTCTAGGCTTCTCCTGGAGCCTCAATTGCGGCAGTTTCGCATGGGCCCTTACCAAGGCAGCACATGCCGCCGAGAGGCATTGGCTGTGCGTCAACTCGCAAGGAGGTCGACCAGCGCGTTTCGCCCACAGGCGCGTCTCAGAGTCCCCACCCACCGTCACAGACCCGCTGCGGCCGCTCAGCACCCAGTCGCGTGCGCGTGAGACGCGCAAACGCGGCGGCCCGGCTCCTCTGAAACCCAAAACGCGGCGCCTGCGGCGCGCCAGCGCAGTCCGGCCGCCCGCGACGCGGCCGCCGCGCCCCCGCGCCGCTGCGGCGCTGCGCGGACCTCCAGCACGCACGCACACAAAAAGCAGAGAGGCACGCCGCGGCGACGGCCCGCGGCGCAAACGAAAACCAGCTCATTCAAAATTCGCCCACGCGCAGGTCGACGCGATGAAGCTCTCCAGCGCGCTCCTGCTCCCCGCGGCGGCCGTCGCCTTCGTCGGCCAGGCCCCGGCCCAGAAGGCCAACGTGGCGCGCGGCGCCGTCCTCGAGCGGCCCGCCGCCGCGGCGTCGCCCGTGCTTGGGTTCCACGTCGACGGCCACGCCGTCGTCGTGAACAGTGCCGCGAAGCTCGACGAGGAGCAGTGGCACGAGCACGACGGCGTCCTCCACAAGCACGCGGCCGCCGAGGACCACGCCCACGCGGGCAACTGGCACGAGCACGACGGCGTCTGGCACTCGCACTAAGCGGGCGGCCGGCTGGCTGCTCCGCGTGCGCAGGCGTGCGGGCGCGGGGCGCGGGAAACTCCCCCCTTCCCTAGTCCCCCCCTCCCCCGTCTGGCGTAACCGGATTGTGTCGTATAGAACACTCGGCGTCGCGTCGATGGCGTACCCGCACGCCATCGTCGCTTGCGACGCCGCCCATCTGGTGGAGCGCCGGAGGCCGGCGAGCGAACCTGCTCCTCGTCGTCGAGCTTCGCATGGCCGTCGACTCGTCGGGCATAAAGCAAACAAGCACGGGAGACGCCGCGGCAACAGGGGCGTAGGTAATATATATAGTAGAAGTTAAGACAGAGGATGCGTGTGCGCACCCGGCGGGCGCACCGGCCGCGTACACCGCGGGGCACCTAGAACCAGTGGTTCGCCGAGCGGCCCTCCTCGTTGTTGTTCGGCGGGCGGCCGCCCTTCTTGCGCCAGTCGTCGTAGGCCTCCTTCGTGAAGTCGCCGAACTTGACCTTGGCGTAGACGTGGCCCGACTTGGCGACCTTGGAGTTGCCGACGCTGTTCTTGTAGAAGGTCTGCGAGGACTGGAGCTTCTCGAGGTACTGCTTCACGCCGAGGACCTGCGCGCGATCACGTGAACTACTCCCACGACGACGCCGTCGCCGCGACGGCACGCCGGTATCGACGCGACCCCGGAACGAAGAACGAAACGACACGCCGGGCCGGCACCTGGGGCGCGCCCTTCGGGTACTTGGCCTTGTTCTGGACCTTGGCCTGCTTCTCGTTCTTCTGGCGCGCGGCCCACTCCGAGGCCGAGAGGCCGTCGGGCACGTACCTGCGCGTTTTTCAAATACCGTGAGCCGGCGCGCCCGCGGCTAGCTCAACGGCGACGAGCGCGCAACACATTGTTCTGGGAGTATCTTGTGCAGCTGCGCGCGGCGCGGCCGCCGGCCGCGCGCGACAGCCAGCCACAGATGCTTTTTTCACAGCACCGCAGCTGTCCCGCCGCGCCGCGCGGGGCCCGGCGGCGCCGCGCCGAGCGTCGGGGGACGCTCCGGGGCGGTAAAGCTGCTCATTTAGTGTGGCGGACGCGGGACGCTGACCCATTGACGGCCACCGACGGCCTGGAGACGCTGCGCGGCGCGAAGGCCGTGGCGCCGGCAAGGGCGAGGAGTACGGCCTTCATGACTGCAAATCTACCCCCTGCTATTTTAGCTTGAGCAAGAGCCACCTCGATATGAAGCACAAGCCGCTGAAGGGCACGATGCCGGCTCGTGTACCCTATCTGACCAAGACCCGCATCCTAGTACCGATCCGGGGAGACGTCGCGCCGTTTCCGGAGGTCTGCACCCGGCTTGTCAGAGCTGGGTGTCTCACCGGCAAGGCGCACGAGTCCCTAGCTGATCGACGCGCATACGCGCGCGCGGAATACAACCAGCAGCTGAAAACGCGACAGCGAAGCAAGAGAGATTAAGCCTTACTCCGAGCAATTAAAAAAAGCCAGCCAAAATGCCGGGGCAGAGCCTCACAGCCCTCCTGCCGCTGGCCAGCGCAATTTTGCACACGCAGACGCCTCCCCAAAGCTTCCACGCGCTCCCGCGCGACCACCTCTACCGCGCCTTCGATGGGCTAATTGTGGATGCCTCCCCTCGTGGCCCCTTGCACGACGGCGACTCGTCGAACGAGCGCGCGATGTGGCTGCTCGACGCCTTCGAGGCGTCGGGCAAGCCCGTCGCCCTGGCGGTGGACGGCGTCTGCGACGAGACCATCGAGCACCAGACGCTCACAAGAATTGGTGTGTGCGACCCGTACGAGCCCTTTGTGTCGCTGCGAGAGCGGCTCTGGCCTCGAACGAGGGAAGAGAGACGTAGAGCAGCTAGAGCACGGGCGCCGGCCGTCGTCGGGCCCATGGCCGCGGCGGCGTTGGGACGAGCCGTTGTGGATGACTATATGAGAAATGATGCGTCGTACGTCTCGGATGCTCTGAGGGAGCATTTACACAGAGTGTTCGCTAGGGTAGGACGGCGGTGTTGCGGGTTAGCCGCGGGCGCCGGCGACCACGCCGCGTTGTTGGACGTCCTACGCGCGCGGCCCGTCGCGTTCCGCGAGGCCGCGCGCGAGGAGCAGGGCGTCGAGGCGAGTTGTTTGATCGCGACGGGCGGCGACCTGGTCTGGGACACGCAGGGCGGCAACGACGGCTTCGTGTCGTTGTCGGAGTTCGAGCAGCTGCGGGGCGAGGACGCCGTCGACGCGTTCTTGGAGAGCGAGCTCACCGCTCTGGTCCGCCAGGGCGTGCCGCTGTTGGCCTTCGACGGCGAGCACCGTCAATTGGAAAGGCGGGGCGTGGCCCACACGGCCGCGGTCTACCGCGCTCTCGGCGGCGACGCCGAGGAGGTCGGGTTTCTGGGAGACGACGCGCTTTTACTAAGATGCGCCGTCGACGAGCTCGTGCGGCGCGGCGCGTGCGCTGAAAGGATACTGGTTTTATCCGCCAAGGACCGGCCCTGCCGCGCGGCCGAGTCCTACGGCATGGCGACGGCGTTCCTCGGCGGCGGCGAGGACGACTACGTCGGCCTCGACGAGGCGTCACGGTGGGACCCGGCCCTGTAAGATGATCCCCTGTTTGACTTTTCTCGCTTTGCTCCGAGTTTGTACTACCTAACTACGCCTCCTTCTTCGGGGGAGGAGCTTTCTTTGCGGGCGGCGCCTTCTTCGCGGGCGGCGCCTTCTTGGCCGCGGGGGCCTTCTTGGCCGGCGCGTCGCCGTCGGCCTCCTTCTTCGCGACCTTCTTCACCTGTGTGGAAATCAAATTTCGGGCGCCCCACGCCATCGACGCGATAGTTTCTCCGTAGCTGCGTCTGCTCGATGGCGTGAAGTTTCCAGGCCATCGACGCGACATCATCGCCGTGACCGCTCGATAACCTAACTCACTGGTTGATTTCCACACAGCTCTCGACCTTGGGCGGCGGCGGGTTGAAGTACTTGTCCAAATCTTTGGCGGCCATATTCAATACCTCGAGGGCGCCCTTCTCGTCGAGGATCTTCTTGACCTGCTCCTCGCTGTAGCCCTCGAGCTTCGCGTCGAGGATGCTCTGGCAGCCGCCCATGAATGCTTCGTCGAGCTGTTTGGGGGAGATGGTGACCTTGGCGAAGGCCTCGCGCTCCCAGGGCATGACGCCGAACAGCTCGTCCTCGGGCTGCGGGCCCGTGCCGCCGATGCCGCCCTGCGGCAGGAACGTGGGGTAGGACGACGGGTCGTCGGTGCCGAACTGGTTCTGCAGCCGCGTGCACCGGTCAAGCGTGGCGGTCGGCGCGAAGGCCGCAGCCTGCGTCGCGGGTGTTTATCGCGGCGACGGCGCGCGGCTCAGCGATTCTTTTATCACGCGTATGACGTTGCCAGTTGAACACGCAGCGCTGGCCGGCCGCCGCGTCGCGCGCGCATCACTCAAGCCGCAAAACCGGCGCTGTCTGCGCGAGTTGCGGCAGGCCAAAAGAAGGGATGGGGACACTGCTGCCTGCAGACGCAACGAGGGACAAGCGCAGCATGTTGATTACTCAAGTAGCTGCTTTTTAAGGCTGGTGCCGGCCTCAGCGCCTCGATATCTGGCGCCAGACGCTTTGCAAGGACTTGCTTGGGAGACAGCCGGCGGAGCTCCATCATCGAGCTCGTGTCTGGGAGAGTCTGGTCCCGCACGTATGCTCAACGCCCAACGCAGAAACCACGAAAGGGACACCACGCGTCCGGCACACCGCGACGCCGTCTCCCAGACTCCCGAGCGCGCGGCGGCGACGGCGCTTGCAAGACGGCTGCCCTTGGCGACGCCCTCCTCCATTCCATGTCATGATTGGCAACATCCACGACCGTGTGCGCACGCCTCGAGGTCGCGTGCCCATTCACCGGAGTCACCGCGGCGCGGCGCCCGTCCCCGCTTCGATCAGCTCCGTCCCCTCCTGGAAAACCAACTGCGCAACTTGTTATACATTCCAACACACCCAATATTGCCTCCTCGCCCGACCAAGGGATCGAACCCGCTAGCGGCCTGTAAGACACTAGCAAGCCCTGCAGGCAATGGGCTATGCCGAGAAGCAAACATGCGCAAACGACTACTCGTCGTCGCATTGATGAATGCTGCGTCCCCATTCGTCGCACCAAGACTTGCTCTCCGCCGGACGCTGCCAAGTCGAAGGACACGCCTGCACTCGGAGACGCAAATTGACAACCTCGAGCGCAGCTGGAACATCAGCCGCGACCCGGAACGGAGCGAGCTCTACCAAGAAATTTTAGCGACGGCGGCGACCGCGACCGCCGCCTGCTGGGCGCTCGCGTTGGTAACGCTGGCGCTCTCGCCGCTGCGGCGCCAGTCCGTCATGGCCCAAATAGGCGCCCGCCTCGCCGCGGCGCGCGGCTGGCGCGGCGTCGCCGCGACCTGGCTCGCCGGCGCGAAGTGGGTCGCAGCGCCGCCGCTGGCCGGCGCGCTGCTGGCGCTCGGCGCGCGCGGCGTGCGGTCGGGCGTCAGCATGCGCACGGAGCGCTGGCACCGGCTCGCGACGGCGCCGCTCGCCGTCGCGTTCCTGCCGCTCGCAGTCGTGCTCTACGTCGACGCGGAGCTCTCCGCGCGCCTCCCGCTGACGTCGAACGAGATGGACGGCGGGAGTTTATTGATGCGCTGCGCGTTCGGGGCCTGCATCCCCTTCTTCCTGCTCTTCGCCGTCGGCGCGAACGTTGTGGGGGGCGCGCGGCGGCTCGTGCGGCGGCCGCCGCCAAGTGACTAATACTGTAGCTTCCAAGGATCTAGCACCGTGCAGATAAAGGAGAGTACGCCGACGAGTGTTGCATTGCCAGTGAAATTTTTAGGGGCCCGATAGGAGTGCACTCAGCGAACAAAACACAGGACCATTCTTACACAGCGGCAAAGAAGAGGAGGCTAGACGAGCGACGCGTAGGACGGTTGGCAGGCTGGGGCGAACCGCGCCGCGACGAGCGCCGCGGCGAAGAGCGCCACGATCGTCAGCCCGACGGCCGTCGTGTGCGCGTCCAACGCGTCGGCGACAGCGGCGAGCGGCCCGAACGTCGCCGGCCAGCACCGCGCCAGGAGGCCGCCCGCCGTCACGAGGCCGATGCCGAGCGAGGCGGACGCGCTCGCGGCCGTCAGCCCGCAGCCCAGGAGCAGCGCGCCGGCGTCCTCGCCGTCGCCCTTGGCGAGCGCGAGGAGCACGAGCAACCCGTCGCACGTGTCGACGAGGGCCATGCCCGCCGCGAAGAGCGCCGGCAGCAACATGACCAGCACCGCGGGGACGCCGTCGGCCGCCCCGGCGCCGCCGAGGGCCGCCAGCGCGAGCAGCCCGACTTCGGACGCCGTGTCGAAGCCCAGGCCAAAGAGGAACCCGACGGGGTACAT
>Ga0310343_10001320_pt1 | contig 12607 bp, 10 predicted proteins | sample HC15DNA2025_MG_FD_203519 | JGI IMG/M metagenome (GOLD analysis project Ga0310343, IMG submission 203519) | Marine microbial communities from station ALOHA, North Pacific Subtropical Gyre - HC15-DNA-20-25_MG | ecosystem: Environmental > Aquatic > Marine > Oceanic | place: Pacific Ocean: North... | reverse complement strand
CCATCTCTTCTTACCGAGTTTTCACAATGCATTAATGACCAATTTTTGCAAGATTCACATTCTTTGCATGAAGCATATATCGTACAAGTAACTTTTTCTCCTATCAAATTTTTCGATAATTTTGGCCCAACACTATGAATTGTTCCTGAAAATTCGTGACCTAAAACATTAGGTATTTCTTTTGGAAATAAATTTTGAGTTATATGAATATCAGTACCACATATTCCTGCAGAATGAATTTTTACAACAAGTTGATCGCTTATTGGTTTAGGGATTTGAGCTTCCTCTATAACGAATTTTTTTTCGCCATACCACTTAGCAATTTTCATTTAAATGAACCTAGTTTATTTACATTTATATTTTTATATTGTAAAAATAATATATAAATTTGTAAATTGAGGTTAAAAATGATAATAAAAGATCTAAAGGTAGCAGTTATAGGCAATCATCCTGTAGTAAGAATAACTACTGACGAAGGAGTTGATGGTATCGCAGCAGCAGAATCAAGTAAACCCTACCTAAAGCCAATGATTGAATTTTATAAAGAATTCATAATTGGTAAAGACCCCACTGATGTCGAAAGAGTTATGCTGGGTATTAGAAGATTAGGTGGATTTAAACCATGGGGTGCCGCGATAAGTGTCATAGAAATAGCTCTTTGGGATTTAGCAGGAAAAGCTGCAAATTTACCAATATACAAATTACTAGGTGGAAAAGTCAGAGATAAAGTACAAGTATATAATGGTAATATTCGTTTTAAATTATCTCATGAAGAATACCTTAATGCTTCAAAAGTAGGAGATGCACTATCACCAGAAGAATATGGAAAAATAATGAAAAAAATGGTTGATCTTCCTCACAATTTTTCAATCATTAAACAAGGTATTGCTTTTCATGGTCCCCAAGCAACTCAATTTCCAAATTTTTACTACGGAGAAAAAGTGAATATTGCAAGACACCCTAACTCTGGACTCATAACTCAAGAAGGATTTAATTACATGATGGATTGTATAGATGCAATGCTCGATGTATGTGGAGATAAAGTTGGGTTAGCTTTAGATTGTGGTCCAGGATTTACAGTTCCAGATGCACAAAGATTAGCACAGGCTCTTGAGGGCAAAAATATAATGTGGCTAGAAGATATGATAACTGGTGATTATACACCTTATGTTTTGGCAGATCTTTACAAACAAGTAACGCCATTTACAACTACAAGAATTCATACAGGAGAGCAAATATACTTAAGGCAAAACTTTGTTGAACTTATTGAAAAAAATGCTGTTAACGTATTGGGTCCAGATGTAGCAGATGTTGGCGGACTTGCTGAAATGAAATTTATTGCAGAGTATGCAGATTTACATGGAATATTATTCGCCCCACATGGAACTCTTGATGGAGTCTTAGGTATTGCAGCAAATCTTCACCTTGCAGCAACTTTACCAAAAAACTATATAGCTTTTGAGCTACCTAATGCTGAGCCTGAGTGGTGGAATGATATTCTAACAAATACAGACAAATTAGAAGTTAAGGATAGTCATATTGAAGTAAATGACTTACCAGGATTAGGGGTAACATTTATAGAAGATCAAGCAAAGAAATACCTTAAAGAAGAAGATAAGGATTTTTTTGAAAATTAATTTTTCAACCTAGAGTTATTCACAATAGAATCTGTATTAACACAGTAAGGCGGGATATCACCTTTTAGACCTGAAATGATATTCTCAACACACATTAGTGCCATTTTCATTCTGGTATCATGAGTTGCACTAGCTACGTGTGGCATGATCAAACAATTATCTAAGGATAACAATGGGTGGTCCGCTGGGATAGGTTCTGGGACCGTAACATCTAATGCTGCTCCTGCAATTTCTCCCATAACTAAAGCTTCATATAGATCATCTTGATTTACTACAGGGCCTCTAGTTGTATTGATTAAAATGGCAGAATTTTTCATAATTTTGAATTGCTTCATTGACATCAAGTTTGTTGTTGATTCATTTAAAGGGTTATGAAGAGAAACAAAATCTGAAATAGAAAGTAATTGTTCTAGTGAATCTATATATTTTGCGCCAAATTCTTCGTCTCTTTTTGATCTATTATGGTATACAACATTCATATTAAAGCCATTAGCTCTTTTTGCCATTTCACTTCCAATTCTACCCATTCCAACAATTCCTAAAGTTTTATGATGTATGTCAGTTGCAAGATAACCCAAGGGATCAAAATCACCCCATTCACCATTTTTCACAATATTAGGCAAATCGTATGTTCTTCTAGCAAACGTTGCTAATAAAGCAAAAGCTTCATCTGCTGTACTCTCTGAAAGTATACCAGGGGTGTTACAAACAGCTACTCCAAGTTTGGATGCTGTAGAGACGTCAATGTTGTCATAACCAACTCCAAATTCACTAATAACTTTTAATTTTGGGGCCTTAGAAAGTAACTCTTCATCAATTTCATTAGTAATATGTGCATACATTCCATCAATATCCTTGACAGCATCTAAAAGTTGCGCCCGGTTAGGAGATTCAGTTTTGTCCCAAACTGTTACTTCTGCCCCGAATTCTTCTAGTATTTTTACCGCTTCTGGAAATGTCCTTCTAGTTATTAATATTTTCATAAATTTTTTGTTATTTTTTGTTGGTGCGGGAGGTGGGAGTCGAACCCACACGTCTTTTGGACACATGATCCTAAGTCAAGCGCGTCTGCCATTTCGCCACTCCCGCAATTATTTTTACTTTGTTATTTTACAAAAAAATTAACTATTTTTGTTCCCAACCATTACTAATATTAGACCAAATTCTACAAAGTTCATCAATTACCTCTTGAGAAATATTAAGCTTTGATTCCATAATTTTTATATTATTTCTTAAGTGAGATATATTTTTAGTTCCTACTATTGCAGTATGAACTTGGCGAAAGTTCAAAGTGAATTTTAGTGCTAAAAAAATATCATCTTCTGGGTAATCTATTTTTGAAATTAATTTTTTCATTTTTCTTGATCTATCAAAATATTCATCAGTATAATCTGGCATATGTGAATATATTATGGAATTTTTATTTTTTCCCCAAACAGCATTAGCTATAGGTCTTTTGATTATCAAACCTATATTTCTTTTTTTTATTTCATCGAAAAAATTTTTTTTTGCGTACTGATCCACTAAATTAAAGCTGGTCTGAATCGTTTCGAATAACCCACTAGTAATCGCCCAAGAAAGATCTTCATTACCCCCACTATATCCTAAAAATCTAATTTTACCTTCTGCTTTTAAATCTTGCAGGGCTCTTACAACATCTCCTTTTTCTAACGAAGAAATTTCTGTACCATGTAACTGCATAATATCTATATAATCTGTTTTTAGTAATCTTAATGATTTATTCACAGAATCGATAATATTATCGTAGGTCCAATCTTTCCCCAAAACCGAATGACCGGTTTTTGAAGCTAAAATAAATTCTGACCTTCTATTTGAAATACACTCACCAATTATCTGTTCTCCAATACCATATGAAGATGCAGTATCAATAAAATTAATACCATTGTCTAGTCCAAAATTAAAAATATCGGAAATATTTTTTTTATCTTTAATTTCTAAATTAAGACCAATTTCAGATGTTCCAAAACCTAACCGAGAAACTCTTAAACCAGTTCTACCCAATATATTTGATTGCATAAAGGACCTTATTTTATAAAAATTTAATACATACTGGAGAGGGTATATTCAAATTATGTCCAGTGTCAGAAAGAGAACCATCATCATTAATTTTTAGTGTAGCAATATTATTAGTATCTTGATTGGCAACAAATAAAAATTTTCCATCAGGTGAAAGCGCAAAATTTCTTGGCGTTTCCCCCATAGATGAATGATGACCAATACTATCTAGAGTATTTTTAGATTCATCAAATTTAAAAATTGCTATCGAATCATGCCCTCGATTGGACCCATAAACATAGTTTCCATCTATCGATGTATGAATATCTGCTGTCCATGAATCGCCATTATAATTTTTTGGTAAAGTATCAACTGTTTCAATCAAATTAAGTGAACCATCTTTACCTAAATCATAGGATAGTACAGAGCCACCAAGTTCATTTATTACAAATACTTTTTTGTTGTTTGGATGAAAGGTAAAATGTCTAGGACCTGAGCCTGGCATAACGTTGATTATTGAATTTTCTTCTAAAAATAATTTATTTTCATCATAATCTATTTCATATTTGAAAATTTTATCTAATCCTAAATCACATACATATGCGTATTTTCCTGAGACATCTATACTAACTGAATGGGCATGAGCGGCTTCTTGACGATTTTTATTTATTGAACTCCCCTTATGTTGTTTAAAATCTGATAATTCTGAAATTGAACCATCGTCATTTATGGGGAAAAAACTAACACTACCACCAGCATAATTAGCAGTTATTAATACCGAATCCGAAGGATCAGAATTAATATGACAAGGACCAGTACCTTTTGTAATTTGCTTATTTATAAATTTAAGGGTCCCTCTTTCTTTATCTATTTCAAAAGACGCCACGCTACCAGTTCTTTCTGATGTTACTTCTGAAACTGAATATAGATATTTTTTTGAAGAAGAAACATGTACGAATGAAGGATTTGTTACATCAACATTTTTTGTAGAAGACATAATAGATATTTCTCCGGTATCTGAATCAATAGAAACAGTATAAATACCATCACTAAAAATATTACTATTTTTACTATTTCCTCCACCTAATCCACCTTGAGTATAGGTTCCAATAAATGCTTTATAATTATTCATGAGTCTCCTTTTTCTTAAATTATTAAATCTTCATCAATTTCTACGCCAAGACCAGGCTTGGATGGAAGGTTCATATAACCATCTTTATCTATTGTAGGGTAATTTTTCATAATTGAAAATTTATGTGTATAAGAACCAATTGGTGGATCATGGAGTAATTCCATAAAAGGTGCATTGTTCCATGAAGCAACTAAATGCATATGAGCTATAACACCTATACCGCCACCTCCGTGATGAGGAACAATTTTTTTTCCATACATTTCAGCTAATACACCAATTTTTCTAAGTTGGGTTATTCCACCCAGAACCATACTTTCTGGTTGAAGAACTTGATATGAATTTTTTTCACAAAACAACAAGAAGTCATTCATTGCAATATTATTTTCGCCTCCTGCTATCCGTAGATTAACCTTTGAAGCAAGTTCTGATAAAGCATCAAAATCATATCTATAAAGAGGCTCCTCTAGCCAGTATACATCTAAATTCTCTAATTCTTTGGCTGTTTCATAAGCTCGCTTAAAATCCCACTTTACGCCTTTTTGATACCTTACGGTTGACTGAGCTTGGTTAGCATCAACCATAATTGTCATACCTTTACCAACTGCTAATCGAACTTTTTCTACCGTTTTAATATCTTCATGAATTGAATCATGATGAAGTCTTAATTTTATGGCTTTCCAACCTTCTTGATATAATTTTTTTGCCATTTCTGCTCTTTCATCAGGATTAGATAAAATTATCATACTTGCATAAGGAATAAGCTTATTCCTATTGCCACCCCAAATTTTGTGCAATGGCAAATTAGAAAGTTTACCAAGAATATCCCACAATGCTATATCTACACCAGCCATACCTTGATATGGAAGTGAATAACCTTGTAAAAGGTTTGCAGAATGTAATTCAATTTGAAGTGGATCTTTACCAATTAAGTAGTTACGAACAGAATCTAAAAAGATTGGATTCAAAGAAGTACCAATACCATAAACACCTGAATCGGTTTCTATTTTTAATATTGATCCTCCACCCTTCTCAAAAGATGACAATTGTCCAGGACTCCAAGCTGGTTCAATTTCACCTATTTTTTCTGTCGCACGAAGATTAACAATCCTAACGTCTGTTATTTTTACATTTATCATAAAAAATCACCTTAGTTCAAATTAAATATATAATTTATATCATAGTATATAAATTATAAAAATTTAACAAGAAAGAATAAAATGAATCCAGTAATAAAAAACAAAAATAATTATAAGAATCCTATATTATCTATTGAAGATAAAGTTGGTGATTATGTAATGCTTTATGTTGTTCATAAAAAAGGGGAAAGTAGCCCAGATCACACCCATCAATGGGAACACCAAGCTTATATCACCAAAGGAGAAGGTGTATTAGTATGTAATGGGCAAGAATATCCCATAAAAGAAGGTGATTGTATATTAGTACCAGCAAATCAAAGACATCAATTTATAAACACAGGCGAAAAAAATCTGGAAAGAGTAACTGTCAACCCAAGAAATTCAGTTGAAAACTAGTAACTTTCTTTAGCACCTTTTTCGGCAGATTTTTTCCATGCTTCTCCCAGTGAGTCTACACTTACATTTTTCTCGCGAGCAGCATTAATAACTATTGATTCTTGTTCTGCTAAAGCGTTAGCTAAATCTGGAATTTTGTTAACAACATCATGCGGAATCTTGATTGCACCATGAATATCAGCAGCAATAATATCACCAGGTTTTATGTATACACCCCCAACATCTACAGGTATATTATAATCTATAGCGTGAACATATCCATGTGACACTAAAACTTCTTTTGACCAGAAAGGAAACCCAAGTTCTTCTGCTTCTTTTAAATCTCTAACTCCTCCATCTGTTACCGCTCCAACACAACCCAATCCTTTTGCTATATTTCCTTGAACTTCACCCCAATATGAGCCAATAGTCGCTGGATAATCAAGATCATGAAGCACCACCATTCTTGGACCAGGAATGGATAAAATTGCTCTATAATAATCTGTTCTTTCCAAAGCGCTAGGAGATTTATGTCGCGCAGATATAACTCCAGTGACTGCGTTACCGATATATGTCTTATTAATTTTTGTTTGAGATTTAATTTCAGGCCTTAAAAATCCCTCTGTTCTGGGAAGAATATCTAGGAGCTCTAGTGCATTTGCTATGGTAGGAGTATCAATTGTTTCAAGTTTTTTTATTAGATTTTCTGTTAAATATGATTTAATTTCTGACATAAAATTTCCTTTAATGATATAAATATCTAATTATATTAACATTAATTTAAAAAAATAAGTAATAAAAATATTTAGAAAAATAATCAGGAGAAAATTTGATCTATGACTGGTAATGAATTAGTTGCAAAAATATTAAAAGAAGAAGGTGTTGAAAATATAACATGTTTTCCTAGCAATAATATTATAGAAGCTGTATCTAAAGAAGGAATACGTCCTTATATGTTTAGACATGAAAGAGGCGCAATAATGGCTGCTGATGGATATAGCAGAATGAAAAATAGAAAAAAATTCGGTGTGGCTGCAGTTCAATTTGCAGCTGGTGCTGAAAATTCTATTGGCGCCATATCTCAAGCATACGGGGATAATGTTCCAATATTAATACTCCCTGGAGGTTACCCTTTAGAAAGAAGAAATGTAAGACCAAATTTTGTTGCAAGAGATTCTTGGAAGACGGTTGTCAAATCGGTTGAAACAATAGATACTCCATCGCAAATAAAAGATGTAATGAGAAGAGCTTTTAATGCCCTAAAAAACGGAAATCCAGGACCAGTAGTAGTTGAGATGACATTAGATGTATGCGAATTAGAAGTTCCTTCTGAACACTCAAATTATTCCTCTCCACAAATTTCTTCATCTGCTCCTACCAAGGAGGATATTAAGGATACGGTAAAACAATTATTATCTGCTAAATATCCAATGATTTGGTCAGGGTCAGGTGTTCTATTTTCTGAAGCAACAAATGAACTTGCGGAATTAGCTAACCTTCTAGACTTACCTGTCTTCACCACAATGGAAGGTAAGTCTTCATTTGATGAAAGACACCCTTTATCCTTAGGGGCAGGCAGTGGTGCTACTACAGGACCTGCTTTTAAGTGGATTAATCAATCAGATGTAATTTTAGGGTTAGGGACTAGTCTCTCAATTAATAACTACACAAGAAATATACCTGAAGGTAAAAAATGTGTTATTCACAATACTATAAATTCAGAAGAGATAAATAAAGAAACGCCTTCAGATATAGGACTTCTTGGTGATGCAAAATTAACATTGCAAATGATTATTGAAGAGGTAAAGAGTTCGATTGGAGAAAGTGGCAGAAAAACTAATGTAAGAGAAGAAATAGCCAAAGAAAAAAAAGAATGGTTAAAGGAATGGCAACCTGTACTGGATTCCGACGAAAATCCTATGAACCCATACCGTATCATAAACGAAATTAATAAAAATATTGATCTTGAAAATAGTATAGTAACCCACGATGCTGGTGGGCCAAGAGATTGCATGGTTCCTTTTTTTACAGCAACTAATCCTCATAGCTACATAGGTTGGGGTAAAACAACTCATCTTGGGTTTGGAATTCCATTAATGATTGGAGCCAAACTAGCAGAACCTGATAAATTTTGCCTGAACTACATGGGTGATGGCGCTTGGGGAATGTCAGGCACAGATATAGAATCAGCTACAAGATTAGGCCTTCCAATAACTACTGTATTGTTAAATAATGGTGGTATGGCAACATATCCCGGAGGTTTTCCAACTGCTAGAGAACAATATGGTGTCTCTGAAATGATAGGTAATTATGCAAAAATAACTGAAGGGATGGGTGGATATGGAATTGAGGTTAATAAACCAAACGAAATAGCACCTGCAATAATTAAAGCTCAAGAAATTAATGCAAAAGGTCAGTCAGTACTAATTGATATCAAATCAAACTATTATCATAAGAAATCAAATTTTAGAAACTAAATAAATCTACTTAATCTTAAGAATTCTAATTCATTAGGAAATTTCGATTTTAATATCATTTCAGAAATTATTTCTCCAACTACGCTTGTAAATTTAAAACCATGACCTGAAAATCCACCAGCTATAAAAACTTGCGAGTAGTTAGGATGCCTATCTATAATAAAATTCTCATCTGGCGTATTTGTAAACATACAAGTCTGGTACTCCAAAAGTTTCCCATTAGCTTCTGGGAAATATTTACTAATTGCATATCTCAATGCATGCTCATCAAGGTCAGACAAATCTGTATTTTGTCTATCAGGATCTATTATTTCATTTAGATGATTATATTTACCAATTTTAAAACCTTGAATTTTATGAATTGGAAATCCGTAAAATCTTCCTTCATCAACAGAGCATGAAAAAACTGGGAAATTTTTTTTAAATTTATTATCATTTCTTGTTTTGAACCAACCAAGAACTTGTCTTTCAGGAACAGCTAGATTTAATAACTCAGGTACTAATTTATTTATCCATGAACCAGCAGTAATTACCAATGAATCAGATTTATAGTTAGATTTATTTGTTGTGACTGAAACCTCCCCATTATTAACTTCCCATCTAATAACGCTTTCCATTGATGAAATCTTTGCATTATGATGTAGAGCTAATTTTGCATAATGTTCTATAATTTTTTCTGACAACAAAAATCCGCCATCTTTTTGAAATAAACCTTTGTAATTGGCAGGAAAATTATAAGCTGGAAATCTCTTTGAAATTTCATTACCTTTTAAAACTTCGTAGGGAATTTCATGCTGTATACAGGAATTTAAGGATCCAGAAAAAACCCAATGATCTTCTTTTGAAATATCAAGCGAGCCAGTCTTGAAAAGTATTTTTTCATTACAGTTTTTTTCTAAATCATACCATAGTTCATAAGCTCTTCTGAGCATTGGAACATAAGCTGGATGCTCAGAGTAGGCTAATCTTATAATTCTATTTATACCGTGAGATGAACCAACTGAATTAGGAATATTTGATTGTTCAATTCCTAGCACTGATTTATTATTTTTTGCTAGTTGATAAAGAGTAGAGCTACCCATAGCTCCAATACCTATAACAATTGTGTCAAACTTTTTTTCTCGATTTTTTATTACCATATAACTATGTTTTCAATAAGTTGATTTTATGATAAAACTAAATTTGTTACAAATCATTAAGAAACTTGGAAGCAACATGGTGAAAAATGTCAAATAAGGAATTTTATTACCCAAATGATTCTTTTAGTCAAAAAGCATATATTAAAAACTTTGAAGAATACAAAAAAGAATACGAAAAATCAGTAAAGGACCCGGAAAGCTTTTGGGAGGAAAAAGCTTCAGAGTACTTCTGGTTTAAAAAATGGAGCAAAGTAAGAAATTATAACTTTGATTTAAGAAATGGGGCTGTAAATATTAAGTGGTTTGAAGGTGGAAAAACTAATATTGCATACAACTGCTTAGATAGACATCTAGAATCATTGGGTGAAAAAACTGCAATAATTTGGGAAGGAAATGAACCTGGAGAAGACAGAGTTATTTCATACAATGAACTTCATAAAGAAGTCTCGAAATTTTCAAATGTATTAAAGTCTAAAGGTGTAAAAAAAGGAGACAGAGTATCTATATATATGCCAATGATTCCTGAGTTAGCAATTGCTATGCTAGCTTGCGCAAGAATTGGGGCTATACATTCAATAGTTTTTGGAGGTTTTTCTGCTGAGGCCTTAGCAGATAGAATTGCTGATTCAAGCTGTTCAATACTTATAACATGTAATGGAACATATCGTGGTGATAAGGCTATAGAGATGAAACCCGTAGCAGATGAAGCAATAGATTTAGCTGAAAAATTGATGGACTCTAAAGTAAACACTTGCATAGTAGTTGAAAGGGTTAAGAATAAAGAAATTGAATGTTCTATGAATTTAGATAGAGATTTTTGGTGGCATAATTTGATGAATAGTTCAAATGAAATATGTGACGCTGAGCCAATGGACTCTGAAGATCCTTTATTTATACTTTATACTTCTGGGTCAACAGGTAAACCAAAAGGAGTCTTACATTCAACTGCTGGATATATGATATATACTTCCCAAACCCACAAATATATATTCGATTACCAAGAAAATGATGTTTATTTCTGTACAGCTGACATCGGTTGGGTTACTGGTCATTCATATATAATATATGGTCCACTTGCAAATGGCGCCACTACATTAATGTTTGAGGGGATACCTACATACCCTGAGCCTGATAGATTTTGGCAAATAGTGGAAAAATGGAATGTGAACCAATTTTACACAGCCCCTACCGCTATTAGAGCAATAGCTAGACTTGGAGATGATTATCCAAACAAATATAAAATGAGTTCTTTAAAGTTATTGGGTTCTGTAGGAGAACCTATCAATCCTGAAGCCTGGCGTTGGTACTATAAAAACGTAGGCAAAGAACGGTGTCCTATTGTTGATACATGGTGGCAAACTGAAACTGGAGGTATTCTCATTACCCCAATACCGGGTGCCATTCCAACAAAACCCGGATCAGCAACATTGCCATTTTTTGGAATTGAACCAGAAATTCTTGAATCAGAAACTGGGAAGCCAATCAATGGAAATAACGTTTCTGGAGTGCTAGCAATAAAAAAAACATGGCCTGGGCAAATGAGAACTGTTTACGGTGATCATTCTAGATTTGAATCTACATATTTTGAAATGTATAAAGGTTACTACTTCACTGGAGATGGAGCTACTAGAGATAAAGATGGGTATTATTGGGTTACTGGAAGAGTAGACGATGTTATTAATGTTTCAGGGCATAGAATGGGTACCGCAGAAGTTGAAAGCGCTTTGGTGTTACATGATGCAGTAGCAGAAGCTGCAGTCGTAGGTTTTCCACACGATGTTAAGGGCCAAGGAATTTATGCTTACGTAACCCTAAATGTGGGTGAGAAATACACAAATGAACTCATAGATGATCTAAAAAGACAAGTAAGAAATGTTATTGGCCCAATAGCTACACCTGATGTAATTCACTGGGCGCCATCTCTACCAAAAACCAGATCAGGCAAGATTATGAGAAGGATACTTAGAAAAATTGCCACTAACGAAATTGATACTATAGGTGACACCTCTACACTAGCGGAACCTGAGGTTGTTGAGCAACTAATAAATAATAAAAGTTCCTAATTAGTCTTTTTCAATTTTTTTGGCAACTTTATCTATTTGTTTTAATTCAAGGTCATTATCATTCTGATCAATAATATTGATTTCTTTAAATTTTTTTGCAGTAACAAACACTCTTGACTGGAATGAACTTACTGCTTTATTATACGCATCAACTGTTCTTCCAAGAGTGTTTCCTATGCTCCCAAAATGTTCAGTAAAAACGCTTAATCTTTCATATAACTCTCTACCTAAATCTGAAATTTGTTTTGCATTTTCTGCCATTGATTCTTCACGCCAACCAACAGCAAAAGATTTTAATAGTGCGAGTAGCGATAATGGAGATGCTATGATGACATTTTTGTTACTAGCCCACTCAAGTAATGATGAGTCATTATCTAGAACAGACATATATACAGATTCGATAGGTATAAACATAACTACTAATTCTGGAGAATCAGGGAATTGATCCCAATATTTTTTTGATGATAGTGAATTCACATGATCTCTTGTATTTTTTATGTGTTGCGATATATAATTTTCTTTAATTTTTTTGTCTTCAGACTCAATAGATTTTATATACGCATCCATTGGAGTTTTTGCATCAACAACTATATTTTTCCCACCTGCCATATTTACAACTAAATCAGGAATGA
>Ga0310343_10001318_pt1 | contig 12608 bp, 12 predicted proteins | sample HC15DNA2025_MG_FD_203519 | JGI IMG/M metagenome (GOLD analysis project Ga0310343, IMG submission 203519) | Marine microbial communities from station ALOHA, North Pacific Subtropical Gyre - HC15-DNA-20-25_MG | ecosystem: Environmental > Aquatic > Marine > Oceanic | place: Pacific Ocean: North... | reverse complement strand
CATTTCTCAATTGTCTGAAGCGAGAGTTGAGAGAGTCGAAGATGTAGTGAGACAAGGTGATGAAGTAACCGTTAGAGTTAGAGAGATCGATAGCAGAGGAAGAATTAATCTTACTTTGAGAGGTGTAGGACAAAATAATGGAATGTCTTATCCCGAACCAACTCCAACTCCAGTTGCACCGCTGAATTAAACTAAAGAGGATATATTCTATTCTTCTGAATAATTTCTTTTATTTCATAGCAAATACTACCGTGAGTTTTCTTGTCATTTGTGGCAACTATAATGCCCCCTTGCTCGAAACTAGCTTTACCGTAGGATAGCTCTTGATTATCTAAATTTGTAATTGATCCACCAGCTGCTCTTAGGATAGATTCTGGGGCAGCAAAATCCCAATCTTTTGGTGAGCTCTTACCTGGCAAACTCAGACAGATATAAATATCACTTTCTCCTTGAACTATAGATGCTATTTTGCATCCAATGCTGCCCATTATTTGTACTTTGCAAAAATTGATTTTCTGAATTAACTTTCTCAAAGTCTCATTACCATGATTTTTGCTTGTTACTAAAGTCATTTCATTAAGATTTCTATTTTTCAAAAGAATTGGTTCATATTTTGATTCATCTCTTTTTTCACACCATGTTTTTTTTCCATCCGTAATCCATAATTGATTTTTATCAGGAATCAAAACAAAACCAATATAAGGTTTTTGTTTAAAGTTTAATGCCAAATGCATTGCATAGTTCCCTGTTCCTTGGATGAAATCCTTAGTTCCATCGAGAGGATCAAGAACCCAAATCCAGTCAGTTTTACTATCAAATATTTTTGAAGAAATTTTTACATTTTCTTCGCTTAAAATATCCCAGTTAATATTTTTATATTTTTCATTTATTCTTGAAATAATTAATTCATTAACTTTTAAGTCAGCCAAAGTAACAGGATCATCTACATTATTATTTTTGAGTATATTTCTTTTATCATCTGTATTTTCTAACAATTTAGAGTAATAAAGCAAAATATCTGCTGCTTCCCAGCTGAAAATTCTTATATCATCGATAAGATTATTAATATCAACGCCAGACGGCAATTCAATCATTAAATGAATAATAAATCTCTATTATCCCATAGAAAGGAGGAACCAGAAAACGGTATTTTGTATATAGTTGGCACTCCAATTGGGAATTTAAATGATATTTCGCAAAGAGCATTAAACATTTTACAAAATGTTTCTTTAGTTGCTTGTGAAGATACAAGACAAACAAAAAAAATAATGAACAAATTTAGTATTTCTAATAATTTAATTAGTTTTAATAAAGAAAACTCTTTAAACAAAATTCCAGAATTAATTCCCAAACTAAAAGAAGGAAAATCAATCGCACTTGTTAGTGACGCAGGAATGCCTGGTATTTGTGATCCTGGAGAAAATATAGTTAGTGCGGCCAAATCAGAGGGAATTGGGGTTATCTGCATACCTGGTGCATGCGCCGCTATTGCTGCCCTTGTGTCTAGTGGGATGCCATCTTCTAAATTCATATTTGAAGGTTTTCTTCCAAAAAAAAATATTGAAAGAGAGAAAATTCTTCTCGAAATTAGTAAGAATGAAAAAACAACTATAGTTTATGAATCACCTAAGCGACTCATTAAATTGCTAAAGGAATTACTTGAACTCTGTGGAGGAGATCGAGAAATTATAGTAGCAAGAGAATTGACAAAGAAATTTGAAGAACACGTTGGTAATAATATCAATAACGTTATTGAATTTTTCAAAGATAAGGATATTATCGGTGAAATAACAATCGTGATAAAAGGTATAAGAAAAACAGATTACAATCCTAATAAATCAATTATTAAAAAAGATCTCAATGATTTAATAAATGCCGGCCTGAGTTTGTCAGCGGCATCAAAGTACTTGGCGAAGAGAAATGGTCTTAAGAAAAGCGAAGTTTATAATTTGATTTAAAATTAAAATAAATATTAATTTATATGAGCTTTTTTGTTAAAAAATTATTACACTCGGCAATTTTCAATTCTTGTTTGTTTGTGCTTTTGTTTATTGGGATACAAAATAGTTCAAACAAAAGCAAAGTAGACTTTTTAATTAACGAAACAATTGAACTCCCAATAAGTTTTTTAGTAGGATCTAGTTTTATAGTAGGTTCAATTTTTGGCAGTTTTATTGATCTAAAAATGCATAATGAATAAAAAAGCTCAAAGAGCTATTAGATTTTCAGCACAAACTATTCTTGAAATACCTTTAGCAATAAGAACAGGTGATGCGATTCTAAATACATCAGTATTTGGAACTTTAAGTACCTTTTGATCTTTACTACAAGATCTTTTTGCAAGATTTAAATCAAAAAATATTTCTATCGTTTTTCGACTCAAATCATCTTGGGGTAAAAATTGCCATTCTGGAAAATCCTTTAATAGTTTTATCTCTAACTCAATTTTCTTATCAACTACCAAATAAACAACTTTTGGGAAATGCACCTCTGATAAAGGAACTGAAGATATTTCTTTACGAGATGAATTATCTATTACATAATCTATAGGAGCAATTTCAAAAAAAGAATCAATTGGTGCAAAACTTGAAGAAGTTATATTTTCATTTAAATCTCTTGAATCATAAGAATCATTTTCAAACTCATGATTATCAAGATTTGCTTTTAATAAATCTTTAGTTTGATTTTTATTCGTTTCATGATTTTCTTTTAAGTATTTACTTTTTTTAATTGAATCCTTATATTTTAATTCTCCTAGATTTTTTTTCAGATTTCTGATGATTGTGGAGTTTGTGCAATCATATTTTTTTGACAAAACATCAATAGTTGCACCTGCCTTAAAACTTTTCACTATTTCTTCTTTTTGTTTTTCTGAAAGTCTCTTAGCCAAAACAATTTTTACTTTTAATTATTCTATGAAAATTTGAACAAAATTCCAACTTAAAGTTTTTTACCTTAAAAAAATTTAAGAGGATTTAATTAATTGTTTAGTAAGTAGCCTTCGGATATAATAATTAGGTGCTTCCTTAGCTCAGCTGGATAGAGCAACTGCCTTCTAAGCAGTGGGTCAATGGTTCGAATCCATTAGGAAGCGTCCAAAAAAGATTAATATGTACTTTATTCTTAATTTCTTCATTTGGGTAAGAAAAAATGCTGTAAGAATAATTTTCAAGCAATACCCTAACAGAAGACTTACTTCAAGTTTTATCCATAACACCTCAGAACAAAAAATAAATTTAATTACAAGTACAGATAATCCATGGGTTTCAAAGTATATGTTTGATAAATGGACTAAATATTCTGAAAGAAAAAAAGTAAATTTAAGTATTTTCTCCAATCAAGATGTAAATAATTATATGTATGAAAATTTTCGAAATAAATTAATTTATGAAATATATAAAAGATCAGTTATCCCAGTTCAAAAAATTGATATTTTTAGAATTTGCTTTATTTTTAAAAGTGGAGGAATTTGGTTAGATCTTAAATCCGAAGTAAATTTAAATAAAGTAATCAATCTTTATAAACAATCAAATAAAAAAGGGTTGTTGTTGCAAGAACCAAGAAAAATTGAAATAATAAAAGACTCAAATGGTAATAACAAAAAGTCTCTTAGCAAAGTTATTCATAATGGTTTCTTCTACCTTCCCAAAGGTTCTGAATTTTTAAATCATTTAATCAATAAAGTAGAAAGAGATTTTATTTATTTTCAAGATGTTGAATTTACATACCCTAAACAAGGGATTATGAATCTTACTGGGCCTCATCAATTTACAAGAACTTTCCAACACTTAACTAAAAATGATAGACCATTTTTAGTTTCGCATGAAGAAGTAGATTGGATTTATTGCTCTAAATATGGTGAATACATATCCCCTTTTTCCCAAAAAAAGCACTATTCTGCGTTAAAGACTCTTAAGACATTAGATTCAAACAAAGAAACTTTTTTAAGTTAAAAGATTCATTTATTTTGTGTGCAATTCATTAAGCGGCCTTCAAAAATGGAGAATAGTAAATAATTAAATAAACTTAACCTGTTGAGGTGAGAAATGCAAAATTATTTAAGATCTAAATTAGGTAATAATTTTAATATTGAAAATTTAGGTTATATTTCATTTCTTATAGGCGTATTTCTATTGGCTTCTGCTGTTGGAATATCAATTTTATTTTTTTTAATATCAGTAGTAATAAGTTTCTCTAAATCTAAGGGATATTTCAAAGATAAATGGAACTATCCTTTCATTTTAAGTTCAATTTATATGTCTATAAGTACTATTATGCATTTTATAAATTCAAGATCTAATTCATTAAATATTATTGATCCAAAACTCTCACTTATTGGTTTAACTAACTGGATTCCACTTTTTCTTTGCTTTTGGGCTTTTCAGAAATATTTGAATAATCAAAGAAAAAGAATACTAACTGGAAAAATATTAATTTGCGGATCTATTCCTGTTATTTTTTCTGGACTACTACAACTCATGAACATAAATGGGCCTTTTGAACTATTCAATGGACTTATAGTTTGGTTCCAAAAACCCATTTCTGAATTAGGTTCAGTATCTGGATTATTTAATAACCAAAACTACGCTGGTATATGGATGGCAATGACATGGCCATTTTGTTTATTTGAATTAAAGAAAAACTCAAGGAATATAACAAGTAAATTCATAATTATTTTAATTTCTATCTGCTTCGCATGTTTCATATTTATGACTGACTCAAGAAATGCTATCTTAGGATTTTTGATCTCTACACCAATAGTATTAGGCTCTTCTAGTCTTATTTGGTACCTACCTACTTTAATTATTGGACTTTCTATTTTGGCAATTGCAGTAATTCCAATCTTTCCAGAATCATTTCAAATTTTTATGAAATCATTCGTTCCATCTAGACTTTATACACTTTTCCCTGAGATTGGATTGGAATATGTAAGATCATATCCAAGAGTGAACAAGTGGTTGGCTGCCTTAAACTTTATTGCATCTAAACCTTTCTTTGGATGGGGAGCAGCATCATTTCCAATAATTTATCGAATAAAAAGCGGAGAATGGTTTGGGCATTCCCATAGTTTACCTTTAGAGTTAGCCGTTAGTTATGGAATAATTCCAACAATTGCAATTTTTTCTACTTATATATTTATCCTTTACTTAGCTTTTATAAAAATCTTTAGATCTCCAAAAATAAAAATCAATGAACACACTTTAAGTTTTCACAGGGCCTTATTTGCTTCATTTTTAATTTTTTTATTATCTCATTTAGTTGATATTCAATATTTTGACGCAAGAATTAGTCTTTATTCCTGGATATTGTTGGCAGGTCTAAAATCACTTATCGAAGAAAAAAATATTAAATCACAAGATGACGTTTTATTTAAATAAAGATAAGTTACTTTTGCAGAGATCTATAATAATAGATTGATTAAATAAAATAAATAATAATGAGCAAGACAATAAAAAGGATAAGATTATGAATAAGAAAGCCTTCATTACTGGAGTTACAGGGCAAGACGGAAGTTATCTTGTAGAATTTCTACTCCATAAAGATTATGAAGTTCATGGAATAAAAAGACGTAGCAGCAGCTTAAATACTCAAAGAGTTGATCACTTGTATCAAGATCCTCATGAAAGTAACAGAAAATTTTTTATGCATTATGGAGATCTTACAGATAGTACAAATTTGATAAGGCTTATAAAAGAGATTGAACCCGACGAAATTTATAATCTTGGTGCTCAAAGCCATGTAGCTGTTAGTTTCGAGACTCCCGAATATACAGCAAATTGTGATGCCTTGGGAACTTTAAGAATATTAGAAGCAGTAAGGATATTGGGTCTAACAAAAAAAACAAAAATTTATCAAGCCAGTACAAGTGAATTATATGGCTTAGTTCAGGAAACGCCTCAGAACGAAAAAACTCCTTTCTATCCTAGAAGTCCTTATGGTGTAGCAAAATTATATGCATATTGGATTACTGTCAACTATAGAGAGGCATATGACATGTATGCGTGTAATGGGATTCTTTTTAATCATGAAAGTCCAAGGCGAGGAGAGACCTTCATAACAAGAAAAATTACAAGAGGTCTTGCTAGGATAGATGCAGGTTTAGAAAAATATCTTTTCTTAGGAAATCTAAATTCAAAAAGAGACTGGGGACATGCGAGGGACTATATTGAAATGCAATGGCTTATGCTACAACAAAAGATCCCTAAAGATTATGTTATCTCCACTGGCAGAGCAGAAAGTGTTAGAAAATTTGCAGAATTAAGTGCTTATTATTTAGGTTGGAGCAAAAATGGTGAGTCGGGGATCATATGGGAAGGTGATGGAATAAATGAAGTAGGAAGAAGAGCTGATACTATGGAAATAGTTATAAAAGTTGATCCAAGATACTTTAGACCAACTGAAGTAGATTTTCTTCTTGGTGAATCAAAAAAAGCCTCTAGAGAATTAGGTTGGTCCCCAAAAACATCACTTGAAGAATTGATCAAAGAAATGGTTGATTCTGATAAGGAGGAGGCAAGGAAAGACTCTATTTTAAAAAAATCAGGTTTCAAAATAAATATTTCCAAAGAGTAAAAATGGTTTTTCTAAAAATAAATCATGTTTTTAAATATCGTTTTTAGAACAATATGAAATTAAAGTTTTCATGGTTAAATGCCAGAAAAAATCTCTTTCTTTGTTCACTAGTTGACTTTGTTTTATTTATTTATTTATTTTTTAGGATTTTTAAAGACTCAATTTCTTATCAACTCGTATTCATATTTTTAACTCTATTTAGTGCATTAATATGGATTATTTCAAGTTACATAATTGGTCGTTATGCAAATTTAAATGCGGAGAAAGTTCAAATTATTTTAAAAAAATTTTTTAAAACATTTTTAAATATATGCTTGAATATTTTTTTTACTCAAGTTCTATTCAGAATATTCTGGAACTGGAACTATATGAATTTCGAATCCTTTTCTGATTTTCTGAATGATTTCTCATCTTTTTATATAAAAGTTTTTGTCCTTAGTGGTTTATCTCAATTATTATTTGGTATTTATTTATCAAAAAATTTTTCTAATAAGTCAGTTTGGTATTTTTTAGGTGATAAAAATAAAGAAAAAATTTTTAATGAGATTATAGGCTCCAAAGCTAAATATAAAGTTTTAAACTTTGAAAAAGCAGATTTGAGTGGTCAAATTGATGCGAAGGGAATAATAATTGATGATGAAAAATTACTTAAAAAAAATAATATAAAATTTTTATTCGAACTTAATAATAGAGGAATGAAATTAATGAAAGTTTCAAACTGGTGCGAAAGATATCTGAATAGATATCCTTCAGAATTAATTCAAGTTAATGAAATAATAGAAGGAATATTTACATATGATGAAAATAGTTTTAAGGCCAGAATAAAAAGAATATTAGAGTCAATTTTAAGCCTTTGCATTTTAATTTTTACCTTTCCATTAATAATAATTGCTGCCTTTTTAATAAAGTTAGAAGATAAAGGTCCAATTTTCTATACGCAAATTAGAAATGGATTTGAAGGAAGGCAATTTAAAATTATAAAACTTAGAACAATGATCATAAATGCCGAAAAAGATGGGATTCAATGGTCTAAAAAATCAGATAATAGAATTACTAAAATCGGAAAAATTTTAAGAAAGCTTAGAATTGATGAATTACCTCAATTATTGTTGGTTTTATCTGGAGAAATGAGCTTAATTGGGCCTAGACCAGAAAGACCAAAGTTTGATGATTTACTTAGAGAACATATTCCTAATTATGATTTAAGATATTCAATAAAACCTGGAATCAGTGGTTGGGCCCAAGTCAATTTTCCTTATGGTGCATCAATTGAAGACTCAAAACTAAAGCTAAGTTATGATATTTATTACATTAAAAATTTTTCGATATTTCTGGATTTTATGATATTTTTTAAAACTTTAAAACTTGTTTTAAATGGTAAAGGTTCAACCCCTATAGATAAAAACAATTGAATTATATTTGAATGAATTTATTAAACAAAGAAGACAAAATATTTATAGCTGGTAGTAGTGGCATGGTTGGCAGTGCCATCAAAAGAAAATTAAATAATTTAGGATTTAAAAATTTGGTTTACCCCAGCAGATCAGAACTGGATTTAAAAAACACAGACTTAGTATTCAGATGGTTTAAGGATAACAAGCCTGAAATAGTGATACTAGCGGCAGCCAAAGTAGGCGGAATATTTGCTAATGATACATATCCAGTTGATTTTTTACTAGATAATCTAAAGATTCAAAATAATATAATTGAAGGATCATGGAAAAATAATGTGAGAAGATTTCTTTTTCTTGGAAGCAGTTGTATTTATCCAAAAGAGTCAAATTATCCAATAAAAGAAGATGAATTACTAAAAAGTTCTCTTGAGAAAACTAATGAATATTATGCATTAGCAAAAATTAGCGGAATTAAATTATGTCAAGCATTAAGGAAACAATATAAATTTGATGCAATCTCTCTAATGCCAACTAATCTCTATGGCAAAGGAGACAATTATCATCCATACAACAGCCATGTTCTTCCTGCACTTATTGATAGATTCCATTCTCACAAACTTGCAAAAAAAGACTACATAGAATGTTGGGGCACAGGAAATCCTAGAAGAGAATTTATGCACGTTGATGATCTTGCAGATGCCTCAATATTTGCTTTAGAAAATTGGGATCCCAATAAGGATGATGCTCCTAGAGATCAAACGGGAGATCCATTAACTTGGCTCAATGTTGGAACAGGAATTGATTTAAGCATTAAAGAACTTGCTGAAATCATTGCTGATGTAACGTCATTTAAAGGTAAAATCATCTGGAATAAAGATAAACCTGATGGGACATTTAGAAAACTATTAGACAATTCAAAAATAGAAAAATTAGGTTGGAAATCAAAAATATCTTTGCTTGATGGAATTAAAATGACCTACAAAGATTATAAAGAAGAATTAAAAAATAATAAATTAAGAACAAGATAAACTCAATTCCAATTCAGAATTGATGGATAAGAGATATGAGCATCCTCTATAAATACTTTTTGATAATCTTTTTGTTTAGATGGTAAATAAACATTTTCATGAAATAAAAAAGATGCACTTAAAACTAAACTAGAGCAATTACAAATTACTGAATTGGCATTAGAAATATAACTAAAAAATAGCTTTAAAAAAATAGACTTACCTTTTGATTCTGGAATTACAACATTTATATCCTGATCCTTTAAACTCTTAATAAGGTTAATACTTATATTTGAATCACTAAAAATTACAACTGAATTAATATACTTTTTTTGGCATAACTTTAAGATTGACTTAAACCATATTTCATCATTGAAATTCAAATCTTTATATTCACTTAGTTCTAAAAAATCTGTTCTTCTTATATGCACTAATAAATAATCATTTCTAGGATAAGTTTTATCCTTTAGAAAATTTTTAATACCTCTAGTTAGATGGTTTATAATTATCTTTTTGTTTTTGTTTACAAGTTCCCAGTCTCTTAATCCCCAACCACTTATGACAACGTTAGAAATTTCAGCTTCTTTGATCAATTTCTTAATAGAAAATCCATTTTTTAATTGTTTTCCAAGAATAAATTTTGGGTAATTATTTTCAGATCCAATTTTATAAGATTTAGCTTTTAGTGAAATAAAAAAGTATATATGTAAGAAACGTATGAAAATTTTTTGTAAAATTTTATATATAAATGAATCACCAATAGAATAATTATTTATTTCCCAGTTAACTTTTTTTACATCAATACTATACATAAAGGCTTTATCCTTTGAAGTCAAAAAAGAATCATTTACCTTTAGAATTTTGATATTATATTCTTCTGATAAAGCAATTAAATGAATAAGATTTAGGATTTGATTACCTAATCTACCTCCACCAGATGAAAAAATTAAAGCCAATAATTTATATTAATGTCTTTCTATAATAACTATTTATTTTATTAATTTATAATATTTTCTAAATATAAATCTTTTTATTTGGCGTAGAAAAAAAATTTGAGAATAAGATAAATATTTTAAAAACTCATATATCTTTAAAGACAAGAAAAAATTCTTTCTTATTTGAAAACCGCATTTTTTTAAAATTAAAATACTATTTTCAAAATTAGTTTTTACAGACGAACAATCAATTTTTCTCTCATTAAATAAATTAAAATCAATTCCAATAGAGCTTTCATTAATGGTATGTGTTGCTGAATTATCAAAACCATAAACAAAAGTATTTATCCCCCCTAAAGTTAAGGAGTATTTGGCATTTACTACATGTGTAAAATTAAATTCGTAATCCCAAGCGTCTAACAAATTCAATTGACTTGATTTTACAAGTTTTACTGTTTCAATCGATCTTAAGTGCCTTGGCATTAATTTATATAATTCCCACATATTGAAATATTTTATTTTTTTTGAAAACTCGAGGTGAGTTAACCATCTATCGGACCACGAGGCCCAACCCCAACTTCTCCAAACTGGCAAGGAATATATTGACTTAATACTATTATTAGAAAATTCATTGAAGGAGGAAAGTGACATATATTTTTTATTATTTTCATGTTTTTTTAGTAAGAATGAAAATGCTTGCATACCTTTTTTTGAAAGAATTACATCATCTTCAAGTATTACTCCATAACTATTTTCACTAAAAAACCATGATATCCCCTTTAAAGGTCCCTCTCTGCATCCATGATTATAGTTTAATTGATTAATTTTAATTTCCAAATCAAGATTGTTATTTAGGCAAAAATTATGAATTTTTTCTTGATTTATTAAATCATTTTTGTTTTTAGGACCATCAATTGATAGAAATATTTTTTTAATACCTTGTTTATAAAGTGTATTAATACATTTGTTGAATTTATCAAATCTGTTATAAGCTAATATTAAAACGGGTAAGTTTGATATATCGCTCATATATATTGAACACTTTATAAAAATTATAATGGTATATTTTTCTGCAAATAAGAAAACTAATAAAGTGAGAAACAATAATATACAATTAACAATTATTACACTTACCAAGAACGATAATATTAAATTTCTAAGGACACTAAAGAGTATAAATTCTCAACAAATATCATCAAAAATTGAATGGCTTATAATAGACGGATCTTCAAAAATAAAACAAGAAAAAAATAATATTTTAATTAAAAGCTTCAGCAATGAAAATAAAGAAAATAATATTTTAATAAATCATATTGATACTAAAAAAAGAAAGATATTTGGAATTTATCCATGTATGAATTATGCAAAGAAAATTGCTGCAGGAAAATTCATAATGTTTTTAAACGGTGGTGATCAATTTTATAATAATAATTCATTAAGAATTATTTTAGAAATTACTCTCTCTGAAAGACCTGAAAATACTCTGATTTTTGGACAGGCAAATAACATTGCTTCAAATAAATTAAATTGGTTTTTTCCAGGAAGTAAGTTAAGCAACTTTGAAAAATGGATTAAGCTTTTTGAACCTAATCACCAAGCCATGATAATTTCTAATGAGCTTGCTAGAAATCATGAATTCCCAATAAATTTAGAATCCATATCTGATGGATATTGGAAAAGATTAATAATAGAAAATGCTCAAGAAATTATTTATATAAAAAAACCAATTATAAATTTTTTCTTAGATGGGGTTTCCTCTATAAAACCTTCAAGAAAAAAATTAATCAAAATTATAAATAATAAAAATATAAAGTTAATTAGAAAATTAATTTTTTTAATTAAGTATTTTTTCCCAAAACGTCTATTTTTCTTATATCATCTTTTACAAAAATATAAATCTTTATTAGTAGATTTTATTTTTTGAATATTATCTAAATCTTCTTGATTCATCAGACATTAAATATCTCACAGTTTCTCTAATTCCATCTTCAATACTTATACTGGGATACCAACCATAATTTTTTGCCTTATTAGTATCTAAATCTACCAATGGAGAATCACCAATCCAACCTCTTTTACCTCCTGTAAATTTATATTGAACTTTTTCTAAATTCATTTCATCACAAACAATATCAGCCAATTTTATTACATTCATTGTTTCATCATGACCTAAATTAAAAACACATGATTTCTCATTATGTAATGCGGAAATATCTAATACACCTTTTACTCCATCTCTAACATCTAAATATGATTTAATCTGATTTCCATCACCCAATATTTCTAATGTATTTTCATTTTTCAACAATTTTTCTACAAAATCATAAATGACTCCATGAGAATAACCTTTACCTATCCAAGATACGAATCTAAATATGGTTGACTTAAAATAATCATAATTTGAATATGCTTGAATAAAGGCTTCACAAGAAATCTTACTGGCACCATACAAAGATGTTTGACTAAAAATGCAATCTTCTTTTGTTGGGAAAATATTGGGTTCTCCATAAACTGTTGCACTACTTGCAAATACAAAGTCAAAAATATTATTTTTAATAGCATAATCACAACAATTTTTAGTAACTAATAAGTTTTCAGTTATATCAACTTCATGATTATTTAATCCACCTCTAACATCTGCATTTGCGGCAAAATGATCAAAAGGTGAAGCTTCTATTTTTGGCCATTTCCTATAATCA
>Ga0310343_10001317_pt1 | contig 12608 bp, 13 predicted proteins | sample HC15DNA2025_MG_FD_203519 | JGI IMG/M metagenome (GOLD analysis project Ga0310343, IMG submission 203519) | Marine microbial communities from station ALOHA, North Pacific Subtropical Gyre - HC15-DNA-20-25_MG | ecosystem: Environmental > Aquatic > Marine > Oceanic | place: Pacific Ocean: North... | reverse complement strand
TAATGAATGGAAAATATTTACCCTTACCCCTTACAATAAAATTAAAAATTTAGATTAATAATTATTAATTATGTTTAATGATGCAATAAATGAGTTGAATCGGTCAAATAATCTTGTTGGAGACTCTCAATCCTTTCAAACTTATATTAAGGGTCTTGGATTAAATAATATAAGAACTGCTCATTATATTTCTATTAATAGCCTATCTGATTTACAACCTGAACTTAAAGATGCTAATTGTATGGTTTTTAGATTGGGTAGTCCAAAAGGAGAGCGGAATACTCACTTTGCACTTTCGAAAACAAACGTTGATTGGAGTGATTATTTTTTAATTGATTCTGAACTTTTTAACAAAGAAGAAATTAAAGATTTTGATTTAAAACTTTCAAAAAGATTAGAACTACCATTTAAATTGCTTCCTGCTCTTTCAGAAACCTCATTAGTGAATTTATCTTTAGGATCAGGCTTACTATTTGATGCTTTAAAAATATTAAAAAATGATGATTATATCATTCCCTCAACAGTTAGGAGCACTTTTACTTTTAATTTTAAACCATTATCTGAAAGTAATAAAAAATTTACTCATAATAATGGCCAGGTTGAAATTGATTCAATGTTTGTCGCAGAAAGAAATAACAAAGAATGTCTATTTGTTGTAGAGGCAAAAGTAAGTGATAAACTAGATTCTTTATCAAAACATAAATTGTTATATCCTATTTTAGCAGTTGAAAATAACATACATCAAAACTTAGAAGTTATTCCAGTTTATATTCGGATTATTAAATCTGATCAACACATTGATTTCAATATAGTAGAGTGTAAGATTCCAAGAGATAATAAAGAGTTTGGTGCTCTAGATGAATTAGTCCCTCATAGGACTACAAGATATAGAATATATGGTTATTGATGGTGTGGTCTTTCCGCTTGTTTTTTGTGGCGGAATGACTAATAATTATTTTACAAAGCCCTCCCACTTCCTCATATAAGAAATAAAATTTTCATTAAGTTTTGCCTTTTTAAGTTCAAGCGTTGAATAAGGCGGAGGCTTAGGGTTATAATTAGGATTTTGAAGATTTTTTGGCCAATCAGGATGAGCTATAGCAACTCTACCCACACCTATTAAATCTGCACCTTTGCAAATTAAATTATTTGCATGTTTGGTGGACCACACAGACCCTGTACTAATTATACAGGGCAGAGAATCAAAGCTTTCTGTAATTATTTCTGTTACAGTTCTTTTATCGTTTGGTATAGATAAAGATTTAGAAAAAGAATCCCAGCAAGATAAATGAATAAAATCAACAGAATGTTGTTTCAGAACACCTATTAATCTTATAGAGTCTTGAAGATTAATACCTAGCGCCTCTATTTCAGGAGAAATACGAACGCCTACAATGAAAGAATCAGGAACAGTTTTTCTTATTGATTTATATATTTGGATAAGCAAACGGGCTCTGCTTTTTAAGCTCCCGCCCCACTTATCCTTTCGTAAATTAGTTTTTTTTCCTAAAAACTGAGAAATTAAATATCCATGAGCCCCATGAAGCTCAACACCATCAAATCCCGCCTCAGCACAACGCAGGGCGCTTGAAGTAAAATCATTTATTATTTTATCTATATCTTTTTCGTCTGCTTTCTTTGATTTTCCAGAAAAAGACTCTTTACATTCAAATTCACTAGCAGATATTGGAGTCTGGCCGGTTAAATTTTGAGGACTCCGTATCCCTCCATGAAAAAGCTGCGCAATAATCAAACTTTCAGTTTTGTGTACTGCAGACGTTAATTTTCTTAAGTTAGGAATATGCAAGTCGCTATAAACTCCAAATTCTCCCTCCCACGCCTTACTCTCTAATGAAACATTTGTTGCAGCAGTAGTTAATAATCCAAACCCACCCTTTGCCCTTCTGAGTAGCCATTTGATTTCGTCGTGGGAAATTTTGCCATTTTTATGGCTTTGTTTGTTGGTCATTGCAGCCAAAACAGTGCGATTTTTAACGGTTATATTATTTCTTGAAAAGAGATAAGGTGTGAAAATTTTAGAATTAGACATAATTATAAAAACTATTTTTTCATTTGACTATTCAAAGACCAGTCATAGTCATTATATTTTATATTAAAGCCTTTTATTTGATTAAAAGAAGTTCCATCATTTAAATACTTAACAATATATTTTTTAACATTATTAAAATCTTTTTTATACCACTTAAAAATTTTATTTAAATAAAGGGTTTTGTTGTCGAAATCAATAAAAACATTATTTTTATCATTAATAAAATCTTTGGCACTATTTTCTAACTGCACATCTAAAGTAGAGCCTAAAAAAATCCTTTGACCTAACGGAGGACAGCTTTTTGACCCACAACTAATAGCAAAATGAATTCGAGGATCAAGCTTTCTCAATATTTTATGTTCAATTTCATACAAAGATGTTTTTTTTAAACCTACATCAAACTTCGTTAGCCATATCAAATGGCCAAAAGAAATTTCTAAAATATTTGTTTCAGGATTTTCTATCATTAGCTTTATAACTAAAGCATTATAGGCATTAATCCAATAGGCTAATTTATCATTTTTAGAGGGAAATAGGCCAGGGTGGCTTTGAGGACTAACATTTTTTATAAAATTGAGATATTCATTTATATTGTAAGGGCTGTCAATTATTGATTGATAGTCTACTAGGCCATCAGAGTCTACATATTTATTTAAAACAGAATCGAGGCGCGAGTAATTATAATCAATGGAGTTACAAAAAATAAAACCTAATAATATACCGAAAAAAAAGTTCATAGCCTGTAGTTTAAACTTACTGTTTTTATATAAACAGAAATAATATTTTATTCTTAAATTTCTACATCAAAGATGAACAACAGTAATTCTCATAAAATTGATTTCATATGGTCAAGCCGAAAAGAATATTTTAGTCTCAAGCCATTATATGAGGAGTCTCAAAAGCATAAGCTGCAAACGAGACTGCTAAAAATTCATAAAAGTAAAATTAGAAACTACTTTAAAATCTCAAACATTGCTGAAAATGTAGTAATCTCTCATGACAGCCCATTAAAAAGAATAAAAAAACTGGGGTGGGAAGGAAAATATATTTATGTAGAACATGGATTAGGCGCAATGAAGTACTATACATACAAATATGATTTTTTTCACAATGCAGACCTTCTCTTTTATCCTGGCGATGTATTTAAACGAAAAATGGAGTCAATAAATCCTAGGTTTAAAAACGGACTTCTAGGAGGATATCCAAGAATGGACGAACTATATAACCAAAAAATAAATAGAGAAAAAATATGTCAAAAATTTGGACTAAATCCTGAACACCCAATAATATTATTTGCTCCGTCATGGGGCGGAAAATACTCAAAGCACTCAGGAATAAATAATATAAAATATTTAAAAAACATTGAAAATTTGATAGTTGTTCCCCACCCAGCAGACTATGGAAAAGCAAAAAACACAAGCGCAATAATTCCAGATAAAGACGAAAACATAAACCAATTTATAAGTTTAGCAGATATGATAATTAGTGAAGTTTCATCTGTTGCCGCAGAAGCATGCCTATTAGATAAGCCAGTTATTCAGCTGGTTCTTGATAGTTACCCAGGATGTTTCCCAGAAAAAGATAAGAGAAAAGAAAAGGGGTGGATTAAAGAAAAAGAGTTAGAAAAAGAAAATTCTATAGACAGAACCCATAGACCATTCAAAATCCCGTTTATTGATGAAGACTGGATATTGGGCCACACGTGTAAACCAGAAGACATAAAAGAAACCATAAAAATTGCTCTTAAAGAAAAAGAAAAATACAAAGATATAAGGAAATATTGGGCGGATCAATCATGCTATGGTTTTGATGGAAAAATTTGTGAAAGAATCACAAAAATGATGATTCATTTTTTAGAAACCGGCAAACTAAAGCAAATTCACTATTTGGGATTGAACACAGATAATGACTAAACTTAGTTAAAATATTACATAAAAAATTATAAAGGTTAAACCAGGTAATAAATGAAAGTAATAATATTGGCAGCAGGCAAGGGGACAAGGCTTGGAATGCCCCACCCAAAATGTCTGACAAAATTAAAAACGGGAGAGACAATTCTTGAGCGCCAAATTAGTGCTATTTCAAAATATATAAATAAAAAAAATATAATCATTGTAGTTGGCTTTCAAAAAGAGCGAATTATGGACCTGTTTCCGGAATGTACATATGTTTTTAATGAAAATTTTGAAAATACCAACACATCTAAAAGCCTTTTATGTGCTTTAGATACCAAAAAAGAATCAGACACAATATGGATGAATGGAGATATTGTGTTTGATTACAAAATATTGGATCTATTATTTAACACAAAAGAATCGTGTATGCTTGTGAACTCTTTATCCGTTGCAGAAGAAGAGGTGAAGTATACTGTAAAAAAAGATGGGACAATTAAAGAGGTTTCTAAAGAAATACAAAACGGAATGGGAGAAGCTGTAGGAATAAATAAAATAATAAAAAAATATAACAGTCAGTTTGTTGAAGAACTAAGAGGTTGCGAAAATCAAGATTATTTTGAGAAAGCAATTGAGAAATTAATTAAGAAAGAAATACCAATTTATCCTATAGACATAAAGTCTAGTCTCTGCATTGAAGTTGATTTTAAAGAAGATCTTGAGTTAATAAATCAAAAACTGTAATTCCGCATGAAAAAATATTATCAAGAAGTCTTAAAAAAAATGGACAAAGTAAATATAAAATATTTTGTCGGTGCAGATTCATTGGTAGGACTGCAAGAGGGAAACCTATTTAAAAACTCCAACAATCTTAAAATTTATATATATCAATATAGCATTATTAAAATAGTAATTTTGTTTTTGATTTTGTTAAGAAAAAAAATAGTATTAAAGCCCAAAATTGAATATGGAAGTATAATCTTAAAATTTAGGCATAGGCCAAGATTAACAGCTAAAGACAAAACGTATATAAAATGTTTTATTATGAAAAAAAGCTTAAATCATTATGAAGTATTTGTGGGAAATAATAAATGTAAATTTAATAAGGAAGACATAAAAACAGACAAAACCACTTACCTTGAAAGCTCATTAACAGTACCCGCTAATACAAAAAGGTTTGTTCAAAAATATAATGAGCAATTATTATTTGATTATTACATAAAACATGAAGTTTATTTTGATTCAAAGGAAGAAAAAAGAGCAATAAAATTTCTGTTTGATGTAAAAAAAATTATAGAGAGCCTATCACAAAGCTATTGGATAGAAGGAGGAACTTTGTTGGGAGCAGTGCGTGATAAAAGGCTCATACCATGGGATCATGATATCGATTTGGGCATGATAAACAAGTCAGATTCAGAGATTAAAAAGTTGATAAAAAACCTAAGGAAGAAATTCTATGTTAGTGTCAAAACATTTGAAGATACAGAGGGAAACTGGAAACTAGGAAGCTTTAGAGTAATTAAAGTATATCCAAAGAAAAACATATTTTTTAAAGACAAGCTTTGCTTAGATATATTTATATATTATTTAGGTAAAATTCCAAATGTAGATGAAAAAGTATATAAATATGTTGTTTGGGGTAAGAACGCATTTCATAAAAGATTTTTTTTCGATACTTTAGAAGAAATAGATTTTTACGGTAAAAAGATTTCGGTGCCATCTGATTATGAAAAATTTTTAGAAGTAAAATACGGGCCAACTTGGAAAACACCGAATAAAAAATGGAACGTAGCCTTAGATGACGGCTCTATTTTAAAAACTATAGATTAACCTCAATATTATCAATCAATCTAGTTCCATTAATCCAAACGGCAAGGCTTATTATAGCGCTTTGGTTAATTGTTTTGAGGCTTTTGAGGTTTTGAGTGTCTCCAATTTCTATGTAATCAATTTTTAAATTTTTAATTTTCAACAAAGCTTTTTTTATTGATCTCTTAATTATGTCGGGGTTAGAGGTACCGCTCAATATTTCTGTTTCTCCAACTTTTAAAGCATCATATATTAGTCCTAGCTCTATCCTTTTTTCTTTAGAAAAATATTGATTTCGGCTACTCATTGCAAGACCAGACTTTTCTCTAACCGTATCCACCCCTACAATTTTAACGCTAACATTTAAATCTTTAACAATTTTTTGCACAACCTTTAATTGCTGAATATCTTTTTTTCCAAAATATGCGACGTTTGGCTTAATAATATTAAACAATTTTAGAACAACAGATGAAACCCCTTTAAAAAAATGGGGTCTACTTTTTCCCTCAAGCCCAGCAGAGACAAACTCTTCATTAATATATGTTGAAAAATCTTTTTGATAGAGACTATCTTTAGTTGGAAGGAAAAGCACATCGGCACCTATATTTTTTAATTTTTCAATATCCTGGTCTATCATTCTAGGGTAGTCTGAAAAATCTTCGGCTGGAGAAAACTGCGTAGGGTTAACAAAAATACTGACAACAGATAAGTCACAGTTTTTTTTTGACTCACCAATTAATGATAAGTGACCCTTATGAAGCGCGCCCATTGTTGGCACAAAACCAATCTCACCAGATTGGTCTGCCCTCCATTCATTATAATTTGATATTGATTTAATTATTTTCAGTTATTTTATCTTCAATATCTTTAGAAAGATTAATGTAGTGTTCAATTGTTGGAAACTTTAAATCTTCAACATCATTTTTATAGTTTTTTAAAGCATTAAAAAATAATTCATATGAATTTACAAACTTCTTAGAATGCTTAGGGTTAAAAGTTTTGTCAATACCCAACAAATCATGAAAAACCTGTATTTGACCATCACAATGTGGTCCAGAGCCAATACCAATAGTTGGTATTTTTATTTTTCTACTTATAATTTTTGCTAAATTTCCAGGGATTCCTTCTAAAACGATTGAAAAGGCCCCCGCCCTTTCAACATCTAAGGCATCTTGTATAATTTCATTTGCACTGAACTCATCTTTACCTTGCACCCTATAACCAGACGTTGCATTAATAGATTGAGGCAACAATCCAATGTGACCCATAACCGGAATTCCTGATGAAACGAGCCGACTAATTGTTTTGCTTTGTGCAGATCCCCCCTCGATTTTAACAGCGTTGGCCCCAGTTTTTATAAATTTTCCAGCATTTTTAATAGCCTCTTCTATAGAGGGTTGATAAGACATAAACGGCATGTCTGCAACAATAAGCGAGGAGGAGTTGCCCCTAATAACAGACCTAAGTACAAACATCATTTCATCCATTGATACGGGGGTCGTATCTTTATATCCATAAACAACCATCGATGCACTATCTCCAACCAAAACAACGGGAAATCCTATGTCATTAACAATTTTTGAAGAAGTGTAGTCGTATGCAGTTATTGTAGCAAATTTTTTCCCAACATCCTTTAATTTTTGAAGGTCTTGAGGATATATTTTTTTCATTATTGACTTAATACATCAGATGTTATGTTGATAATTTCATTTTTTGAATTAACATGGACAACTGAAGGCTTATGATTTTTAAGGTCCTCATGTTCTATATCACAATATGAAACAATAATAACAAGATCTTTCGGGTTCACAAGATGAGCTGCAGCCCCATTTATACAAATTTCTCCCATCCCCCTCTTGCCTTCAATAACATAAGTATCAAGTCTATTGCCATTTGTTATATTTAAAATTTGAACTTTTTCATACTCTAGCAAATTAGAAGCTTCCATCAAACTTTTGTCTATAGAAATAGACCCAACATAGTCTATGTTTGAATCGGTGACCACGGCACGATGAATTTTAGATTTTAAAGCCTTAACTATCAATTAACCCCTCATTTTTACTTAATTAAATTATTAAAAAAAAATATTCAATAAAATAACGTAGTTAAATATACAATATATAGTGCTATAATTAAAAATTAACACAATAAAAAAATAAAAAAAACTTTGTAATAGATGTTTTTGTTAATATTTTTAATTCCTTATACTATAAGGAACAGAAATGATAGTTAAAAAATTAAGGGATAATGTGAATAATATGTATAAAATAATTTTATTATTAGCTACTATGCTTCTTTGTTCGTGTGCAGAAACAAATATGTCTAACGATTTTAAAGAAGATGAAAATAAATCAAGCGTATCTACAGAAACAGAAAAAAAAGAAGAAAAGTCTACAGCGCAAAAAGAAGCAATTGATAAGGTGGAAAATAAAGAACTTGCATCTCCTTCAATTTCAAAAAACTCAAACCACTATGGAATTTTGATTGAAGAACAAAGTCTGCAAATAAAAAAATTAAGAGCCGAATTAGACTTTGTAAACGAAGAGCTTTATAAACTTAAAGCGCAATCTCAGGTTTGGGAAAATCCATTCTCTATTTACAACAAAGAAATAACACTAGATAATGGATCAACCATTTATGGAAAAATAATTTATCAGGATCAAAACATTATAAAAGCTGAGACTTTGATTGGAGGATTAACGATAGATAGGTCTACGATTGTAAAGGTGACAGAAAACATTGTTGAAATAATACCAAAAGACTCTCTATCTGCAGCCCCAATGCAAAACTTTGTAAAAGCGGGCTCAATTATAGAGATTGAATCTGACTTGCAAAACAGGGAAATAGAAAGAAAAGAGTATAAATCTAAAGCAAATCTCGTAGTGTTAGGAAGCATATATGAGAAAACAGATGAAAACGGAAACACCGTTTTATCTGGAGAAATAAAAAATATTGGAAATAAAAGGGCAGATTTTGGAAAAATAAATTTTCTTTTCAGAATGAATTGGGCAGGAGATACAAAACCAATGACTGCATTTGTAAAAGGCGCACTTCAAGATTTAGGGGACGGAATTATATCGGACGCCTCTATAGACCCTGAATCAATTGCGACTTTTGAATTATTTGTTCCTAAAAGTTTCGGACAATTTATAAGCTATTCATACTCTTTAGATTGGGAGCAATATGAGTAAAATTACTTTTTTTATATTACTTGCAACCTTGTTTGGTATACAAACGAATTATTGGAATCTTGGCTTATCAATTACTGATAAATCAAAGAGGGTAATAAAAAAAGATATTCAAATAAATGATATTGTGGCTGAGAATTCTCACATTCTCAATAAAAACACAACAATTTATACTTTAGATAAAAGCTATATCATTGAACCTCAAAAACATGAAAATGTTATGTACGAAAAGAGTGAGGCGGTAAGTGCTGAATACTTCAATGACATAAAAGATCTAATTACAAACAATCAATATTTTGAGGCAGCCAAAAAAATAGTTGAAATAGATAGAGAAAATATAGAAAAAATATTTAATGACTATAATGATTATTATTACAATTCTTGTATCATATACTACAATCTCGGAAACATGGAAGAAGCAAAATATTATATTGAAAACATTTCAGGCAGAGAAAATAACCCAGAACTAATTTTATTAGAGGCCCTAATTTTGAGAGATACTAATTCTCAAAAGTCTAAATATCTGTTAGAAAATTTAATTAAAAACTTTCCTGATGATGATTATGCGGATTACGCTGCTGGACTATTAAAGGATAATCAATGAATTATAAAAGAAAGTATACTTTACTTATTTTAATCGTGTTTGTATCAATATTATGTGCAAACTCAAGGGTCGCATTTTCCAGACCACAACTAGTATATAGAACCCCATCTAGTTATTTTCCTGATATGGGAGAGGGTAAAGTCTCTTTAGGGTTTACGAGTGAAATATTAGACCTTGAGGTTCCTTCTAGTAGTAGCTCAGCATTTTTTAACACAAAATTAAATAATTGGCACCTAGGATTTAGTTATACAGCCCTGCCGGATTATAGGTCTCTTAATTCAATTAATGCCATAGAAGATGACCCGGCCACACAAACTATAGAAGGTCCATTAGGTGAGGCTCCTTATGAAATTGGAATGCACCTACAAAGAAGAATATACGGATATAAATCTCTGTATATGGACATTGGAGTTCATGATATACTATTAAAAAGCTTAAATCAGGATGGATTATTTGAGAATGCCTCTTTCTTTTTTGTTGTTTCTAATAATAAGAAGTTTAATAATTATGATATGACAATCAATTATGGCTTTGGCACTGGAAAAATTGGAAGCGATTCTCACAATTACAATGATACGGGAGGGACAGCAATGAGCCCTTTTTTATCAATGCTATTAAACACGCCATATTTTAATAACAAAATGAACCTATTGTTTGAATATGATGGAGCTGGAATTAATATTGGAACTCAGTTTCCGATAACAGACGTTTATATGCTTAGATTTGGAGTTTCTCATTTAAATAAAATAACAGAATGGGCCAACAGGGAAAAAGAAGGCAATGAAGACTTGGAGCTTGACACAGATGCGCCAGCGATTACCATTGGATTTTTAATGAATATACCGGACATAGGAAGCGATCAAGACAGAATTAAAAAAGACATTTTGGGAATGGAAAATAATCAATATGGAGATTTTGAACCACTGGTTATTATAGATTCAACTAAAATTTCAGAGCAAAGAAAAATAATCAATAATTATTCAGACTCTTTAAACTCATATAGATATGAATTACAAAACCTATATAATGAAAATGCATTATTAAGAAAAGATATAAGAATGTTAGAAGATTCAACAAAAACAATTCTATTAGATATTCAGATAAATCAATCTAAAAGAAATGAGGCCATGAGATTATTTCAAGATTCTTATGATAAGCTCGTTGAAGAAAAATACTATGAGTCCTTGGACCTAATTAATAGTGTAATTGAACTACAGCCGAATCTTGCAGTAGCCTATGCAAGAAGAGGGACAGTATATTATTATTTGGGAGACCTAAAGGCAGCATCTATGAATTGGAATCTTGCCTTAAAACTTGACCCAGAGTATTATCAGGTTAGAGATGTTTTACAAAGTTTAAAAGACGGAAATTTAGAAAAAATATACAAATCATCAATTGATGAAAATGATAAGGATTAAGACATGAATTTAGGAACTTTAATAGGATTAGTATTAGGGACAGGATTGATTGGCACAGCCGCATATTTGTCCTCAGCGGCAACAGGTGTGTCTCTAATGGCGCTAGTTGATGTTGTTAGTTTATTGATTGTTGTGGGAGGATCAATTGCAGCGACCGCTATAGCTTTTAAAATGAAAGACGTCATTAGACTATTTGGTCTTTTAAAAATGATATTTAAAGATGATGGATTCACGCTTGGAGACGTTGTTGATGACTTATGTGATTTGGCTGAAGCTAACAGAAGGGGCAGAAAAGAGCTTGAGGCTGCGCTGTCATCTAACCCACAAGGAATGAATTTTAGAATGCATATGGTTAAAGATGGTTGCGAGCTAATTCTTGGAGGAACGAGAATAGAGGACATAGAAACAATTATGGAAAATATGGAGGCTTACAGAGAACAAAGAGAAACACAAGAGATGAATGTAATGAAATCGCTTGGTGTTTATGCTCCAGCTTTTGGTATGGTTGGCACCTTAATTGGTTTGGTTTTTATGTTGAGAGGAATGGGACAGCCACCACCACCTGGAATGGATGTTGATCCACAGGCGCAAATGGGTAAATCTATGGCCGTAGCACTTATAACTACGCTATACGGAGCTTTATTTGCAAACTTCCTATTTTTACCATTCGCAGATAAGTTAAAAGGAAAAAATGACGACAAAAAAGTCCAAAGCGCTTTAATGACGGAAGGAATTTTGCTAATTGCAGAAAAGGCACACCCATTACAAGTTAGAGAAAAACTGAATGCATATTTACCTCCTAAAATGAGAAAAAAATTAGAAGATGAATAATTATGGCAACAAAAAAACTATCTAAATCAGAAATTAAAAAGGGAAAGTGTTCTTATCCAGATCCGCCAGATGAAGGACTGCCAATTTGGATGGGAACATTTGCTGATATGATGACGCTACTATTTGCGTTCTTCGTCTTACTATTTTCTATGTCCACTCTTGATCCTGTTAAATACTCAGCTTTTCAAAATGCCAATGCCGATGAAATTGGAGGACAAAGTGAGGCTTCGCAGCAAGGACTTTCACAAGCAGAAATAAAAAGCGAACTACAGGATATTGTTGAGGAAACTTCACAAGAAATCAAAGAAAAATTAAAAGATAACGTAGAGGATAGCCCTAATTTGTCAGATATGCAAAAAGAAGCAAAAATTGCTGAAATCGAAGAAGATGACCAATTAAAAGTATCTCATGACCCCAGAGGTGTCGCGCTAGAGATTGATGGTGAAATTTGTTTTGGGTCAGGATCAATTGTTTTAAGAGAAGAAGTTAAATTATTATTAGACGAAGCATCAAAATTGATGGTTGTTCCCAATGATAAAAGAGCAATTTTAATTGAAGGGCATACAGATAACGACCCTCTTGTTGGAGAATTAGAGAAAAAGTTTGAAAACAATTGGAGGCTTTCAGCTGATAGGGCAGCAAAAGTTGTAACATATTTAATTGAACAGAATAATGTTGCTGAAAATCGTTTGAGAGTTGTAGGTTATGCAGACCAATGGCCTGCTGATGCAACATGGACACAAAGCAGAAGTGGAGAGATAGATAAGGAATTTATTGCTAAAAGTAATCAAACTCCAGAAAAGAAAGCAAAAAATA
>Ga0310343_10001316_pt1 | contig 12609 bp, 11 predicted proteins | sample HC15DNA2025_MG_FD_203519 | JGI IMG/M metagenome (GOLD analysis project Ga0310343, IMG submission 203519) | Marine microbial communities from station ALOHA, North Pacific Subtropical Gyre - HC15-DNA-20-25_MG | ecosystem: Environmental > Aquatic > Marine > Oceanic | place: Pacific Ocean: North... | reverse complement strand
ATCTTTGCTTTTCCAGAACTCCTGGAAATTCTTCTGAAAGGCAATCTCTTTGCCCGAGGAAAAACTGACGGACAAACTGTGCGAAGCCAGAGTGATGCCGTCTGGCGATGACCTGGAGAACAGGTCGTCGGTATCCGGTTTATCGCCTGGAAATTCTTCCGAGGCCGCTCGGACCAGGCGCAGGAAGCACCAGAGTTCGTAGAGTTCCCAGGTACGAGAAAGGGGCAGATTCAGGAAATCGCCAAACACCGCACTGAGTCCGCGGTTCATATCCTGCCAGATACGATAAAACTGTCGGTATAAGGGATCGTTCCGATAGGTAGAAGATGTTCTTACAGGGACCTGTTCCTCCGGGATATCAGCGAAAAGGGGGAGAGCGAGCAATCCAGTGGTCCGCACGGCCGCCTTTCGGCATCGCCGGGCCCAGGTTCTGGCAATAGCACCCGTTTCTTCGTCAGGGCCACCGGTGGCACGCTCTATTCGCGACGCCACCGCCGCCAGCCAAGAAGACCAGCTCCTCAGACAACTCCACATCTGACGATGCTCCGGAATATCGAGGGAGCTGGCTTTATTACGAACCCGGATATTGGCTGGCAGCGCTCCTTTCAGAACAGCCGGCAAGCGCGACCTCGCCATATCTTGCCGAAGAACAGGTCCGGATTTATAAGAGTTCAGAATTTCCTGGCCGGTCACTTTCCTGACCTGATGCCAGGGGAGTACTCTCTGATCTGCCTTAAGGCGATGGCGAGGCCGGGCGTTGATTTTGAGGATCACCTGTTCGAGCTCGGCCATGCGAGAAAGTATGAACTGCAACCTCGCGATCGGAGGTACTTTCCTCCCAGGGCCTGCAGAGAGCCCCTTATAGAAACTGCTCAGGGCAAAAAGCGCACAGGTGTCTTCGAGTATTTCTCGAACCATTGTATCGAAGTCGCCCCGAGTGATTTTCCTCAGGTCAGGATCCGTCGCGACCTCAATTGAGGGATTCGGCCCACCCGGAATCTTAAGCGAAAGATGCACAAGGCCGGACTGGAACCCGGGAGCCCAACGCCACCTGGCTGAATCGCTACCTGATACTCTTAACGGCTCAAGCGCGACATCATCCAGGTACAGATCAGCTCGGGAGGCCGCGGAACAGTCCTCAAGCAAGAACAGATAGTTGCCAGCCTCGTGGACGCGCCCCGGAGGGATATCGTCTTTCTCTGGCCACACCTGCCAGCGTCGTCCCGCCCCATATTCCTCAAGAAGCCAGAGCGCCGCCATAGCTTTACCTGCTGGCCTGGAAGGAGCCGAACTCGTCCAGATCGTCAAGGAGCCGATCCAGAAGAGACTGTGACTTTTTCATCCCCTTAAGAATTACCCTAAGCTGATCCAACAACTTGCGCTCACGCTCCGAACCGCGCAGCTTGACCAGAACTTTTTGCGCCATCAGATCATCGATTGCCACATCAGCTTTTTCTTCGAAAAGCGGCCCAGAGTCATAAGGCGCGGCCGCTGCATCTTTAACATCTTTGCCTGACCCCGCCAGATAATCTTTGTGAAAGGCATAGTAACGTATGACTTCTTCCGCGACCCGATAACCGAATCCCAGGCCGTATTCAGAGAGCGCCATATAAACCTCGCCAAGCGGTGCCTTGCACGCCTGGCAAGCACTCTTCAGTTCAGGAAAACGCTCAGAAAGCTTGTCGATAAATCCGTCCAGGTCAATTTTTGTCATGTCGATGATCACCGCCCGATCCAGCACTTTATCGCTGACCGGCTGCGTCGTCTCATCCACATTGATAGTGCCTGTAATGAAAAGATTATGAGGCAGGGGAAGAGAGGCGGGGACAGAAATACCCGTGGAGCCCTCAAGCGGAACGCTATTCGAATGCAAACGTAGCGGCTCGCCTGCCTCCATCGACGAAAGAATATCTGAGAGGTAGTACTCCACCCTGGCCAGATTCATCTCATCGAGAACGACAAATACCGGGGTGTATCGATGAGCAGTAGCGAGGAAGACTGCCTCCAGGAACGGCGGGACAACATACCGATCTGACAGGACATCATGATATCCAGTCAACCCAGAGGGATCCGTCCACTCGGGCCTGACCGGGCACACCACCAGAAACGGATCTTCAGTGTCCGGCTCCGTGATTCCGTGCACTGCTTTAGCATAAGTCAGTGCCAGACGGGTTTTCCCGGTCCCTGAAAGCCCGGAAAGAATCGAAAAGTGCTTATGCTGCAGAAAGTTCATTGCAGCATGGTAATTTCTGACCTCACCATGAGGGTAATGGCCGCCCAGCTTCGAAACGCCCTTCTCTATTTCAGCGATGGGCACTGACGCAGGCATTCGTTGCATTTCGGGACTGACTGTCTGCCCTTCTTCCCAGGCCCGGATTTCATGGATTTTTTCTCGCCCGACAAGCGTCCCGAGATAACCGATAAATTCTCTGGCTATCAAGCTTCGGTGGGCTGAAGGGCCGGGTGGCCATATTGAAAAATAGACAGAATCGATTTTCGCCGCGCACTCATAGTCGATGTCTTTTCCGTCAGGATCGTCACTCAAAGAGAGAAAGAAGTCGCCATTCTGAAAGAACAGATACCCATCTTCGGTAACGTAAAACTTAACATTATTACTGATCTTTCCCGGCTTCTTCCCTGCATCGACAGCTGCTTTATTCAGCGCCTCGCCCTCAGCATAAAGCTTCAGCAAGCCGTTACTCAGGAGTCCGGCTTCCTTACTTACAACAATGGCGAAATGAACCTCATCCTGAGGAGGGAAATTGAGTACAGACAAAACCACGAACTGTTCCAGCGGCGCCTCATCGCCGGCGTTGAGCTTTCTTGAATAAGTTTCAAGATTACTTGTGCCGGCGAAAAGACCGCTTTCTACAAGCCGCGCGCTGTTTGAAAAGCCAAACCCTCTCGCTTTATAGGCCTTGGGGTTTATTCCTTGCAGCTGGTTTATTGCAGCTTCAAACTGCTGAAAGCGCTGCTTGACTGTCATCCCTCACTTCCCCTTGTACTTTTGGCGCGCCTCGAAAAGCTGAAGCCCGCAAGGTCTGCATCATTGTGGCGGCCAACGCCTTCGCCAGTAAAGGCGGCACGGCGTTCCCGATCTGCCTGAAAGCCGGGTTCATTGTGCCACTGAATTGAAAGCCGTCGGGGAAAGACTGAAGCCGGGCCGCCTCACGAACGGAAATCGTACGTGCCTGATTACTATCGTAATGAATGTGGCTGTAGCCGTCTTTGCCCAAATGCGCCATTAACGTACGGGCGGGCTGATCCGCCCACATCTTACGCCATTTATTAGGAAACTTGCTTGCGTCATAGGGCGGCACAATAGAATCCCACAGCGCCTTATACTTGGCGGATTTTTCAGGGATTCGTTGACCTTTTGCACGCTCCGCCTGCAAGCGTTCCTGAAACATCTCGACGGCATGCTCATAGGCCTGGGGGTACTGGTCACCCGGATTCATCCGGGCAAACAGCTCATAATCTCTGGGGAGGTAACGGATGACATGATCCCGAACCCCGTCCTCTGGCGCCTCATGGCCGTGCCAGGAACGCATCTGCAAAGCATAGGAAGACGGCTTGCGGCGGCTATAGCGTACCGGCTCAACAAAGCGTCGCGCACCGCGTTTGATTCCGCCGTTGGCGAGCAATTCGCGAGCGTAAATCGGCGCCAGGTCGTTCAATGCTTCCTTTGCCGTAACAGCCGCGGGCAACGACGTTCTGGCTACCGTTGGCTCCACATAGCAATGCGCTTCGTTGAACAGGCTCCGTAATGTTTTGGTGGCCACTGAGCGAGAACTTTCGTATCCGGATGGCAGATCGACCCAATGAGTCGGCGCAGGGAAGACAACCTCGTCCGCCACTTCTTTCCGATAGGCCACCAGAAACATCCTTTCGCGCATCTGCGGCACACCGAAATAAGCGGAATTCAGCAGCGTATAGCCACAGATATAGCCTTTATCCTGCAATACTTCACAGGTCTCTTCCGCAATATTCTGGCCGCCGTGGTTCAGGATATCCGGCACGTTCTCCATCAGAACCGCGAGCGGCCTGAATGCATCCACATATTCCAGGTATTTCTTGTAAAGCTGAGCACGCGGGTCGCGGATAAACGCCTCGGGGTGCGCCTCGATCTCCCGCAGCTTGGATCGACCGACTCTGGCAAAGGCCTGGCAAGGCGGGCCGCCCACGATAATGTCGAAAGCATCTTCCACGCTATCCAGCTTCAGCTTCTGGCACAGCTGCTCCGGCGAGGTGCTGGTGATATCGAGCGCATCACAATGCTCCGGGGCGCCGCCGTGGAAATTAATCCCATGGGATTGCGCCGCCTGGGGGTCAAACTCAACGGCTCCCCGGATATCAAATCCGGCCGCCTCAAAACCCAGCGACAGACCTCCGCACCCGGCGAAGAGATCCAGTACGCGCGGCTTTGCACCGGCTTTATCAAGGCGCCCGAGTTTATGGCGAATCAACGCTTCATTCATTGGTTGGTTCCCTTTCTCGAAGAGAGGGGCAACGGCAGCTCAAGTTGCCCCTGCTGTTCATCCAAAAGACGCTGCACCGCCATTCTGATCACCCAGGCGGTCGACACACGATTGGCGTTGGCGAGAGCCAGCACCTGGCTATGGGCTTCTTCCGGAAGAATCACAGATGTTCTGACCGTCTTTCGGTCCGACGCTGCTACGGGGCTGGACATAGAGGGTTCCCAAGTCAGTCTGCTTTGAGGTGCATTTTGCACCACATTGCACCACTATGCACCACATCCCGAAGGGCAGTTACCTGAGGCTCTCTATCTCACTGATATAACTCAGTTTTCTCTTTGGGAAGATTAATACCGACCAAAGGGAGCTGACCATTTGGACAGTATATCTCTACAGCGAGGCCCTGCAAGCAGCATCGTCAAAAACATCGATGAGGTACCGGCGACCGCCCGGCAATGCAAGCCGCCGGCGGCGGATCAGGTGCCAGAAGACTCGAGGGCCGCCGAGATCACCAAGCGGCCTTCGCTGACTTCCACCTCTAGCGGCGTGCCGATGGCGAAGCCGGCCTCGGCGAGCCAATAGCCCTTCACGTGGACCCAGGGCACCGCGGGCTTGGGCGGGCGGCTCAGGTGGAGGTGAAGCGGGGCGCCGGACGAGTAGTACTGGCCGGGGTGGACCTTGAGGTGGCGAATATAGGGAAATTCGCGGTTGGGTTTGGGGGATTCGCTTTTACCCACGCGGACGCGTGGCTTATGATTACGCTCAGCCATGATGGACTCCTTAGCAGTCTGTTGTGGTTAGCTGCCTTCGGGTGTTGCCGCACCCGGAGGCAGTGCCTCAAGCCTACAAAACATTTAAAACAACATCAACAATCCTAATCCTTACTTTTTAATTTTTTTATTCTCATCCTGAGATCCTTATAAAGATCATTCATGACACGAATATTTCTTAAAAAATAAATGGCAAGCCAAAAGTTTGCCGTCATCACCCCCGACTGCAAAACACCCCTGACATTACCTTGCACAGCAGAAACAATTCCTTCATTAACCATGGAAATCTGCAAAAAACGATCCCATTTCTCATAATCAGATTGAGCAATAAAAAAATCAACCTCATTTTCTCCCTCCAAGACTATAGGAATTGTGAACCATACTGATTCTGAGATAAGGCCCATAGCTTTTATGGCATCCTTCATTCTTTCATCAAGAAACGGATGCGAGGCCAGAAGTACTGTATATTTTCCATACAACCTGTGAACATCGCTTGAAAGTCTAGAAAGGGCACTCCTATCGGCCTGCGCCTCCATTCCTCCACTTCCGAGATACCTAATTAGAAATACTGCTCTCTCCCGCGATCCACTTTGACACTGCTCATATGCTTCTATCATCTGCTTTACGTAAATTCGAAGAGAGATTAATGCCTTCAAAAAATCAGAAAAGAAGGCATCAATATCTTCAGATGACTCGATTTTCATCTGCCCTAAGAGCTGGGAGCGCCAAGCGTAGGACGCCGTCGCAAACGCAACCAAAAATCCAGAAACGGTTATTATTGAAGTTAAAATTGAGGATTTCAATTCGATAGGAACACCTTCAAACCAAAGAACCAGATCATTAAAAGAGAATGCATTAAACCCAAACAACTTTGGCAGAAAAAGATAGGCCGCGATCGACGACATGAGAATGCCATAGACATTTCCGAAGAAAAATCGCTTCGATAAGAGAAACACAAAGACAATAAAGACCGCAGGCAAGGATATTTTTTCGTTTATCCGAAACATTATTCATCTCCCAGCATCACCAACCAAAGCATACAAAAAAGCACAAAAAAAGGCCGCCCCAAAAGGAGCGGCCATCACCAAGGAAGCTCTGAATTAAAGAGTAAGGACTAACTCACCATATGAGTTATGCGTCCCCTTTTTTCTTCGCCACCAGCGTGAGGATGTCGTAGCTGGCCACCAGCTCGTCGTCCTGGTTCTTCACCTGCACGTCCCACACCACCACGCCCTGCGGGGTGCCGTCCGGGGCGGCTTTGCCCTGGTCGATTTTGCGTTTGCAGGTGAGGCGGGCCTGGATGGTGTCGCCGGCGCCGACGGGGTTGATGAAGCGCAGGGTGTCGAGGCCGTAGTTGGCGAGCACGGGGCCGGGGGCCGGGGAGACGAACAGGCCGGCGGCGGCGGAGAGCAGGAAGTAGCCGTGGGCGATGCGTTTGCCGAACTGGGAGTCTTTGGCGGCGATTTCGTCAAAGTGCATGTAGAAGTGGTCGCCGGAGAGGCAGCCGAAGTTGACGATGTCGGCTTCGGTGACGGTGCGGCGGTGGGTAAGCAGGGATTCGCCGATGGCGAGGTCGTCGAAGTGGCGGCGGAAGGGGTGCACTTCGGTTTCGAGTACTTCGGCGCCGCGCACGTATTCGCCGGTGACGGCGGCGAGCATGGTGGGCGAGCCCTGAATGGCGGTGCGTTGCAGGTAGTGGTGGACGGCGCGGATGCCGCCGAGTTCTTCGCCGCCGCCGGCGCGGCCGGGGCCGCCGTGTTTGAGCATGGGCAGGGGCGCGCCGTGGCCGGTGGATTCTTTGGCGGCTTCGGCGTTGAGCACTTGCAGGCGGCCGTGGCGCGCGGCCAGGGCCGGGATGGCCCGGGCGGCGTTCTTCGGGTCTTTGGTGGCGAAGGTGGTGACCAGGCTGCCTTTGCCTTTGGCGGCGAGTTCGACCGCTTCGTCCAGGTCGCCGTAGCCCATCAGGGTGCTGACCGGGCCGAAGGCTTCGATGTCGTGGGCGCCGCCGTCGGCGTGGGGGTCGTTACTGCACAGCAGGCGCGGGGCGAAGAAGGCGCCGTGTTCGGTGCCTTTGCCGATGGGGGCGGCGCCGCCGTCGGCACCAAAGAGACATTCGCTGGTGTTGAGCAGGTCGTTGACGGCGGCGGTGACGTCTTCTTTCTGGGCGAGGGAGGCGAGCGCGCCCATGCGCACGCCTTCTTCGTCCGGGTCGCCGAGGGTGATTTTTTCGAGGCGCTGGATCAGGCGGTCGGCGAAGGCGTCCAGGTGCTGTTGGGGCACCATGATGCGGCGGATGGCGGTGCATTTCTGGCCGGCTTTGACGGTCATCTCGCTGACGATTTCCTTGGCGAGCAGGTCGAACTCTTCGTCGTCGGGGGTGACGTCCGGGGCAAGGATGGCGCTGTTGAGCGAGTCCGCTTCGGCGTTGAAGGGAATGGAGCGGTTGATCACGTTCGGGTGCGCGCGCAGCTTGCGCGCGGTGTCCGCGGAGCCGGTGAAGGTGATCACGTCCTGTTCGTCGAGCTGGTCCAACAAATCGCCGGTGCCGCCGATGACCAGTTGCAGGGCGCCTTCCGGCAGCGCGCCGGAGTCCTGCATCAGACGTACGCAGGCTTCGGTGACGTAGCTGGTGGCGGTGGCCGGTTTGACGATGCAGGGCATGCCGGCGAGGAAGTTGGCGGCGAACTTTTCCAGCATGCCCCAGACCGGGAAGTTGAAGGCGTTGATGTGCACGGCGACGCCGCCACGCGGCACCAGGATATGGGTGCCGGCGAAGTGGTTGTTCTTGCCGAGCGGGATCACCGGGCCTTCGTGGACCACGTTGCCGGAGGGCAGCTCTTTGCGGCCCATGCTGGCGTAGGCGAACAGGGTGCCGAAGCCGCCGTCGATGTCGAAGGCGTTGTCGCCTTTGGTGGCGCCGGTGTGGCGCGAGAGTTTATAGAGTTCTTTTTTGTGTTCCTGCAGGTACAGCGCCATGGCCTTGAGGCGGGCGGCGCGTTCCTGGAAGTCGAGTTTGAGCAGTGCTTTGACGCCGGTGGTTCGGCCGTAGTGGACGGCGGCGGCGAAGTCCGGGGTGTCGTCGTGGGTGTGGGCGACGATTTCACCGTTGATGGCGCTGGCCAGGGGTTTGCCGGGCTGGCTGCCGAGCCATTGGCCGGCGAGGTAGCTTTGGAGGACGGTCATGGCGTGGCTCCTTGTTGATCGGTGTATTTTTCGCGGCGGGGCCGCTTATTCGCGGGCAGGGCCCGCTCCCACAAGGGCCCGCGAAGTTTTTAGGGTTGGTCGAAATCCAATACGACTTTGTCGGTGAGCGGGTAGCTCTGGCACGAGAGCACGTAGCCCGCGTCGATTTCGTAGTCTTCCAGGGCGAAGTTGTTGTCCATTTCCACTTCGCCTTCCACCACCTTGCAGCGGCAGGTGGAGCAGACGCCGGCCTTGCAGGAGAACGGCAGGTCGGCGCCTTCTTTGTTGGCGGCGTCGAGGATGTTGACGCTGTCGCGGGGTACGCGGAAATCGAGCTGGCGGCCGTCGCTGATGATGGAGACTTCGGTTTTGGCTTCGTCGTCGGCCACTTCTTCCGGGGCGCGGTGTTTGCGTTGCGGCTGGCCTTCCACGCCGAACAGTTCGAAGTGCACGCGGCGCTTTTCCAGGCCGTTGGCGATCAGCCGTTCCTTAACGGTTTCGGTCATGGATTGCGGTCCGCAGAGGAAGGCGGCGTGCAGATTCGGTGTGTCCAGCCAGCGGCTGAAGATGGCGTCGCATTTGTGCGCGTCGATGCGACCGTTATAGAGATCCACGTCCTGCTGTTCACGGCTGAACATGTAGATGATGTTGAGTCGGCCCAGGTAGGCGTTTTTCAGGTCGCTGAGCGCTTCGCGGAACAGGGTGGCGCCGCTGGAGCGGTTGCCGTAGATCAGGGTGAACCGGCTGTTGGGTTCGGCTTCCAGCGTGGTCTTGATGATGGACAGGATCGGCGTGATGCCGCTGCCGGCGGCCACCGCCAGGTAGTGCGCCTCGCGTTGTGGGTCCAGGTCGATGTGGAAGTGGCCGGTGGGCGGCATCACTTCCAGGGTGTCGCCTTCCTGGAGTTCGCCGTTGGCGAAGCCGGAGAAGCGGCCGCCGGGGACTTTTTTTACCGCCACGCGCAGGTCGCCGTCGTTGACGCCGGTGCAGATGGAGTAGGAGCGGCGCACTTCCTCGCCGTCCATGTGGGTGCGCACGATCAGGTGCTGGCCCTGGGTGAAGCGGAAGGTGTCGTTCAGTTCCGGCGGCACGTCGAAGGCGATGGACACCGCTTCGCGGGTTTCCGGGCGCACTTCGCGAATCTTGAGAGAATGAAATTGAGTCATGGTCAGAGGCACTTAAAGTAGTCGAACGGTTCCAGGCACTGGCGGCACTGGTAGAGCGCCTTGCAGGCGGTGGAGCCGAATTCACTGATTCGCCGGGTGTCGGTGCCGCCGCAGTGCGGGCACTCGGCGGGGCCGGGATCCAGCAGAGTATCCCTGCCCTCTCCGACTGCCGGCGGCGCGATGCCGTAGTCGCGGAGCTGTTGGCGGCCTTTGTCGGTGATCCAGTCGGTGGTCCAGGCCGGCGCCAGCACCCGCTCGATGCGCGGGTTCCGGAAGCCGGTTTCGATCAGCGCCTGTTCCACGTCGCGCTCGATCACTTCGATGGCCGGGCAGCCGGAATAGGTGGGCGAGACTTTCACGTGCAGATGATCGCCCTCCCATTCCACGGCGCGGATCATGCCCAGGTCGACGACGCTGACCACCGGCACTTCCGGGTCCATCACCTCATTCAGGCAGTCCCAGGCGCGCGGCAGGTCCGCTTCGCCCAGGGGCGTGCCGGCGAAGACCGCCCGCTCACGGAAAATCAGCTCACCAGGTGGCATCGGGATAGGCCCGCGGCAGGTACTGCATTTCGGCGAGCAGAAAGCCGAGCTGTTCGGTGTGCTTGCCGTTCTTGCCGTCCAGGTAGAAGTGGCGCGCCGGTTCGGGCACGTCCAGGCCGGCCTGTTCCAGCACCCGGCTCACTTCCGCGCGCCAGGCGTCGCCCAAGTTGCCGGCGCCGATGTCGGCTTCCGCCAGTTCGTCTTCCACGGCGTCGGTGTCGGTGAGCTCGTAGGTGAAGCGCCACAGGTTCTGCACGGCGTCGGCCAGGCGGCGGTGGCTCTCTTCGGTGCCCTGCCCCAGGCGCAGCATCCACTCGGTGGAACGGCGGCGGTGGTAGCGGGCTTCCTTGAGGCCCTTGGCGGCCAGGCCGGCGATGCGTTCATCGCTGGAACCGCTCAGCCGGGTGAGCACCAGATGGTGCCAGACGTCGAAGAAGAACTGCTTGGCGGTGGTCACCGCGTAGTCGCCGCGCGGGTATTCCGCCAGCAGCAGGTTGCGGTATTCCCGCTCGTTGCGGCGGAAGGCGAGCTGGTCGGCGTCGCGGCCGTCGTCCAGCAGGTCGGCGGCGTAGTCGTACCAGTTGCGCGCCTGGCCGAGCAGGTCCAGGCCCACGTTCATCATCGCCACTTCTTCTTCCAGGGCCGGCGCCTTGCCGCACCATTCGCACAGGCGCTGGGCCAGCACCATGTCGGTGTCGGCGAGGCGCAGCAGGTATTGAGTCAGTGCGTTCATCACAGCCATCCTCACATCTGGTCCACTTCCGGGGGCAGCTTGTAGAAGCTGGCGTGGCGGTAGACCTTGTCTTCGGCCGGGTCGAAGAAGGCGTCTTTTTCGTCGCCGGCGGTGGCGGTGATCCGGGCGGCGGGCACCACCCAGATACTCACGCCCTCGTTGCGACGGGTGTAGAGCTCACGGGCGTTTTCCAGCGCCATGGTGGCGTCGGCCGCGTGCACGCTGCCCACGTGTTTGTGATTGAGGCCGTGCTTGCTGCGCACGAAGACTTCAAAGAGGGTCCATTCAGCCATTTCGGTTTCCGTTGAATTGATTCGGTTTAAGCAGCGTTCGCTTTCTGCTTTTCGGCGTAGGCGACGGCGGCGTCACGCACCCATTTGCCATCGTCGATGGCGCTTTTGCGCTGCTGGATGCGCTCGATGCCGGTGGGGCTGTGGCCCTTGAGCACGTCGAAAAACTCCTGCCAGTCGATGGCGCCGAAGTCGTAGTGGCCGGTTTCCTCGTTCCATTTCAGGTCCGGGTCCGGCGCGGTGCAGCCGAGGAATTCCAGCTGCGGCACGGTCTGGTCGAGGAAGCGCTGGCGCAGCTCGTCGTTGCTGTGGCGCTTGATCTTCCAGGCCATGGACTGGGCGGAGTTGGGCGAGTTGTCGTCGGAGGGGCCGAACATCATCAGCGAGGGCCACCAGAAACGGTTGATGGCGTCCTGTACCATCTCTTTTTGCTCGTCGGTGCCCTCGCGCATCATGGTGAGGAGGATTTCGTAACCCTGGCGCTGGTGGAAACTCTCTTCCTTACAGACGCGGATCATCGCCCGCGCGTAGGGGCCGTAGGAGCAGCGCTGCAGCGGCACCTGGTTGACGATGGCGGCGCCGTCCACCAGCCAGCCGATGGCGCCCATGTCCGCCCAGCTGAGCGTCGGGTAGGTGAAGATGGAGGAGAACTTCACTTCGCCGCGGTGCAGCTTTTCGATCTCTTCGTCGCGGTCGGCACCCAGGGTTTCCATGGCGCTGTACAGGTAGAGGCCGTGGCCGGCTTCGTCCTGGATCTTGGCCATCAACTGCAGTTTGCGCTTGAGGCTCGGCGCCCGGGTCAGCCAGTTGCCTTCCGGCAGCATGCCGACGATTTCCGAATGGGCGTGCTGGGAGATCTGACGAATCAGCGTTTTGCGGTAGCCGTCGGGCATCCAGTTCTTGGGCTCGATCTTGGTCTCCGCGTCCACCTTCTCTTGAAAGTGCCGCTCTTCCGGGCTCATGTCGTCCCGATTTTTCAGACCTTTACTGCCGGTATCCACCTGTTGTGCGTACATGGGGCGCCTCCGTTGTCCGCTGTGGCGGTCGTGCCACGTATGGGTTCATTTTTATACGACACATAATTTAGTGTCAACACACTATTTATGTATCATTTAGGAGGAGGGCGCCGTCCGGGGCAGCGAGTAAAACGCCAACTTACTGATATGTATTGTTTTTAATGTTCGCCATGGGCATCGATGCAGTTCCTTACACAGCCTGATCAACCGCCCAATGACCATTTTGCGATACATGAAAGTGGCGTTAAGGCCGCGCCTAAGAAGCATTCCAGGAAGGACGCTCCGCCCCGCGTGCCCACCGCCGGGCGCTGAAACGAAGAAACAACGGTTTTGACGGGCGTTTTTGGTATTCTTGCCGCTCATTTTTTAGTCGCCCCGGAAACCATGCCTGAACACTCTGCTTCCACCTTCCTGGCCGGCGCCGGGACGGATAC
>Ga0310343_10001315_pt1 | contig 12609 bp, 15 predicted proteins | sample HC15DNA2025_MG_FD_203519 | JGI IMG/M metagenome (GOLD analysis project Ga0310343, IMG submission 203519) | Marine microbial communities from station ALOHA, North Pacific Subtropical Gyre - HC15-DNA-20-25_MG | ecosystem: Environmental > Aquatic > Marine > Oceanic | place: Pacific Ocean: North... | reverse complement strand
GCTTACAAACTCGTTCCTTCCTGTTCATTGATGAATGCATCGAAGCAACTTGGAGATTGATGCAATCAGACTTCTTAGGACCTGTAAACATAGGTTCAGAAGAGATGGTTACTATTAATCAATTAGTTGAGACAGCAGCTAAGGTTGCAAACAAGAAAGTTGAGAAACAACATATACTTGATGCACCTCTTGGAGTCCGTGGACGCAACTCTAACAATGACCTTGTAAGAGAAAAACTTGGTTGGGATTATTCTCAAACACTCGAAGAAGGAATACGCAAAACATATAATTGGATATGTTTGCAATTATACAGCACAACTGAAGAAAATGTGCTACAATCAGAACAAGAACTCGAATTATTAGCCTCTGGATAAAATGACACGTATTGATAGTTATGAAGATCTAACAGATAAAATTGTTGGATGGTTAAAGGATTACTATTGGCAACATAGTATGAAAGCATTTGTAGTAGGAGTATCAGGTGGAATTGATTCTGCTGTTGTCTCCTCCCTATGTGCAAGAACAGGTTTACCCACATATGTTGTGTGTATGCCTCTTGATTCTAAATTTACAAATACAAAACTTTCTGATGTTCATTCAAAAGGACTTGCAGAAAAGTATGATAATGTAAAAAGAATTGAAGTCGAACTTTCAAGTGTATATGATAGCTTCTTAAAATCAGTTGAATGGTGGTCTGAAGCACAACACTATGATAAAAAAGAATTCACTGCAAGTGAGCATGCTAATGCAAACACTAAATCACGGATGCGTATGGTGACTCTGTATCAGATAGCAGGTACAGTTGGTGGTATTGTAGTTGGAACAGGTAACAAAGTGGAGGATTATGGAGTCGGTTTTTATACTAAGTATGGTGACGGTGGTGTTGATATCGCCCCTATTGCTGACCTTTATAAAACGGAAGTCTGGGAACTAGGTGAATACCTAGAGGTAGACCAACGCATTGTTGATGCACAACCAACTGATGGACTATGGGATGATTCTCGAACAGATGAATCACAACTAGGTGCATCATATGCTGACTTAGAGGAAGCAATGGAAACAGGCAAAGGACCTGGTGTTGCAGTTTTAGAAAAATTCAACACACAAAACAAACATAAAATGGAGCCTATCCCAACATTTAAATTATGAAAATTGGATTAATTGGAGCAGGTAGATTAGGAATCTGCCTTGCTCTGTTGATTGAGAAGGCAGGGTATGAAGTCCTTGCATCTGATAATCGTGTAGATTACATTAATAGTTTAAAAAAAGGCATTATTGATACTGCTGAACCAGAAGTTCAACAGTATCTTTCTGATGCAAAGAATATTGAATTTACCACTGACAATACAAGAGTAATTGCAGAATGTGATTTGATATTTACCCTTGTCGCAACACCTTCACTTAAAGATGGAAGTTATGATGTGAGTGCAGTGTGGAAAGTTATAGATGATTTCAAAGAGATTCCAATATTATTAGATGAAAAATCATTAGTCATAGGTTGCACTACAAATCCTGGTGATTGTAATGATTTCCAAGAGGCACTTAAAGATACAGGCATTGATATATTTTACAACCCAGAATTTATCGCACAAGGTTCTATCATAAGAGACTTACAAAATGCTGATATGGTATTACTTGGTGGAGATGGAAAACATAAGTCAGAATTATCACAGATATATGAAAAAATACAGATGGGATTTATTAGTCCATCAATTTATTTTATGAGTACGAAAGCAGCGGAGGTTACTAAGATTGCTGTCAATTGTTTTCTTACCACAAAAATTAGTTATGCCAATATGCTAGGAGAGGTTCTTACATTATCAGGTATGGAAGATGAGATTGATAGTGTATTAATGTCTATTGGTGCAGATAAACGTATCGGTAAAAAATATTTAAATTATGGATTTGGTTTTGGTGGTCCTTGTTTTCCAAGAGACAATCGTGCGTTTGCATCATACGCTAGTAAAGTAGGTGTAAGTCATAATATTGGTGAGGTTACAGATGCATTTAATGAAGAGCATGCTGCTTTTTTAAAAAATTATTTTATCAATAAAAATAAAAAAAAGTTACCATTCCTTTTTAATTATTTGACATATAAACCTAACACTGATATTCTTACTGAGAGTCAACAATATCGTCTGTGTTTAGACTTGCTAAACGAGGGATATATAGTATACTCTGGAACTTCTGCGGATGGTCTTTCTGTAGATCCTAGAATTAAATTTGAACAACCAAATGAGGATGTTTTTGTAATTAAATTATGATTGGTTATAATAGACTTGGTATCAACGGAAGGTTTGGTAATCAACTCTTTCAGTATGCATCACTTCGTGGTATTGCAGCTAAACATGGTTATGATTTTTGTATTCCACCAGACGGAACAAGAACTGCAAACTATGGGATGCATGACCCATTCAAACTACATCATTTAAAACACATTGATGAGGTTCCTTATAAGACAAGGTGGGAATCTCATTTTCATTTTGATGAAGATTTATTTAATAATTGTGAAGACAATACGAATATAGATGGATATCTACAGAGCGAAAAATATTTTAAACATATCGAAAAAGAGATAAAAGAAGATTTTGAATTTGTAGATGATATTCGGGAACCATGTTTAGAGTTTACATGCTTACATGATAAACTTATATTCTTACACGTTCGTCGTGGAGATAATGTAGGAAGAGAACATCTTCATCCTGTACCTACGTTTAATTACTATGAAAAAGCATTGGAACATTTTGATTCTGATTCTAAAGTTTTAGTTGTGAGTGATGATATCGAATGGTGTAAAAAACAAGACTTCTTTGAGGATGCAAGATTTTTTATAAACGAAGAGGTAGAGCAATATGATCATGAATGTATGGAGGGAGATGGAGTTTATCGTAAGTCTTTCATACCATATGTTGACTTATGCTTGATGAGTCAGTGTAATGGTGCTATAATATCTCCAAGCACATTAAGTTGGTGGGGTGCATGGTTACAAAAAGACCGTACAAATCCTGTGATTGCACCAGACCCTTGGTTCGGTCCACAACTTCTCAAAGAAAATGACACAAAAGATTTGATACCCGATGATTGGATTAAATTATCTTGGTAAAATGGGACAACTGGGCAACCAGATGTTTCAATATGCAGCTCTAAAAGGTATTGCAAGAAATCGTGGTTTGGATTTTATAATTCCAAATCATTCTGAAGCAATACAAGATAGTCTTGGCAACACTTTGCGTATTGAATTGTTTGAACCATTCAATATTAAAAGTAATAATTATGGTTTTTTAGAAACTAATGAATACGTGCAAGAGGCACACTTTCACTTTGATGAAGATTTATACAATAATTGTCCAGACAATTGTTCTTTATTTGGATACTTTCAATCACCAAAATATTTTTTAAATATTCGTGAAGAAATTATTAAAGACTTTAAATTTAAGAAACAAATTATTGACGAATGTAAATCTATCCTAAAACAATTTGATAATCCCATAGCATTACATATTCGTAGAGGTGATTTTTTAATTAACTCTGCTAATCATCATAACTTACCTATGAGTTATTATGAAAATGCATTGGATTGTTTTGATGAAGATCGTCAAGTTGTTATTTTTTCTGACGATCCAGAATGGTGTTTTGAACAAAAACTTTTTAGTGATGATAGATTTCTTGTATCACAATCTAATAGTTCATATCATGACCTTTATTTAATGACACAATGTGCTGATTTTATTATTGCAAACTCAACATACTCTTGGTGGGGAGCATGGTTATGTATGAATCCATTTAAAGAAGTGATCTATCCTAATAGATGGTTCGGTCCGAATAATGCAAATAAATCTACCATAGATTTGTTCCCTCGTAGTTGGAGAATATTAAATGAAAATTGATTTAACTAACACAACATTTATAATTCCATTACGCATAGACACAGGAGATCGTCTTCGTAATGTAATTTTATCAACATCATATCTTTTACATAATTTTAATACCACAGTTATGATAAAGGAAGTAGATTCAGAAAGAAGATTTGAAACCTTTGCTCTACCTATAATTGAACGATTAGTTGAGACAGATAATCTTATTCATATCTTTGAAGAAGATACAAGAACTGATGATGCGTTTCATCGTACAAAAGTTTTAAATGATATGGTTATGGAATCTACAACGGATATTGTGGTTAACTATGACACTGATTTAATTCTTCCAATTAGTAGTTACATTAATGCAGTTCAAATGTTGAAGGGTGATTATGATGTAATATATCCATATCGTTATGGAAATCATGGAGAGAGAAAAGTAAATCTTGGATTCACAATTGAAACACAGGAAGATATGGATGATTTTGAAAACTGTGATTTTGTATCTAATTTTTTAAACAATGATTTTGATTCTGAATGTTTTGATGATCGTTACTTTTATTATCAAAGTGAACAAGGAGAAGGTTGGGCAGAGTATGGTATGGTACAGTTCTTCAAACGACAAGTATACATAGATGGGTACTTAGAGAATGAGGGATTCATTGCCTATGCACCAGAGGATGTAGAAAGACACCATCGTTGGAAAACTCTTGGATATAAGATAGGAAGAGTTGATGAGCATGCTTATCATTTGGAGCATCAAAGAACACAAAATTCATGGTTTCATAATCCCCACATGCAAAGAAACAATTTGTTGTGGGAGGAATTAAAAGTTTTAACAAAGGAACAACTAATTAATTATTATGAGAGTCAACAGTATTACAAGGAGAGAATAAAATGAAAAGTTTAGTAACAGGAGGAGCAGGATTTATAGGTTCAAATCTTGTCGATGAATTAATAAGACTAGGACATAAAGTTGTTGTAATTGATAATGAATATTCTGATGTTCATGAACAATTTTATTATAATGATAAAGCAGAATATCACAACTATGATATTCGAGATGAGGCAACAAGAAACTTATATGACGGAGTAGATTATGTATTTCACCTTGCGGCGGAAGCAAGAATACAACCTGCTGTTTTAAATCCAATCGAAGCAGTGAGTATCAACTCAGTTGGAACATGCACAGTATTACAATTCGCAAGAGAAGCAGGAGTAAAGAGAGTAGTGTATTCTTCAACATCATCAGGTTATGGATTAAATCCTGCACCGAATGTAGAAGCACAACCAGATGATTGTTTAAATCCATATTCAGTATCAAAAGTAAATGGTGAAAAATTATGTTCAATGTACACAAATTTATTTGGACTTAAAACTATTATACTTAGATACTTTAATGTGTATGGTAATCGTCATCCACTTAAAGGACAATATGCTCCTGTGATTGGTATATTTTTAAGACAACTTCGTGATGAAGAACCACTCACGATTGTTGGTGATGGTGAACAAAGAAGAGACTTTACAAATGTATTAGATGTAGTTCAAGCAAATGTTTTAGCAGCTACAAAAGATTTAGATGACAAAGCATTCGGACAAGTATATAATGTAGGTACAGGAATCAATCATTCGATTAATGAGATTGCAGAAATGATTTCAGATAATACTGAATACATCCCACCACGTTTAGGTGAAGCAAGAGTTACACTTGCACATATTAGTAGAATCAAAGGTACACTTGGATGGGAACCAAAAATCAAACTTGAAGATTGGATTGCAAGTGCATTACCAAAGGAGGAAGTTGAAGAAACACAAAATCCGATTATGAAATCTTTAGATAAAATTAGAGGTTGGTTATACGGAGAATAACATGAGGTGGCCTAGGTTTACAAAAGAAGGATTTAAAAAAGTAAAACTACCACAAGATTTGTATGTAGAAATTTTTGATTATTATAATCAAGGTTTTAATCCCACTAAAGTTTCGGAGGAGCATACTTTTTTTGATGAAGAGTATAATGAGTTAGTCTCTGATAGTTCAATAGCAGTGAAAGATTCGGATAATCCAATATCTTTAATAGATGATATTCCATGTGAATTACTTGATAGATGGAGCGAACGTTTAAGACCTTCAATGGAGAAATGGTCTAATACACCTCTTGTATTCTCAGCTGGGTATGGTATTAGAGAGTATGTTCATAATTCTATTCTTTGTGTACATAGAGATCGAAAGGATACTCATATCATTAGTTGTATTATTTTTATTGATGAATCCCCAAAAAATTGTAATTGGCCTTTGGAATTTATTGATCATGAAAAAAATATACATAAAGTTGTTTTTGAAAGAGGTGATATGCTATTATATGAGAGCTTGTGTCCTCACTCAAGAATCACACCATTCACAGGAGATTACTACAGGAATATGTATTTTCATTGGAGACCAACAAACTGGGATGGTTCTCCCTATAACGGAAAGGTAAAATATTCCTCCTTAACAGAGGTTTTAAACGAATAACATGAAGTGGAATTTAGTTACATTTGCTGATGATAAGTTTTTAAATCGTCAGAAATACATTGAAGAATATGCAAAATCACTTGATATAGGAACATATTCTTATAGTCATAGTTGGTTTAAGAAAACAGATTTCTATGAGAAATATAAAAATATTCTTGTGGATAAAACAGGACTTGGATATTTTTTATGGAAGTCCTATATTATCAATGATGCAATTAATAAAATGAAAGATGGAGAACTTTTATTTTATACTGATGTAGGTGATATGTTTCACTCAGATTTAATACCTTTTGTTAATGAAATTATAGAAGATGATCCATGTTTACTTATGGTAGGTAATTCAATTAATAAGGATTGGACTCGTCGTGATTGTTTCTTTTATATGGATTGTGATGAAGAGGATTATTGGGATTCAAACCAACTCGAAGCAGGTATTAGTTTCTGGAGAGTTTGTGATGAGTCAAAGAAAATAATATCCGAGTGGTTAGAATATGCGTGTGATCGTAGAATTATTTCTGATGATGAAAACGTTTGTGGGAAAGATAATTTTCCATCATTCCAAGAACATAGATGGGATCAAAGTATATTAACTAATCTTGCAATCAAACATGGATTATCAGTGGCACCACAGGACATTAGATCTTATATTGAATGTAATTATGACTATTGGTATGAAAGATATGCAGGTGGTGGTGCACCATTACGTCGTCCAATAGATACACTTTTACAACAGAAGAAAGAGGAGATGATGAAACTCTATGAAAGTTAATCATAGTATCATTCTCACTGTTCATAATAAAGGGTGGTTGATTGATAAAGTCATACAGAACATCTATAAAAATACAGTTGGTTCATATGAATTAATTGTAATACTTGATGGTTGTACAGATAATTCTGAAGAAGTAGTTTTAGAAAATGTTCATAGAGATGCTACAATATTATATGCAGCAAATGTTTTTGAAACAACTGCAAATAATATTGGTCTTCGGAGAGCAACTGGTGAAAAAGTAATCATTGTACAAGATGATATGGTGATTACAGAAGAGGCTTGGAACAAAAGATTACAGAAACCTTTTGATAGATTTGACGATGTATTTGCAGTTACTGCACGTATGTCACATAATTGGATATTTAATCCAAATACACAACATCTTGGTATGAATGAAAACTTAGATACTTGTTGGTGTGATATTGTTAACCATGTTGACCATGCAGGTAAAACTCATGGCTTGACAAGAGATATATTTGCTGTAAGATGTTCTGTAAATAGAGGACCTTTGATGATAGATCATAGTGACCTTGAAAAACTAAATTATCTTGATGAAGCATTTGCTCCACAAGACATGGATGACCATGATTTATGTTATCGTGCATACAAAGAATTAAACAAGATAGTTGGTTGTTATTGGATTGACTATCAAAGTGATGATGCATGGGGAGGCACAAGGGTATCAGGTCAACCTGCTCCTTGGTTATTTAAAGCACATCATAAAAATACAAAACTATTTTATGAGCGTCATAAAGACCTCATAAATAATCGTAGACTAATTGACAATAGGGAATTATTATGAGTCGAATTGCATTAGATCGTTGGCAGTCAGCACAGACCGCTGAATTTGGTCATCATCAAGATCTTAGAATGGAGGCATACAGTACTGCTTCATTAGTTACTGCAAGATATCTTGGTTTTGATTATGAAAAAGATTTCAAAGATAAGGTTATTGTAGAGGTTGGTGCAGGACCTAGAGGATCAATATTATATACTAAAGGTAATTTCAAAAGGGGTATAATTATTGAACCTTTGATTGACAGATGGCCTGCAAATATACGAAAAGATTATGAAGACATAGGAGTAGAAATAATAGTTGCTGCATATGAAGATTTAGATATAGATGAACAGGTTGATGAAACATGGTTTTTCAATGTTGTTCAACATGTTTTAGATCCAAAAGAACAACTGGAATTAGCAAAGAAAACTTCTAAGGTAGTTCGTGTTTTTGAAAGTATCGGAAGTGTAACTGACACAGCACATCCACATTATATTACAAAAGAAACTTTCACAGATGTCTTAGGTGATTTTGGTCAAATCTATAAGGGTGGCACCGAACCTGGTTTTCATGGTGCAGATTGTTATTATGGTAATTGGTATGCGTCTGATAACGTTTAGTTTATTTGGAGATAATCCACTTTACTGTCAAGGTGCAGTAGAGAATGCGAAAATTGCAAGAGTCATATATCCAGAATGGACTCCAAGATTTTATGTCGCACAGGATGTTCCAGAAAATTATATCGAAGAGATAGAGGATTATGGTTCAGAGGTTGTTAGATGTCAAAAACTTAATTCTTATGATGGACTTAATTGGAGATTTAGACCTTTATATGATCCTAATGTTGAATATTGGATAAGTCGTGATGCAGATAGTCGTTTAAGTTGGAGAGAGAGAAACGCAGTTGATGAATGGATAGAATCTGATAAGACAGCACATCTTCTTCGTGATTGTCATAATCACGGATATACAATTATGGCTGGTATGTTTGGTATAAACAATAAATTATTTCATGAAAGATATGGAATGATTAATTTAGATAATCATAATGCTAATTATAGAGAAGCAGATCAAACATTACTTCAAGATAAGTTATGGCCTTTAATACAACATGACCATATATGCCATGATCATTGGAAACACTCAAAAGTAATTGGACAACCAACATATCAACTTGGAGATCATGTTCATTATAAAAAAGCATATCAAGTCGGATTAGTTGAATATGTTACTGAAAATGTTTATCAAGTTTTAAGTAATATCTATCCAGAGGGACAGGATAATCGACCATTTCCAGATCATCTACCAATGGAGCATGGTATATTTGTAGGACAGATAATTGAAGCAGATGGTAAACCAAGAATGAATACTGATGTTCGATGGGAATACGAACTCAGGGGAATACCATATGAGTAAATTTCATATCTTAGGTTCTGGTGCTTGTGGATTTTTAAGATTACATTTTCTTCTTAAAGATGAGATTGCAATCAAATATAAAGGTGGTGGTCCGAAATATCAAAACAGTTTTGAAAAATGGAATAATGATGGATTGATATGGGATATTGAAACTCTGAGTGAAAGTGAAAGATTACGAAGAGTTTCACTACATGATACGACTACAAATATAACTCATTCATATATTAAATATGTACCAGAGTTTTTGAAACTTCATCCTGACATGAAGTTTTTTTGTTTCAAAGGGCAGAGAGAACATTCAATTAAATCATTAGCAGTTTCATGGGGTTATCGCAATCCATGTTATGTGAAAGATCGTACTCTTGGTATTGGACATAATCGTTACGCAGTTAACCAGTTTCCAAACTTAAGTAATTGTAAAGATGAGTTTGAAGCTACTGAAAAATACTGGGATGAATATTATCAGATTGCGGACATTATGCAAGATATGTTCCCTTATAATTTTATAATTGTAGATGCACCAAAATTTTTTAGTGACATATATTATAGAACTGATGTACTATCAAAGGTTAATATTGATATACAACTTAAACCATTGATACCTGTTAACTTTGATAGTTGGGAAATTTCAACAACTCTTCATGGTGGATTAGGAAATAATTTATTTCAAATGGGAGAGACAATATCTTTTTGTAAGAAGTATAATTTACCTGACCCTTTCTTTGGTACATGGGATTTATGGAATGGAGGAGGTAAGTATCCTCTATCGTATAATTCTGATAGATTACTTGGTGGACATGATGGCACTAATGAAGATATGCAAAATACATTTCCCAACTTAGATTGGAGAGAAGATTTGTTTGCACACTTTGATACTAAGTTTATGATAAATGATATGTTTAGATTTGGTACAGTAGATGAGTTAGATTATGTGAGAGATAAATTACAAATTACAAAATCTTCGACTAAGAAAACAGCATCATTACATTTAAGATTCTGTACTCGTCCTGCTGATGATCATGTCAATGGATACGTAGATGATTCATTCTATATTGAGAGTTTTAAACGTATACCAGAAGACACTCATGTCTATATTTTTTCTGATGATATTTCAAAATCAAGAGAGAAATTACATTGGTTCCAAAAAAATTTTCCCCAAAAATTTTCGTGTGTAGAGGCTAATTCATTTATGACATTACAGATGATGGTGGAGTGTGAATATCATATTCTTCATGTTTCTACATTTAGTTTCTGGTCTGCGTTTCTAGATAACAAACAACCAAATGATAAAGTGTTTTATCCTGAGTCCTTTACAAACACACATAGTTCGTCTATGATACCTTATAAGGAGTGGCAAATGATATGAATTGTATAATCTATCTTGTAAGAACATCGGATAAAGATGTTGAACAATTTAATGAGTCTTTAGAATTACTTGAGAAAAATCTTCTTAACTACACAGATAGTACAGATGTATTGGTATTTGTAGAAGAGTCTTTTGAACCATATAAATCAAAGGTCAAAACAAATTTAGAATTATTGTATCAGACAATCGAATTTGATTTACCTGAATATCCTCCTGAAATACTAGAGAACATACCTGAATTTTATCCACATCCTACGCATGGTAACGGTCCTATTGAATGGGGACATCCTGGTTTTACGATGGGATATCGCCATATGTGTCGAATGTTTTCTGGTGAGGTATATAAGTTTCCGATTGTACAGGAGTATGAATACTATCTTAGATTAGATACTGATTCTTTTATTCGCACACCATTAGGATATGATATTTTTAAGTGGGCAAAAGAGAATGAATGTTGGTATGGTTACATCGCACCTGCTGTACAGCAAGATAATGAGAAAGTTGTTGAGGGTTTATCTGAGTTCGTTAATTCAATATATCCAAATCAAATACCAGATCGATGGATGTATTATACAAATTGGGAGTTAGGAAAAGTTGACTGGTTCTTGACAAGTGAATACATCACATTCTATAATATGATTGATGAGAATGGTGGTATATACACGAAGAGGTGGGGTGATGCACCGATTAAATTTTTAGGTGTTAATCTATTCATGCCACAAAAACACATCCAACCAGTTCAAGGTTTTACCTACCAACATGGAGCAGTATACACAGTATAATGGATAAAAACAAATCAGCGCATAAGTTAAAGAATATCGGTCCGATATATTATATTAATCTTGATGGTCAACCAGAAAGAAAAGAATACATGGAAGAACTCTTCAAGTATTGGGAGATTGAAAACTATGAGAGAGTATCAGGATATGATGGTCGTGATGATGATTTAAGTGATATTTTAAAAGGTAGATACCCAGAGCAGATGACATCAGGTGAGGTTGGTTGTACAACATCACATCTTAAAGCTATCAAGCATTGGTATGAAACTTCTGATACTCCATATGCAGTTATTATGGAAGATGATATTGATTTAGATATTGTTAGATGTTGGAGTTTTACTTGGAGTAACTTCATCGCAAAGATGCCATACGATTGGGACGTAATTCAACTTGCTATCATATGCACTGGTGGACTTCATGTAACATTACATAAAAGATTTGTAAATGATTTTTCAACTGCTTGCTATATTATTAATCGTCATCATGCAGAGAAACTCATAAGACTTCATTGTAGAGGAGATAAGTATAAACTTGATAATGGTGTCAAACCAAGAGCAGTTGCAGATGATTTAATTTATAACTCAGGGAATACATACGCTATTCCTATATTCCTATACAAAGTACAACTTGGTTCTTCGATACATCCAGAGCATGTTGATGCAATACACAAAGCGAGTTACAATGCTTTAACCAATTGGTGGTTACAATCTGGTGTTGATGTGGACATAGAAAAGTTAATGAATTATGATCCCTACCTTGGTCGTGTGACAGAACCTGTACAGAATCAGCAATAATTACCCATTTGTCTGTGAGTCCAGACTTTCTTTTGTAAAGAAATTTGACAAAATTTTATATTTGCTATATAATTATGTTACGTTTCTTAACAAAACTTAAATGACCGTTACAACCGAATCAGGTGGAAGACAAAATGCTTTCCCAAATGAAACTCGTCCATACATTGATGAGAGTGCGTCATACGAAGGATACCCACAGAATGCAGAAAAGGTTAATGGTCGTTGGGCTATGATCGGTTTCGTTGCATTGGTTGGTGCGTATGCAACCACAGGACAAATTATACCTGGTATTTTCTAATGGATTTCACACACCCATACTGGAAATATGCAGAGAAAGT
>Ga0310343_10001314_pt1 | contig 12611 bp, 9 predicted proteins | sample HC15DNA2025_MG_FD_203519 | JGI IMG/M metagenome (GOLD analysis project Ga0310343, IMG submission 203519) | Marine microbial communities from station ALOHA, North Pacific Subtropical Gyre - HC15-DNA-20-25_MG | ecosystem: Environmental > Aquatic > Marine > Oceanic | place: Pacific Ocean: North... | reverse complement strand
CCTGAAAACGCAGTGGACTTGGAGAGCGGGGTTATCTGCTTTCCGGATAACTTTAAATATGCGGAGAGGGAGTTCTCAGAAGGGATTGTTCGGGTCACTTGCCTGGCGAATTACGATTGTTGGAAAACGTATCCTGAATATAAATATAGGGAGGTAAAGGAAGCTTGGCGACCGAGAATATGGGAATCGGCTAAAAGTTTTATGCCTGAAACCAGCCTAGACTATTCGAAAGAGTGCATAGCGTTTGATATGTTTACACCAGCTACGGTTGAGCGCTATACATGGCGGAAGAGAGGAGCTATCTACGGATCATCCAAAAAATACCGAACCGGGGTTACGCCTATTTCGAATCTCTTTCTTTGCGGAACCGACCAAGGCTTCCTTGGAATCGTTGGCAGCATGCTAAGCGGGATAGCCATGGCTAATGCCCACGGGTTGCGATAAGGGGTTCGCTCTGAATTGTAGTAGTGGGCTTTACCCGCCGATAGCTATGAACTAAACGCTCTGTAATCGTTTGATAAACATGCCCCTGTGCTCAACTACAACTTAATTTGACGCTAATACTCAGTCGGCAGGACCGTGCTCTACTCTTTATAGACGTATAAATACGCTGGAACTCGCCCTTGGCTCCGGGTAACTCACCAATCTGATCATATCGAAGGGCCGTTACAGTTTAGTGACCCTTGATGGAGACCCTAATACTTGTACCAGATCCAGAGCGAAAGGAGGACAAGTGCTTAAAAGGTGCAGGCGAAGATCTTAATGAATTCTCGTCTCGCTTCATCAACGGAGTCTTGATTATCAGGACCAAATTCGTCAGAGAAATCAGAGACGGCTGCATTGGGATCGGCCTCTACGCCCGTTTCCGCAGAAGGCGTGCTCAGAGTGACGGGATTTGTTTTCGGCTGAGATTCGAGACCTTCCAGACTACCGCTCAATGATTAATGAGCTTAGATTGACGCTGCAGCTGCCGTTTGCAATGACACTATCTAAGAATCGATCCATATGAAGATACCCCTTGATAGGGGCTTTTTGCTTCCGTAACTCTTGTAACCTTTTGTCTTCCACGGTGTGGTCTATTTTTTCCTTTATATGGCTAGGAAGACGTTCGAGTTTAGGGATATTGCGTCCTCGCCATAGGATACTTGCGACTGACTAGACGCGCATAAAAAACCCCATCTCCCGAAGAGGAAGATAGGGTGTTAAAGTCGATTTCTATGTTTGGCTAGGCTTCGACTGCGACCTTGCGCCGCGCCTTGTCGAACTTAACCACGCCATCCTTCAAGGCGAATAGGGTATGGTCACGTCCCATGCCTACGTTGGTTCCGGGATGGAAACGGGTCCCTCTTTGACGAAGGATGATGTTTCCAGCGATTACTTGCTGACCACCGAACTTCTTGACGCCGAGCCGCTGAGCCGCACTGTCACGTCCGTTCTTACTGGTTCCTTGTCCTTTTTTATGGGCCATATCTAGTTCTAAGATTGTTAAGAATTGATCGAGTCGATCTTGATTACGGAAAGCTCTTGGCGGTGTCCACGACGACGGTGGTAGCCTTTGCGCTTCTTCTTCTTGAAGATGACCACCTTGCGTCCGCGCTTGTTTTCAAGTACGGTAGCGGTCACTTTGGCGCCGTTTACAAATGGCGAGCCTAGCTTGAATTCGTTACCTTCCCCAATGGTGAGCACTTCGTTGATTTCGATTTTCGAGCCTGCGTCGGTCTCGGGATAACGATTTAGGACGAGGACGTCGCCCTCAGTTACCGTGTACTGCTTGCCCTGGGTTTGGATTGTCGCTTTCATCGGAAATAAGACCGCGTAATAAGATTGGATCTTCTCAACGAATCAATCTTTTTGTGAAAAAAATGACCACTAGATCGGATCCTCGTCCCAAGCCTATAGATATCGAGGCGATTCGCGGATATTTTAGCGACCCCAAAACGGTTGACCATTACGTTAGAGCTATAGGGAATATAGGCTTGTGGAATACGGAGCGGGCTGTGTTTGAGAAGAAGATTGAAAGACAGAGCCGAGTTTTGGACCTAGGTTGTGGAGCGGGGCGCATTGCCATAGGACTATGGGAAATGGGGTATCGAAACGTTGCCGGAGCCGATCTTTCCGAGGAAATGATTGCGAAATCTCGGGCGATTTCTCACGTTCTTGGAGTAGAAATTCCGTTTTTCGTCGAGGATGCGACCAATTTGAGTTTCGAAGACCAGGCGTTCGATGCGATCGTCTTTGGGTTTAACGGTTTAATGCAGATCCCAGGCTGGGAGTCTAGACGCCAGGCATTGAAGGAGATATGGAGGGTGTTAGCCCCAAAGGGCACTTTTATTTTCACAACGCTGGATCGAGAGGATTCCCTTTATAGTATGGTTTTCAGCGACCAGGACAATATTGAGCACGATATAGCCAGGAATTCATCGCTCATTGAAGAAGGGGATCGGCTCTTTAAGACCGAGCACGGAACGACATTCATGCACGTCCCGACTCGTCCCGAGGTGGAGAAAGAGCTACAAAGCACGGGCTTCGATGTCGTCGATTGCCGGATGAGAAACGAGATTGGCAGGGAACCAGAAAGGGTTCTTGAATTTTCTGAAGACTGCCGCTTTTGGGTCACAAAAAAACTGACGTCCAAGAACGGCGATGCGTAATATAGGTCTTGCTGCTTTACTTTTGGATTACAGGCCATAACTGCAGTTTAATCCTTTAGCAAGTAGGGGGTTGCATCCCGATTCGTATCGGTTTTCGGCGAGAATGCAGGAGAGTAGGAACTGTCTCCACTAGCTTTACGTTCTTCCGAAACTACCTCAGTCATAGCCATTTGTCCAAGGTCGGCCGCGCTGGCCTCCATTTCCTCGATGGCTGCCAATCGAGTCCGATCTCTGGCTGCGGCCAGCTCTTAACGCCCTTGGGGCTTCGCTTCCTCCAGGGCTAACTGGGCTGCTCGGAGCTTTTGGGCCGCTTCCTATTCGGCTTCCGCTTGCTTGTTTTGGCAGCCAACCAAGGAGAAGACTAGACCCAATCCTAGAGGTAAAAGGCATTTTTAATCCATTTGTCTCGAATTTCGATGAATTAGTTGGGGCATTAGACGCTCAACAAACGACTTCGGGTAAAGATCCGAAACGACATTTAGAATAAGTCAAAAGATGAGAGAATTTGGGTGAGAAGTCGAACAATGGTAGGCGCGAAGATTTCAATATCGAAGACAGTTGGGTAGCTGAGTGAATTTCCACGGGATCCAACCGTGAAAAACCGAACTTTTAGGATTGATCGTTAACCAAAAACGCGAAAGCTTCGCGACCTTGACCGGAGAGATGGCTGAGTGGTCGAAAGCAACGGTTTGCTAAATCGTCGTACGTGTCACAGCGTACCGCGGGTTCGAATCCCGCTCTCTCCGCCATTTAAGTATCTGTTTATAAGCAATTTATAATTAAATAGCTGTTTTTCCTGTCACAAATCTGTCATTTTTGTTGATTGAGTTGCGGTAGTTTGTTGTTGTCTGCATATGCCTGCAGACAGTCCGAAGAGCCGGAAAAAATGGGAGTGCCTATTGAACGGTGGGACAGAAAGAGCAGCGCAGTGCTATCGACGGTTGCGGTAACTCCGGGGAGGGAGGTTCGCTTAAACGGGTATGGATTCCTGCTCTCGTTTGAGTGAATTCGAACTGTAGTTAATCAATAACTACGTATTCGAGAAGAGTGTATGCGGGACGAGGTCCGACACTCTTGTCGGCAATCCTGAAGCCAGCGACTGATTGCCCGCAATACCGGTGAGGATCGATTGCGCTCCGTCGATATGGGTGGCTCGCTGGCCAAGCGGGTCGGGGCTGTCGGGGTCGAAAATATTTGAGGCAAGCTGTAAGGTTAGTCGAAATGCTCGTCCTCGGGATCGAATGGAGGAATGACGATATTGAGTATGTTCAGGGGTTTGTCATCTTGCACGACGGCTTTGTGCCGGACTCCGGTTGGAATAAGGATGGCTTTTCCCGGGGCGAGTGGCTGCAGTGTGTCGTCGATTTCTAGGGCACCTGAGCCCTCCAACCCGTAGTATATTTCTATGTGGTTTTTATGGTAGTGCTTTCGAGCATTCTTGGATATCTCAACGACGTGGACGCTACAGAGTGGGTTTCCGGATTCCGCAAGTCCGCGACGAGCTTGGCCACAGGGACATTTTACAGGGTCGATCTCTGTGAAATTTGCTACGATGGGGTCTGTGATTGATGTGACTAAAGATTCTAGATTTGCAGTTTCTTTCATGAGTTTGTAGTTTTGAGTTTGGATTATCCGACTGGGGTGCGATCGCAGCTGCTTGCGTAACTGTAAATCAGGTCGGTTGCAGGTGAGTCTGCTATCGGGAGCCTGTCGAACGGGGCGAATTCTGCGCGGCGACTTGACTGTGTCGCAATTAAGAGTTGTCTAAACGCGTTTAAATGCCTCGACGAATTTCTCTCTCCGACATTGCTAAGGCATCGGGCTATCATCGCTCGACAGTTTCACTCGCGTTGCGGGATCATCGTGGAATTAACTCCGAAACCCGGAAACTCATCAAGGACTTGGCGGAAACGCTTGGCTATCGGCCTGACCCAGTGCTGCAGCAGATGGCGCGGCAGCGCTGGAGAAAGGAGCGGGCCCCATTGCAAGAGTGTCTCGCTTACATTTCGCACAAGCAATGGAATCCTGCTGGGATAGAATCGCAGCTGGCGCCGGTGGCGGCCAAGCATGCTGAGAAATTCGGGTACCGGCTGGAGGAAATCAACACCACCCCGGAAACCTCGGCTTCGACGTTGAAGCGGGTGATTCGCGCTCGCGGGATCCGCGGCGTTCTCTTCCACGGATTTCGGTATAAGGAGATTCCTCCTTCCTTCAACTTGGATTGGAATGAGCTAACTGGGGTGTGCTTTTCGGTGGGCCGTCTGCGGCCTCCGATTCACACGGTAAATTTCGACGCATTTATGGGAGCACGCGTAGCCTTCTCGAAGGCGAGAGAGGCAGGATATCAGCGAATTGGAGCGGCTCTGTTTTCTCATCGACCAGCCACGGAGGACGACTTCGCCCGTAAGGGAGGCATTCTTTGCGAGCAATTCGATCTCCCGGAGGAGAACCGGCTTCCCTTGCTTACCTGCGATTTTGAAGATAGAGAGGCATTTGAGAAGTGGTATGAGAAATGCGAACCCGATTGCGTCATAGGTTTCACAAATGGGCCGCTGAAGTGGCTAAGAAGTATGGGTCTGAAGGCGCCTGAAGATGTTGGCTTTGCTTCTCTAGGCGTGGCTCGGGGGTCTGAAACGGCGGGCGTTGTCAAGGACTTCGGGGAACTTGTCGAATCGGCGATCGAGTTGTTGGCGACCGAAATAAGAGAGAATAATACCGGCGTGCCGCGCACACTGAAGTACACGTTGATCGAACCGCAATGGTGTGAAGGGTCCACGCTGCGGAAAAAAGCGTAGGGGAGGTTTTCTTTGGGATCTGTGTTGTAGGGAGTCGCGATTTTTGAACGATCGGTTAAATGAAAACGCGAACCCTTCCGAGGAGGGGTTCGCGTTGTTGTTCGGATCAGATGCTCCTCAACGCAATCAGAATTCTGTTGTAAGGACCATCTTCCATTCGCGGGTCGGGGCGGCTCCGAAGCTGCCGGTGATGTACTCTTCGTCGAAGAGGTTGGTCACCGCCAAGCGCAGGGTGGACGGATACTTCCACTGGCTGAACGAATAGGAGGCCATGGCGTCGGCGCGCCACCAGCTCTCGTTGCGCACGAGGCGATCGCCGTTGGTTCTCTGTTCGGAGATTTGGCTGTCTTCCCAGCGACCGCCGAGCCCGAGGCTCAAGCCTTGGGCCGCTCCTTCGGTGAAGGTGTATTTGCCCCAAAGCGAAAAGGCGGAGTCGGGAACGTTTTCGATTTCGTCGACGATGGCGTCGCGCCCATCGTTGAAGTAGAGGCCGTTGAAGAAGCCGCCGCGATTTACGTTGATCCACTGCGGATCTTTCTGCGTCCACTCCTTTGTGAAGTAGTCGTTGTAGGCGAAGATGGCTTGGAAATTGGCGCTAGGCGTGTAGACGAACTCGAGTTCGACGCCTTCGACTTCCTGCTTGCCGGTGTTCGAGTCGATGTTGGGGCGGTTGTTAAGGGCGATCGGAGCACCCGATTGGTCGACCCACGGGGGCGTATCGCCGGCGTCGATTGCACCTTGGTTTTCGGCTATCAGTCGATTGGATATCGCCGCGTCTTGAATGATGATGGCTTCCCGCTCCAGCTTGAAGAGGGAGAGCGAACCGTTGAGCTTGCCGTCCGCGAAGTCGGTCTTGATTCCTGCTTCCAGGCCCGAGCCCGCTTCCGGCGCCAGGGCGTTCCCCCCGAGCGTTTCGCCGGTGTTCGAGTTGCTCACCGTCTCGTTTACGGCGCCTGGCTGAGGAAAGAAGTTCTCATTGTAGCTGGCGTAGAGATTGTATTGCTCGTTCGCCTTGAAGACCGTCCCGAGGGTGAATGTCTCGTCGGAGAAGGACTCCCAGTCGCCGGTCCGCATCTCGTTGCCGGTGGCGTCGATGGACGCGTTGACGACCTTGTATTCGGTAGTGCGCACGCCTGCTGCGAGGATGAGTCTGTCGTTGAGGAAATGGCCTCGGTACTTGAATGCCGCTCCATTGTCGATCGAGTCCGATCCGCGTGAGGTTTGCGGCGCTCGACCGACGAGAAAGTCGCTCATGTTCGGGATCTGAACGTTTGGATCGGTGACGTCGAGAAACAGCGAGCTGAAGACATCATTTGGGATGCGTCCTCCTGCGGGAATGAGGCCCCAGTCCTCCAATTGCTGGCGTTTTTGCTGGAGAATGGCGTTGGATTCGGAGCTGAGGTCCGAGTCGTCGCCGAAGCCCGATACGCCGGCCGGAATGCCGCCTGCCTGAACGAACGCGTCGCGGTCTGTAATGAATCCGAATGTCCTTCCCTCGTTGGAGATGTGTTCGGCGGACAAGACGAAATGCTGTCGCGTTTCGCCCAGATCGAATTCGTAGGCCAGATCCAGCTGAATGGTGTCGGTCTCGTTGATCGTCGCCTGGCGTCCGGGAGCGGTCGAGCCAGTCGGGCTGAAACGCGGAGCGACGAAGAATCCGTAGTTAAGGCAGGTGAAGCAATTCGGGTCGCCTCCCGTCGCGAATGCGGGATTGACTTTGCGGCCGCCGTTCAAGTTGTTTCCGGGCGCTTGGTGGGGGTCCTGGTTGATGAACCAGGAGTTTTCCGAATCGGTATCCGAGTAGTTGTAGGCTAGCCGCACGTCGAAATTGTCCGATGGCTCCCAAGTGGTATCTAAGGTGTAGGCCGTGCTCTTGTTGTTGTCGAATGAGCCTTCGCCATTTCGGTTCCAGTCGAAATCCTGCGGGAGCCAAAATCCGGTGCGATTGAGCACGTCGCGTTGCTGCTCCTGCGAGATTCGTTGCGAATAGTCCCGCTGGCGTTCGTACAAGCGGATTGGGGCGGTGTCCGGATCGTTGTCCGCGTCGATCTCGGTGAAAGGCAGCGTGTTCGCTCCGCTTCCTGGGAGGGCACCGGCCGCGTCGAGGTACTCGAGCTGCGCCATTATGAGAGGAACCCGACCTCCCGTTTTGGACTGGTCGAAGTGCTCGCCGCTAAAGTTGATGTTCCACTGCTGGGTTGGTCGGAATGTAAAGCTGCCCATCGCGTAGTTCTCTTTCCATGACGTAGCGTCGAACCAGCTGTCGCTATTTCGGTACGAACCCACAACGCGATAGCCGAAGCGGTTGTCTTCGCTGACTCCTTGATGGTCTACCATCGCTTTATAGAAACTGTCGCTGCCCACTTTAAGGTCGGTTACGGTTCGATTTGTGAAGAGCGGTCTCTTCGTAATGAAGTTTACAATACCGCCAGGATCGGATCGGCCGAAATAGAGGGAGACGGGGCCTTTGACGACTTCTGCTCGATCGATTCCGTCGATGTGGAAAGAGTTGAACCGGCGGAACCCGTCCTGGTACACGAACGATGTCTTGAAACCGCGCAGGAACATGCCGGTATCGTTGTTACCCAGAGCGTTCGTAAGGTTGTCGGACGATGTGGTGACGCTGGCCGAGTAAGCGAAAATATCGTTAGAGTTGTCTAGCGATAGATCGTCTATCAGTTCTTCGGATACGACGCTTATGCTCATCGGTATCTCCGAAATAGGGACGCCGATTCGCGTAGCGGTGACCGAATTGGTCTTTCGGTACCCCAGGTCCTCGTCGGAGTGGACTTGGAAGGGAGATAGCGTGTACGCTTCGCCGTCCGTATCTTCTTGGGCATAAACGCCCGAAGAGCTCGCCGAAGCGAGCACAAGCAGTCCTTTAAAAAGGCTGCCGATAGTTTTTTTCTTTTCTTTCATAGTAGGTTTTTCGGGTTTACGCTCTGACCCCGAGGCTACAACCTCAGAGTCTTGCGTCATTTCTACCTCAACCGGATTTTTCGATTGGGTGACAGCAAACGCGCCCGTTTCCAAATCTTCATTGAAAACAAGGGGTGTACCTTCGAGCATGCACTCAAGCGCAACTCTCGGCGCGAACTTACCAACTACTTCGTTAGTCCGAATTCCCGATACACTCGGAGGATTGAACAGGATTCCCATTCGGGCCTGTTTGGCGAATTGCTTAAGCGTATGCTTAGCTGCGCCTTCATCCAAATGAAATATCTGGACTTCTATGGCTAATGATTGCGAGGGGCACATAGCAAGAAGGGCCGCCGCAACCAAAAACCTTTGCCAATAATCATGAATCGAAAGAAACATGGAAAAGAAAGGAATGAAGCGACGACGGACATTTGAAGCAATTAGTTTTAGTTCAACCAAATCCACGACCGACGACGCTTTTTCCGTTAAAATTAATTTATTAATACTACCATTTTGTTAGATCTACTGAAGTCAGACATTATACGAATTCGACCATCACCAATACTGAAAAAACGAATTTAGTATGTTATAGATCATTACGCATAATTCCATAGGCCCCCGTCTCCTTATCGTAATTCACTGTCAAACTCGTTTCCGATAACATAATACGTAAAGCCAAATGAGGATAGTATTTCCCATTAACAGCGTTGGTTCTTACACCATATACGATTTGGGGGTTAAACATAATTTCCACTTCAGCCTGATTGGCGAACTCCTTTAGGGTATATGCGGCCTCGCCTTCCGGAATATTCAGTTCCGATTGATCTTTCGAAGCGCAGGCGGTTTGTCATGTTTGCTCAGAACGATTTCTCGATCGCTTCCCCATTCGGCGCTAAATCCCAAGGTCGACTCCATAAGCCGCACAAAACCTTCTACATTGTCAGACCAGAACGCACTGCTAATCAGAAAGCTTTCCAGACTCGGATCTCCGAGCGTGACCTGAATCGGATTGCTTTCATTAAATTCATCTACGACCAATCGAAGAGGCGTAGAATCAAAAACAAGCCAGCGAGGTTGCCACCGGGTCGCGTCCTCAATTTCTGGCTGACTCAACGTTTCCACTTCGACCATCGGATATTCGCTATTGAGTCGCACCTTTGCGCGTTGCCCAATGTCCAGAAGAGAATCGACCACCGGTGTATTCGATTTAAATTCGGAAGCGATCGGTTTAACATTCACTTTGCCTTCCGTCACAATGACATCTACCGAATCACCCGAAAGCTTCACACTAAAAATGGTACCGACCGCTCGCACATCTACCCCGGCTACATTAACTATAAAGGGCCGAGTTGGGTCTTTGGCGACTTCGAAGTTAGCTTCTCCTTTGGTTAGGTATACGCGGCGTTCGTCGGAGGTAAAGGCGATCTCTATTGAAGAGCCACGATTGATGTAGACCCTGGATCCATCTGCGAGCGACTGCTGCTCAATACGGGCCATTAATTCGATTGCGGGTTCGAATTCAGGTTCCGAACGGCCGATCCCCGGCCACTCAGAATAAATAAGAGCGAGAACCAGAACAGCGGCGAAAGGAACGGCGGCAATCCAAGCAATCACGTTCCGTCGTGCTTTACGCTTTGGCTTAACCGCAGCGCTTGGAGCAAGTATGTCCGGATCGATCTTGTCATGATGAATCGTTTGCACGCCTGCCAATCGATCGATTTCACCCCAGGCCCATCGGTAGTTCGCCATGGCTTGACGATGACTTTCGTCCTCCGTCAGCCACTCGATATACTCGTCTTGTTCTTCCGAAGTCAAACCACGGTCAATACGAGCAGTCCATTTGGCGGCTTGCTTTTCGGCCGGTGAAGATTCCGGTAGTTCTGATGAAGATTCTTTCATATTTCTAACGAGTGGAGTAGCCATGCCTACGGAAGTAAACGGCGCACTTGTCCAAGCCTATGCCAATCTGCGCTTCCACGGTGTGCACGGAAATACCGAGCTGTTTGGCTACTTCTTTCTGAGAAAATCCATAGACCTTCCGTAAGGTCATCACTTGACGACAACGTGCGGGCAGCAATTGGATTGCTTCGATTAAAAGTTTAATCTCCTCCTTAAGCGCTGCTGACTCTGGAGGACTGATCAGCTCGTCGACGATGCTTGCGGGATCCAGTTCCACTGCCCCGCTTGGTCGTTCGTGACCGGAATGCCTCAATTCGTCGATGGCCAGATTTCGCGAAATCACAAACAGATACGCGCGAGGGTTAGCGATCGGACCCGAGCTATGAGCATTTAACAAACGCGTGAACGCCTCCTGCACCAAATCGTCGACATCCCGAATCGACGGAAAACGCAGCCTCAGCCAATTGCGTAGGTCCTTTTCATGCGGCAGCACCACGTCTACGAACCATTGTGACTGATCTGTTTCTTGTTCTTTCACTAAAAGGGCGCAACAAAGACTAAACATACCCCCCCAAGGGAATAACCACGGACAACTTCGACAAATCCGTTAAAGAAATTTTGGGAAATATTACCACGGACAACTTCGACAAATCCGTTAAAGAAATTTTGGGAAATATTCGTTTTTAGTTAAGTAGCTGAACTCTAGGCCTTTATCTCTTGAGATCTCCCAAAACGCTCCACATGTTCCTGGCACTTCCATCTGGAATGACAATTCAGCATGGTATTCAAAGGCGATGGCCAACGCGTAATTATAGAGAGGGAAATCGCGACTAGGGCGAGACTGAGTCTTTGGGGTATTTAATAATCAGTTTGTGGTCGTTGAGGTTGGTTTGATCCTCTTTTCGCTACTAAAGGGCAGTAAACGAAACAGAGTCGGATAGAACTAAACCAACGAGCATTCCGGCGGAGCAACGAGGACGCGTATAAACGCGTTGAAATAGATTACGTTTGTTAGCAGGATCGTTTGCTGCCGTCTACTGGAGTTGGGAAGACGAGTGTCGCCTTGGTTCGTTCCGCCGGATGCCAAGTTTAGCGAAACTCGCCAAAGCGTTCGTCCTTATATATGACATTGAGTATTCTGAAATCCTACATCCGATGTTCTGCAAAAATGGGAAGCCTTGTGCTCGCGCATTACAGCGTGATGCTGGGCTGCGGGGTCATGGCAGCCGGAGAGCGTCCGCTCAGGAATGTGGTGGTAATTTTATCCGATGATCACGCGTTGAAGGTCACTGGAGCGTACGGCAATTCGATCGTCCGCACGCCTTCGATCGATCGGCTGGCTTCCGAGGGAGTGACTTTCGATCGCGCCTACTGCAACGCTCCGATTTGCAGCGCCTCGAGGCAATCGCTGCTGACCGGCAAGTATCCGCATGCGACGGGGGTCAACTTGCTTTTCACTCCGTTTAGGGACGATGGAAACGTGACGATCGCGGAGCATCTGAGAGGCTATGGATATCGCACGGCGATCATCGGCAAGACGCACTGGAACAACTGGGCTTGGGAGACGCTGTACGCGGAGGGCCCTCCCGATCACGGCTTCGATACTCTGATAGAGAAAGACGAGTACTTCGACTACTACGAGAAGCTATCGTCGCGCCCGCTCGATACGAATCGCTCTTACTATCGTCGCGAAGCAATCGAACGTTCGAACACCGCCGAATGGATGAATTGGCAAGCCCTGCCTCATCCCGTTCGAGATGCCGAGAGCATGGGCGTTTTCTTCGCAAAAGAGGCCGTGCGGTTCATGGAGGAATCCCGAGATCAGCCGTTCTTTCTTTGGCTGGCATTTCGCGAGCCGCATGCTCCCTACTACTTTCCGCTCGAATTCGAAGGCAAGTACGACCCGAACGAGATGCCGCTGCCTGAGGGAAGCCCGGAGGACGATCGGTGGATTCCGGAGAAATTCCGCGGCTTGAGCGATGCTGAGCGTCGCGGGATCATTGCCGCATATTATACGTCGACCGAATATATGGATCGAAATATGGGGATGGTTCTGGATGCGATCGATCGGCTCGGGCTGAAGGAAGAAACGCTGGTGCTCTACCTGAGCGACAACGGTTATTTGCTGCACGAGCACAAGCGCTTCGAGAAGCACACGATGTGGGAAGAAGCCATCCGGCAGCCGATGATAGTGAGGGCAGGGGACGCGAACCGATCCGGGGAGCGGGTCGGTGCGTTGGTGGAATACGTCGATGTCGCGCCGACCATCCTCGACCTAGTAGGCATCCAACCGATGAGTGATGCCCAAGGTATCAGCTTGCGCGAGGTCGTCGAAGGGAAGGCTGTC
>Ga0310343_10001313_pt1 | contig 12611 bp, 9 predicted proteins | sample HC15DNA2025_MG_FD_203519 | JGI IMG/M metagenome (GOLD analysis project Ga0310343, IMG submission 203519) | Marine microbial communities from station ALOHA, North Pacific Subtropical Gyre - HC15-DNA-20-25_MG | ecosystem: Environmental > Aquatic > Marine > Oceanic | place: Pacific Ocean: North... | reverse complement strand
TTATATCTCTATTCTGGAATGGTTTTTGGCTTCGTTCATTATAACAGCACGTTAGCGAGAGAGCGCACTTTCAGTCAGAGCACCCATAGTATCGAGCAGGGCTATGGTTGCTATTGCAATATCAATGTTTGCTGAAGCTGAGTCTGAACTGGCATTGATCAGGGCGGTTTCTCCACCAAGAACGTCCAATAGTGATCGCCGGCCAAGTTTGCGTTCTTTTCGGGCAAAAACTAGGAATTCAGAGGCAATATTAGCTTGATTTTTTAGCATTTCAGCATTGAGTTTTGCTGTCTTAAGTTGCTCCCAGGCATTTCGGGTAGCTTCTTCGATTGAGGTCTTAGCATCGGCATAACGATAATTGGCTGCATTTTGGACCTCTGAGGTTGCCTTGAGGGTGTTAATTGCAGTAAATCCAAGATTAAATGGAAAACTCATTTGCACTTTAGAAAATATTTCTTGCTGGGTGCCCCAAGTGGCGCCAACATCTCTCTTGTGGTTGAAGTCGACTATACCATCAACTGTTGGCATATACTCTCTGGCACGTGCAGAGTTCACGGCCTCCATTGCAATTTGACTGGTCAAATTGTTTGAAATTAAAAAAGAATTATTCCTTAATGCGACCCTAACAGCTTCTTCGATTGTTGTTGGAATGAGATCAGTTGGTAATTTTGGTTTGACCATTTCATCAATTGGCCCAGGGTCTTTCAGAAAAACCGCACGGTAAGCATTGGTAGCGAGGGCTAATCCGCCCTGAGCACGAACTCGCCTTGCTTGAGCCCCAGAAAATTGAACTTTGGCTTGAAGGACGTCGGTAGAAAAACCTGCTCCTCGTTTAACAAGTGCATCCTCTAGCTCAGTTTGTTTTTTGATGTTGGATTCTGAGCGTTTAGCAAATCTGAGGCTTTCAGCGGCACGAATAACATTCATGTATGCAGTAAAGCCTCTTAACAAAAGACTAGATTTGGTCGTCTTGAGTATCGCCTCAGATTGTAGCTTTGATAGGTTGGCTGTGCGTATTGCTGAACTGGTTGCACCACCGTCCCATAAGCGCTGAGTTATTGTCAAAGTGGCTTGGCGCGAAACCATGTTGGTATCGTCCCCTGTCGGCTTTTGCTGCTGTTCGTTACCGTATGTAAAAGTCGAACTGAGGCTCGGGTACCAGCCGCCCTTGGCAGCAACTGCGGTTTCCTTCGCTGCAATAACGTCTGACTTGGCTGCTTTGATTTGATTGTTATTATTTAGGAATTCAGGCAACAAATCTGACAAAGGCGCAGCTTGAAGATTGGTCGACAAGCTGATAGTTGAAAAGCAAGTGAAGACAACTACGCTTTTGCGTAGAGTAAACTTTTTTAGTAGCTTAATTGTGTAATGCAAATAATTTGCTCCAATTTTGACATTTTAACTAACAATTCTGGTTACCTACGTCAATGGGATGAGTTATTTTTTGTGAGATCAGGATTAATTTTTTTATTTGCTCTCAATTGGTTACGGGAGTTTATAGTGCCCATCAAGTGTTTTTGGACTCAATTTTATTCACAGGTATCTAGTTTTGGGTTCTTTACAGAAAATAAAAAAAATGTGACCTTTGTCACATACAAAAAATAAAATAGGTGAGATAGTTTTCAATAGTCCTGTTCGCAAAGGGAAAATTTATTATAGGCCACGTAATTAAGACTTAAATTTTTTAAAAATTTATTAGGAGTTGAATACAATGACTATGTTTCCAATGCCAATGCCACAAATGCCGGCTGAAGTTATTGACATGGTAAGTGCTAACCCAGAGGGTTTTGCTGATGCCATGGGAACCGGTATGGAGGCTATGACTACCGCTATTGCAGATGGTGCGAGTCCTGCTGACGCTTTCGCAACCATGGGTGATATAATGGGTCCAATCATGGAAGACTTGGGTATGTCACCAGAAATATTTGATGCCATGGGCGATATGGTCGGTGCTGCCGTCGGTCCAGCCATGCATATGGCACCAGCAGATGCAAGTGGTGGTGATATGGGGGCCATGATGCAAGATGGTATCGATATGATGATGCCTCCAGGTATGGAGGTTCCTGGTCCTATCATGGACGCCATGGGCGACATGGGCCAAGCTATGGGTGACGCTGGGATGGGTTGTCATGATATTGGTGCAGAAATGATGGGCCCTCCAGGATCTGATACATATATGTTACCTACTGATGCGGCTGGGGGTCCCGTAGTTGAACCGGGCCAACCTGAAACATGTCCAGCTGATGCATGTCAAGCTCCTCCAATGGATGGTGCATGTGCTGGTACTGATATGATGCCTCCAGAAGGTGGTTATGATCATATTCCAATGAACGATGACTTTGTAATGCCAGACCCATATGCATTGGCAGATGATGGAGGTTTTTTAGAACTTGAGGACTCGATAGGTGGAGATCAAAATACACCCGAAACCAACCATGAGGGGCCTAATCAAGACGATATTGCTGTTGGCGCCGCCATGGATGGGGCAACTGAGCAAGGTGGAGGAGTTGGTTCAGGTGCAAGTCTTGAACAAGACTTTAATAATACTGGTGAGGGGGAAGAAGTTAGTGACTCTCAAGATGTCGACCCTTCTGCAGGGATGGGATGACACAAACATAGCCTAAATAAGTCCCGCCAGTGCTTAATCAAGTAGGGCGGGACTTTTCTTTATCATTGAAATTTTTTTTAATTTAAAAAATTAATCAATACGAAAATTAAGTTTCATATTCCATTAAGTCAACTGTGATTAAGATTCAGAGGATACTTTGATAACTGATTTATGTGAATTTTTTCAAAAAAGTTCAATATTATGTTGGAATAAAGGAAATGGGCGAAGACTCACAAATTAAAGACCAATTTTGGAATCTTACTGGAATGAGGGCTCAAAGTTTTTCTCATCCAGGGCTTAGAAATAGAGATAATACTGGAAACAAAACGCTTTTAGTTACGACTGATCAAAAACAAAAATTTATTATGACGTTCCGACATAATCTTGCCTACGCGGAATTAGAAGCAGAAGTTTTAAAGCGCCTTGCCAACAAAAACAGTGCTCTACCAAAGTTAGTGAACAGATCAGGTCATTGGTTAGTTCAAGAGTATATTGATGGCGAGAGACTAACTCTGGCTTTAGAAGCAAAAGATAGAAAAAAAACATTCAAGATAACTTGCAACGCAATATCTTCTCTAATTGGTATACAGAAGGATGCTCAAGAAATAGGTTTTGAAAAATTGGTGAAGCCAATTTGCACAAATCAAACATGGAAAGATGAAAAACTAACTGTGCTTGCAAATATTTCTAAAATGTCCGGCTTAAGTGCGCCAGAATTAGATCGCAGAAAAGTATCCAAAGCACTAGAGATTAAACCGTTAAGTTTTATAAAATGGGATGCACGGCTCGGGAATGGAATTCTAAGAAAGAATAATAAAACCTGTTGGTTTGACTGGGAACATAGTGGACGCCGAGCAGGCATAGATGATCTAGTTTGGTTTTTGTCAGATGAGTGGCTTAATCTTGAAACAGAAGATGAACTGCTCATTATCAACAAATTTATCGACCACTTTAGAAAAAAAGAAGTGTGCATAAATTCTGAGCAATACTTGAGAATATTTGGCACCATACACATGTGTGGAAGATTATCTAAAATATTGGAGTTAAGACAAAAACGATCTTCTTGGATAGACCGTGAGAAATGTATTACTTATGACCTCATGGGGGTTACTGCTCAAGAATCAAATAGGTTGATACGCAAGGCAGCCCGATGGGCAAATCATACCAGTCTAACTAGACCCCTAGTACCGTGGCTCAAAAATTTAAGCTCTTGGTTAATGGACAAAAAATAATCACATGCGTAAAAATTTTTTTAAAAGAAATATACTCATTGTTTTTTTTGGTAACTTTTAAATGTAAAAATTTAGTCTGAATTATTATTTTTCAGCACCCAAACCAAATCTTTTCAAAATCCGTAAAGGAGAATAGAAAACTTCATAATGTATAATTCATTTAAAAAACTTCTACTAAAAGAGTTTATTCATACGGAGGCAACAAATGTCAGATAATCTATCTCACGCAGTCCCAACTGCACTAACTATTGCCGGCTCCGATAGTGGTGGTGGAGCTGGCATCCAAGCGGACTTAAAATCCTTTTCAGCGCTTGGCGTGTATGGTGCAAGTGTAATAACTGCGGTCACGGCTCAAAATACCCAAGAGGTAACAGCCGTTCATGGAATTCCCGATGATATAATCGCAGCCCAAATCAGAGCTGTCGTTCATGACATACGTATCGATGCAGTAAAAGTTGGTATGCTAGCTAGATCCAGTATTATTCATACTGTTGCAAAAGAGCTGACATTGCATTCTGCACCAATTATTCTGGATCCTGTAATGATTGCAAAATCAGGGGATGCTCTACTTCAAGAAGAAGCAATTTCCGCTCTTCGTTCGTGTTTGTTGCCAATGGCCACATTACTCACCCCAAATATACCAGAAGCCGCAGTATTACTTGATACCAATCCAGCAAAAGATCCTAACGAATTAGAAGATCAAGGTCGTGCATTGCTTACCATGGGGCCAAAAGCAGTCCTCATGAAAGGCGGGCATGCTAGTGGCACCAATTGTGTTGACATTTTAGTACTTGAGGGAAAGTCACCGATACGGCTTACTGCGCCACGGATTGATACAAAAAACACACATGGAACCGGCTGCACACTTTCCTCATCCATCACCGCTGGGATTGCGAAGGGTTTAACTATTGAGGTTGCCACACATGAGGCCCACACCTATCTTCAAGCTGCAATCACCTCCTCAGATATTCTAGGCATAGGTTCTGGCCACGGGCCCGTGCACCATTTCTGTAGAAACTGGATTTAAATTTTGGTGTAAGCTTTAATGTAGCTTGGGAAAATAAATGAATGAAAAAACTAAGAACAATAATAACACTACTTTGGCTTGCGTCCATTGGACCCGCAGGTGCTTTAGAGCTGATTACACCACATCCTAGTATACCACCAAAAATTGTTATAAAAATCCAACTTCAATCTCTGCAAAATAATAACGACCCCATACCGGATGCTGGAATTTTACAAACCTGGGCATTTGCTCACCCAAGCAATCGGCTCATGACCGGACCAATTCAGCGTTTTACGCTTATTTTGAAAAGTGAAAACTATAAGAATATTTTAAATCACAGCAACCACAAAATTGAGAGGGTTTTCAAAACTAATGAACGGTCACAATTTGCAGTCACCATAACTAGCAAGGATAATAGAAAATTAAAATTTAATTGGGAGTTAGAAAAAGTTAAAAAAGGCATATATTCTGGTTCTTGGATGACAACTTCAGTCTCCCCGCCTCTTATTATTGAAGACACCTTGTAAAGTACTATAACAATTTATGAATTATCAAAGTATATGTTTGCACTTATAATTGATTAAATAATTTTCTTAGTCTACCAAGAGTTCGTTATCTTATCAGAATACTATGAAATTAATAGCCAACCAAGCTACTTCCCCACTTGGGAAAGAATAAAGTTCATTAAAATGTCACATGACTTGTTAATTGAAATAAGTCCGGTGTTAATGACAATATCAGGTTTTTCAGGTGGTTCATAAGAAGAGTTTGGTGAATATCCAATTAGGTTCTCAATTTCACCGTTACGAGCTTTAGCATAAAGGCCTTTTGTATCACGTTCTTCTAGTATTGAAATCTCAGCAAATAAATGAATTTCAAAAAACCCAGGAGATAATTGCTTCCGCGCATCCGCACGGGACTCAACGTAAGGTGAAATAATAGGTACCAGAATAATATCGGCGTGCAATCTCTCGCTCTCACACAATCCAGCAATAAGTTTGTTATTCTCTTTTATGTCTGTGTCGCTAAATCCAAGGTGTCTGTGCAAACGATTGCGAATGTCATCTCCATCAAGCACAGAAACTTTAAAATCGCTAGTTTCAAGACGCTGACGGACTATGTTTGCAACTGTAGTTTTACCAACTCCAGAAAGTCCGGAGAACCAAAAAACCAAACCCTTTTTCATCTTACAAACAAGCTCTGTTTATTTGCAAACTCTGATTGCAGGCTTTCTTGAACAACTTTGCGCATCATCCAGTCTGGAATACTTCTTCCATCTCGTAGTAATGACCGAATTTTTGTTGCATCGATTGAGCGCATATTATCACTATCAGTGACAGAACCATAACTAGCTGTATATTCGTCGTATCCAACAGAATCATAAAACTCTAATTGGATACCAAAATCACCAATGGTTTCGACAAACGTTTGGCTAGCAACAAGTCCACGCTTGTCTTGTTCCATTTGATCACCATATATGATGAAGTGACTACAGCCCATGTTCTTACGACATAAAGCTGTAAAAACGGTCTCACGGTGACCAGCATGTCGAGGATATGTGGTTACACCTCCCATAATAACTTTGCCTTTTGGAAACAAACCAAAATCTAACATTGTCTGATAGCTAAGCAAAATTGATCTTGGAACAAAATCTCCACTTTCTGTATGCCCGATAACCGGATTGATATACAGTCCGTCAGCACACGTATCCTCAAGGGCTTTTATTTGCATGTATTCATGACCACGATGTATAGGGCAATGAGTATAAAAGCCAATTACCTTTGACCAACCCTTATGGGCAAAAATAAAGCGACTTTGTGCTGGAGTTAACTCGCAATGCCTGTATGATGATGGTAGCCGTTCTAGTGTAGCAACATCACCAGCAACAAATCTATTGCCACCCTCAAACAACCGCGCAACACCAGGGTGCCTAGTAGATGTTGTGTCAAACCATTTCTGTGCAACGTACTCTAGATTCATAGAAAAAATTTCTGAAACATCTAAGGTCGCATAAACTTTACCGTTAGCCCCTGCGAGGCCAATTCGATTACCGACCCCAAAACTTTTTACATCTTCTTCTGGTATTGCTAAAAGGATCGGCATTGTCCAAACAGTACCATTTGGAAGTCGATTGGTCTCCAAGACAGCCTCGCATGTCTGACGATCCATAAAACCTGTTAAAGGAGAGTATGTGCCAATAGATATTTGTTCACAATCAAGAAGTGTTCTGTCAGAAACTGTGAGCTTAATAAGATGATCATCTTGCTCTATCTCTTTATCGCTAGCATAACACTGTACTAAATGGCCACCATGAGGTTCAACTAGCAGCGATATGGGGTCAAAAGGATATTCTAGAGGGTTAGTTAATTTTGGTTCTTCATAATTGCGGACCATCTTCACTACCATAGAGGCACAAGCTATAGGATGAGCACCAATCGCCGTTTCCGCTGCAAGGACTAGACCATCAGCTCCATCAAGCAACGTATTATATATATCATTTACCTCAGCTCGAGTTGGTGTTGGATGCGTGATCATTGACTCCAATAAATTAGTCGCAACATACACCTTACGTTCGAGCTTCTTAGCACTACTTATAATGGCCTTTTGAACTTCCGGAATTCGTTCCAGCGGCACTTGACGCGACAAATCACCACGGTCAATTAATAATGCATCAGAAGCAGCCGCAATTTCATCTATGTGAGAGAGCCCTCTTAAAGATTCTATTTTTGATATAATGTATGCACTTTTTTTTGTTAATTGGCGGATTTCTTCGACGTCTTCTTTGCAACTAGCAAAAGACAAAGCAAAGTGAGAAAGTTTTTTTTCAATGCCTATTTTAAGGGACGCCTGATCATTCGCTGTTAAGGGAGCTAGAGAGATATCACGGTCAACAGTTACCGCTTTATTTTGTCCGACAAGCCCTCCATTTATTACACGCAGGATTGCACCGGACTCATCCATACCTATGACCTGAACAAGAACGGAATTAAAGTCTATGCTAATAAAATCCCCTACTTGAAACTCATCTACAATACTTTTTGGGTAAAAGTTAAAGCGCTCTTCATTTCCCGGAACCTTGCTGCGGCAACCACGAACAATACTGTTTTCTCTAAGCTCAATCTGACTCTCTTTAAAGTCACCCGTCCTGATTTGCGCACCTTCCGTATCAAGACAAATTGGTACATCCGTATGTGATTGAATAGTTTCAATAATGGATGAGAGGTTGTGGGACTTTGTATGCGATAGATTAATCCTAAAAAGTCCAACTCCTAACCCATCTAAACGTTTGATCACTTGTTCATCAAGTGATGCAGGGCCAAGAGTACACAAAATTTCAATTTTTCTGATTGACATATTCAGGGCTTATCCAGGTATTAAACTTTGTTACGTACCGTCTCATTACCATCTTCTTCAAGCTATCAAGGTCAACCATAAGTCAAAATTCACTGAGAAATATTCCCTATTTTCCAGAAGAATGAACAAATAACTTTCTTTTAAATCGTAATTTGTTTGTTTTCTCTTTTTAATTGGTTAAATAATATTCTAAAGGTGTCACGTTAAATTTGTTAAGTATCACCTAGCTACACCTAAAGTGAAAAACATTTTTTCAACATAAGAGCAAACAACCACAATACAATTTTAAAATAGACCGCTTAGTATGTGTTTTTTTCTTTATAGAGTTTAAAGTTATGGCATCAATGGGGCTAAATCCGAAATAAGTTAAGTTTAACGTTCTCTTCACAGACGCTTTATAATTTTAGTTATACTTACAGCAAGGTGATCATCGATTACTACAACTTCCCCCTTAGCAATAAGATTTTCTTGAGCAAAAAGTTCTATTTCTTCGCCAACTAAGCGTTCTAACTCAACAACTGCACCACGTCCAAGTTTTAGCACTTGGCTTATTGGCATATTGGATGTGCCCAGAACTGCAGTAATATCGACGGGAACTTCATAAACAGCATCGATGATTTCTTCAGCATCATCTTCAAAATTTGATGCTTTTCCAGGATTATCCCCAGCATCTACTGTTTTCAATTCTTCATTGGTATCAGCAAGATTATCTTTAGCCTCTAATTCCTCATCAGAATTTATATTTTCTTCAGCCATGTTTACCTACCAAAAAAATAGCTTAGACCTAATTAACATCTGGCTTTCCTAATTTGAGTCAATGTAAACAATTTTGCTCTAAGTAATTCTTCTCAAGAATACCATCAACAAGCATGACCAGGCGTTTCCATATCCTATATCCGATCATGTCACCGTTGCTTAACTTCTCTCCCGCTTGAAGGGAAGCGAAAACTGCAGCATCCTGACCATATTGTCTCAGCAAAGTGCTAGCTAAATCATAGACCTCTGCGTTTGAAAGTTCTCTACTCAAATTATATTTTTTCATTCTAGAATAGTACTCAATGTTCTATACCTGAACACGTCTTCTCACTATGAGCAGATGGAGTCCCCATGCATATTTTGGCAGAGCAGGGAGACTTACCTCCATCAAGAGGAAACCATAATTTGATGTATTTATAATTTAATACTTGATAGCGCATTTTTCCCTAAAAGCACGAAACATATAAGTTGAACAAACACTAACCTACATGAGTTTTCTCAACAAATCGTAAACAGCTAGCAACATCAATTCCTTTTTTTGTCTGTAATTAACTCTGCTAATTTCAAATTATGTGCTTTCGTTGGTTTATTAAAACAAAATGTGTATCAACGCTAACAAGACAAAAAAATTATTGGTTAAAGGCGAATTTTCCATGGCTAATCAAAGTCAGGCTTCACAATAGATAGTTGTATTCTTTTGATTGTATATAGATTTTCTTGAGTCTAAAAAGTAAATTTATGGGTTTTGTTCTTAAGTAGAAAAACTAGAGAAAATAACTATATTAGTAAGGCCTATATTTATTCAAAAATTCTTATACGAACATGCCAAAACCCAGATACAAACCTAGATATGATCCTCAGCACACTAAACTATCAGGCGATTTCAGCTCCATTCGTTTCTTATTGCCTTATCTTTGGCCACAAAATGAATTTTCGGTTCGCTCCAGAGTCGTTCTTTCCTTAACGTTACTGATCTTCGCAAAGCTCGCAGCTATTGGTGTACCGTTCCTTCTCAAGCATGCTGTGGATGCTCTAAGTGAACCTGTGCCTGGACAAGGGATAGATGCCAAAAACTTTGCTATTGTTGTCCCGATTGGCCTTCTCATTGGTTATGGAGTGCTAAGAATCTTAGCATTAACCTTTAAAGAATTACAAGCAGCAGTTTTTGCAACTGTTGCTGAACGAGCAATTAGACGGGCCGGTGTGCAGACATTTCGTCACATACATGATTTGGCCTTACGCTTTCACCTTGATAGGCGGACAGGTGGCCTAAGTCGAGCAATTGAACGTGGCACAAAGGGAATTGAGTATGTGCTCAGGATGTTTCTGTTTAACATCATCCCTACGATAGTAGAAATTCTGATGGTTCTAGGCCTACTATGGGGACTGTTTGAAGTACTATTTTCCCTTGTCACAGCCACTACTATAGCCTGCTATGTTCTTTGGACATTGATAATTACTGAATGGCGTATAAAATTTCGCCGCACCATGAATGATACTGACAGCGATGCTCATACCAAGGCTGTAGATAGTTTGATCAACTATGAAACCGTCAAATATTTTGGTAACGAAGAGCATGAAGCTGCTCGTTTTGGTAAAGCCATGAAAGCTTATGAAGCTGCGGCTATTACTGCTAAAGTCACTCTATCCCTTCTCAATACAGGTCAAGGGGCGATTATTGCAATTGGCGCATGCATTATGATGATCATGGCTGGGTATGGTGTGTCAAGTGGTACCATGACTGTAGGTGATTTCGTTCTTGTTAATACTTATCTTCTGCAACTCTACATCCCACTTAGTTTCTTGGGGTCAAGCTACCGTGAAATAAAACATTCACTTGTAGATATGGAACATATGTTTACTTTGTTAAATGAACAAGCTGAAATAGTAGACTCTCCCTCAGCGCCTAGCATTAAAATCGGGGGAGCAGAAATAGAATTCAGAAACGTCTCATTTGCCTATAACTCACTTAAACCTATCCTTAATAATATTTCGTTCAAGATTCCAGCAGGTAAAACTACGGCCATAGTGGGGTCTAGTGGGTCAGGTAAATCAACAATAGCAAGACTTCTGTTTCGTTCTTATGATGTTGATCAGGGTAGTATTCTAATTGACGGCCAAAACGCACGAAGCGTCACCCAAAATAGTTGGCGCACAGCCATAGGAATAGTACCACAGGATACAGTCCTGTTTAATGATACAATTTTTTATAACATTTGTTACGGACGTCCTGATGCAACAATTCTTGAGGTTGAGGAAGCGGCAAAACTGGCTGCTATTCACGATTTTATTTCTAGCCTCCCCGATGGATATAATACTAACGTTGGTGAACGGGGTCTTAAATTATCGGGTGGTGAGAAACAACGTATTGCGATTGCCAGGACTATTTTAAAAAAACCTTCTATTTTTGTATTTGACGAGGCAACCTCATCTTTGGATACCCACACAGAAAAAGAAATTAAAGAATCACTTGAGCAGGTCTCCAATGGACGCACCACGTTAATCATTGCCCATCGCTTATCTACTATTACACATGCAAACGAAATCATCATCCTAAGTGAGGGACAAGTTGCAGAACGAGGAAGCCACTTAAAGTTGATGAAAGAAAACGGTTTGTATTCTAGCATGTGGAGACATCAACAAGAAAATGGATACAACGCTAAATCGCTTGAACACACATCCTCTATTCCTACACCTAAAGAGGCAATCGCACGCTAATTATTGTTCAAGCCCTTCCTCGCGTATGATCCACCCACCACCCATCACTCGTTCATTATCATAAAATACGCAAGCCTGCCCTGGAGACACAGCACCTTGATAGTCGTCTAGAACAACTTTAGCCATTCCATCGCCACAAGCATTTATGCTTGCGCTTAAAGGAGATTGGGTAGAACGTAATTTGACTTTGAGTCTAAGATCACTAGTTGGAAAATTACCAGCACCCAACCAGTTAATATCTTTGATGGTGATAGATTGACGCCTGAGCGCCTCTTTTGGTCCGACAACTACTTGCGAGGTCAGAGGGTCCAAACGTATTACATATAGAGGCTCTGCTGAGGCAATCCCTAGTCCCCGCCTCTGACCAACCGTATAATTAATTATTCCTGAGTGATTACCTATAATATTACCATCTAGATCAACAATATCTCCCACAATCAAGGCCGATGGGCGCAACCTACGAACTATGTCACTGTATGAGCCCTCCTGCACGAAGCAAATATCCTGACTATCTCGTTTATTTGCTACGGGAAGCTCATACTTACGAGCTAATTCACGAGTAGCGTTTTTATCCAAGTCACCCAATGGAAAGCGTAAAAAATCAAGATGTTCACGTTTCATAGAAAACATAAAATAGCTTTGGTCACGTGTTTGGTCGGTCCCAACATGAAGCTCGGCCCCATTCTCTCCCACAAGTCGGCGCACGTAGTGACCAGTGATCATTAGGTCTGCGCCCAGCCCCTTCGCTTTTTCCAATAAATCTGTAAACTTGACACTTTCGTTGCACCGCACGCATGGAATTGGAGTTTCTCCACGTAAATAACTATCTGCGAAGTCTTCTATTACGGCTTCTTTAAAGCGATTTTCAAAATTTAAAACATAATGAGGAATGCCAATTACATCCGCTACATTGCGTGCATCATTAATATCTCGTCCA
>Ga0310343_10001312_pt1 | contig 12613 bp, 7 predicted proteins | sample HC15DNA2025_MG_FD_203519 | JGI IMG/M metagenome (GOLD analysis project Ga0310343, IMG submission 203519) | Marine microbial communities from station ALOHA, North Pacific Subtropical Gyre - HC15-DNA-20-25_MG | ecosystem: Environmental > Aquatic > Marine > Oceanic | place: Pacific Ocean: North... | reverse complement strand
TGGCCCGCCATGAATTTTTTTCGATCCGGTCGTGTATCGATGATCACTGCATGGCCAGCCGTATTCTGGAGAATGACGTCCTCGATTTCACACAGTTTCGGGGCTGGTAGGGTCCCGAGAATAGGCACACCCTCTCTATTCAACTCCTTCATTCTGGCGAAGTATAGGGGAGGGGCTGGCTGTCCACCTAAAATCGATCGAACAAAGGTTTCTTCGGTCTTAAAACCCAAGGCAGTATTGAATTTCCTTTCGTACCCAACGGTGGACATTGGCACGGCGCCGAGAGCCTTCCCACAGGCACTGCCTGCACCGTGCCCTGGCCACACTTGCAGGTGGTCTTCTAGTGCCAAGAATCGCTCTGTGGACTTGTATAGTTGACGAGCAGAAGGATCCTGCGCGCCACTTACACCGGAAGCTGTTTCGAGAAGGTCAGGACGCCCGAGATCTCCCACGAATACAAAATCACCTGAGGCAATACCTATCGGCTCTGTAGCCCCGCTACCTGTGTCGGTTACTAGAAAGCTTATGTGCTCCGGCGTGTGTCCAGGTGTATGTAATGCCCGGATGCAAATGTTTCCGATCATGAACTCGTCATTGTCTTTCAGCTCACGGATGTCATAGTCGGAGTCCTTAGGCCAGGCGTATGCGTAGTCGCCCCCTCCTTCTCCTGACAGGTAGATGGTGACTTGGTGATTCTCGGCGAACTCTCTTAGTCCTGATAGGAAATCAGCGTGGATATGCGTTTCGGTAGCAGCTACGATGCAGAGCCCCTCCTCCTTCGCTATCTCCGTATATCGATCAATATCCCGCCCTGGATCGATTATTAGAGCCTCCCCGGTGCGTTGGCAGCCTAACAGGTACGCGTATTGAGCGAGTTCCTGATCCATAACTTGGCGGAAGAACATGACAGCATCCTCTGAAGATCATATGACATGCAGATAGCGTCAGAGTTCAGGGATGTGCAAGAGTAATCCCTCACTCAGCCGTTTTTGGGTCGGGTATCACACTTGTGATTCGCATAGCAATTTGCCGTGCGATCAATGCGGACCCATCGTGTCGATCTCTTCACAACCTAACCTTTGCAACGTGCCGATGCTGATCCGTCTTCTGGTCTTTCTAGGGCTGCAGGGATTTCTGTGTATGTCGTTCGTTTCAGGTGCCTCCGAATTGGCCGGACAGAACCGAGCCACGGTGGTCGAGGAGCGGCGTATGCTCGCCACCTATCCATATTCGGATGCAAATCCAATCCCTGTGCTAACCCAGGATCCGCGCCTATATCCTTATCACAGGTTCGAGGGATACTCACACGCGTCCGAGTTACGGGAATGGACCGTGGTCACGCTAGAGAATGACTGGATTGAAGTGTGGGTTTTGCCTGAAGTTGGCGGAAAGGTTTGGGGCGCAAGGGTAAAGGCGACTGGGCACGAATTTATCTACCGAAACGAGGTGGTGAAATTTCGGAACATCGCGTTAAGGGGCCCATGGACCTCTGGAGGAATTGAGTTCAACTTCGGAGTGATTGGGCACACTCCATCTACTGCGAACCCGGTCGACTATCTTCTTAGTGAAAACGATGACGGTAGTGCGAGCGTGTTTGTCGGGGCAATGGATCTGCCCTCTCGGACTCGCTGGCGAGTCGAAATTAGACTCCCCGCAGATCGGGCTTACTTCGAGACGCATGCGCAGTGGCAAAATCCAACGCCACTGGAGCACCCCTACTACAATTGGATGACCGGGGCAGCTTTCGCTAAGGACGACCTGATCCTCTCTATACCTGGGAACGCATACCTAGAGCATCCTGGTGCAGAGCAGAGCTGGCCGGTAGACCCTGAGGGTCGGTTTCTTCCAGCATACGACCAGAATCGATTCGGAGGTAACAAGTCTTACCACGTGGTTGGGAAACACCAAGATTTTTTTGGGGGTTACTACCAGGATGAGGACTATGGTTTTGGTCACTGGGGGCGTTACGAGGAAATGCCCGGTCAGAAGCTCTGGCTGTGGGCTCTGTCTCGTCAGGGAGGAATCTGGGAAGACCTTTTGACCGATACCGACGGCCAGTACGTAGAATTTCAGGCTGGCCGTTTGCTGGTTCAGTATTCACCGAGCGGCGAGGTGAACCCGATATCTGAGGTTGGTTTTTCACCGGGAAGCTCGGATAGGTGGACGGAAACATGGTTTCCAGTAGAGAGACTCGGGGGCCTTACAGAGGCGTCCCGGGAAGGGGCTCTCTACATGGAGCGGACCGGGAACGAAGTGCTCGTGCGCGCTCATTCTTTTGTCGCTGCCGTGGACACGCTCGTGATCTCTGTAGGCGGAGATACTGTTCTTACCGATGCGAGGGACTTCAACGTGCTTGAGCCCGTATCTTGGAGTGTAGAGGTACCTGAGGATGCCGATGTTGTAATTACGCTTGGTGCTCTCGGCTTGCACTACGATAGTGATCCAAATGCGGAATCACTGGATCGTGCTTTTCAGACCCCGCCTGAGGTGGTCCCTTCAATACCCTGGGCCGATAGGAATGCCGAGGCTGCATCCGAGCTTGTCCAAGGGAGGAGACTTGAGCAGGCGCGGAAGATTTATGAGGAGGTGTTAGATGTCGAGCCTTGGCATCGGGAAGCCCTCCTCGGTCTAGCTGACTTGGAATTCAGGCGTGGCCTGAACTCGACGGGACTTCGGTATGCTCGCCGTGCACTTCAATTAGATGCCTATGATACCGAGGCAAATTTTCTCGCGGGAAACCTTTACTTAGCCGCCGGAAAGATGCTTGACGCTCGGGAGGCTTTTGGCTGGGCCGCTCGAGGTATGCAGTACCGATCCGTCTCGTATCAGCAACTTGCCAAACTGGAAGCCGTAGAGGGTGACTGGAAGGAGGCTTCCAGATACGCGAAGATGGCTCTCGACTATGACGCCTATGCGCTTCCCGCATCTCATATCCTGGCGGTCGCTGCTCGAGTAGAGGGAGACGGTCTTGGAGCATCAAAAGCGTTAGAACGGATTAAAGAGATTGATCCTATGTCGCACATACCGTTCGCTGAGCGCTGGTTGGCGGAGGATGGGAATGACGCGAGAGAAGAACTTCGCGCTCGGTTCAGAGGTGAATTCCCGGGACAAGAGATCCTCGAGCTTGGACTATCATATGCCGCGGTCGGTAGGGTGGGTGAAGCGAGGGCGCTGATGTCTCTGGCAGATAGGACAAGTGTTGAACCCCTAACACGTGCCTGGATTGCTCATTCTGCAGGTGACCTCGGTGAATTGGGTGCACCAGCTACTGTAGACTTCGTGTTCCCTTTTCGTAGAGAGATGCTGCCCGTGCTCGCCTGGGCGGCAGATAATGTAGACCACTGGGGATGGAGGTACCTTCTGGCATTAGTTCTGGCTGCTCGTGACCGACCTCTTGAAGCTGCTAACGAGTTACGCGCCCTAGGATTGAAGCCGGATTACGCTCCGGCATACACGACTCGAGCACTTCTCGTGAATGACGACCCAGCGGATCGAGAGCGAGACTTCCGGTACGCAGTGGAGCTCAATCCGGATGAGCGCTTACTCAGGATTCCTCTAATTCAACATCTGCAGGCAGCTGGGAATTGGGATGAGGCGGTCAGGACGTCAAAGACTGCGATTGAGATTTTCCCCAGAGATTTCGATCTCGCACTTCTTCATGTTCGGAGCCTTAACGAGTTAGAGCGATACGAAGAGTCTATTCGGATCATGCAGGATATTCAGGTCTTGCCATCCGAACACTCGCTCGAAGCGCATCAGCTATTTTCTGACGCTCAAGTGATGGCTGGCTTGGCTGCTCTCGAAAGGCGTGAGTTTGAAGTAGCCGACGATCACTTTTTTATGGCAATGACGTGGCCAGAGCGACTTGGGCAGGGTCGCCCATACTCTCCCGAAGAGAGGTTGCCTCGTTTTCTTCTTGCTTTGTCGCGCTGGCTCAGCGGTGACTCAGAGGGTGCGAGTCGTGCCTGGACTGCAGTCGTTGATGCAACGCCTGATTCAGTTTTTTGGGGAGAAAGTGCCACGCGCCTGGACCTACTCGGTGCCCTATCGCTTGAAGCCCTCGGGAAACAGGAAGAACTCAAGAACTTCGGAGATGTTGGCGTTGGTGCCCTGGCTCCAGTTGCTGATCAGGTTCGCGTCGCTTCTCAGGCTGGCGAGTCGATTGCGCACGCTGTCGCTGCTACCAGCTCGGAGATTGATGAGATCTTCGATGATGTGCAGGGAAGGTTGCTAAAGAAAGTGTTGGGATTTTGGAGTCAGGTTGTTCGCTGATACTGTGGTTTTTGCGTTGGCCCTCCATTAGGGCACGATACAATGTGAGGGCGATCGCCCCCCCCAGCTCGTTAGATCAGAACAGTCCAGTGACCACCCCATCCATCAGATCAACTCCCATCGCAGATGGCACAGCACCTAGACCGGGCATCGTCATAATGGCACCAGTCTTAGCGACCACGAACCCGGCACCAGCGGAAGGAGTGACCTCCTGTACGTGAATCCTGAAACCCGATGGTCGTCCTAAGAGCGCTGGATCATCAGAGAACGAGTACTGGGTTTTGGCGATACACACGGGTGAGTCACGCATACCGGCTTCCTCCAGAACAGCAATTTCCTTGGCGGCAGATGGGTGGATATCCAGACCTTCAGCGCCATAAATCTCCTGAGCTATGGTTTCCATTTTCTCAATCAGGCCCATGTCGTTGGGGTATAGTGGTGTGTAGGCTGCTTCTCCTGATGTCAGGATCTCCCATACGGCATCTGCGAGATCCAGGCATCCTGCACCGCCTTCACCCCACGGATCTGCAACAACGGCTCGAACTCCCATTTCGGCACAACCATCAAGCAATACGGCGATCTCAGCGTCAGTGTCTGTCACGAACCGGTTTATCGCCACCACCGGAGGCACACCGAATTTACGGACATTTTTCGCGTGAGCTTCGAGGTTCACAAAGCCGCGCCTTACGGCCTCAACATCTTCAGACGCGAGGTCATCCTTGCTCTTTCCCCCATTCATTTTTATTGCGCGGACTGTGGCGACGACTACTGCTGCCTCAGGGTTCAGGTCACCAAACCGACACTTGATATCGAAGAATTTCTCTGCTCCCAGGTCTGCTCCGAAACCAGCTTCCGTAACTACAACGTCACCTAGCGAAAGACCAGCCTGGGTCGCCGTCAGGGAGTTGCAACCGTGTGCGATATTGGCGAAAGGTCCACCGTGAATGAGCGCCGGTGTTCCACCGAGAGTCTGGACTAAATTGGGGCTTACCGCGTCTTTGAGCAGGGCGGCCATCGCTCCAGACACTCCAAGGCCCTCTGCCCTGATGGGTTCTCCGCTTCGGGTGTAGCCGATAATGATTCGGTCGATACGCTCTTTCAAGTCGGCGGTGCCGTTGGCTAGGCAGAAGATTGCCATGATCTCCGAAGCGGCTGTGATGACAAAGCCATCTTGTCGCGGGACACCACCAGTCCTACCACCAAGACCGACTACGATGTTTCGCAGTGCCCGATCATTCATGTCGATCGCACGCGGCCACGTGAGCCTAGTGGGGTCGATGCCGAGTGTGTTAGGTCTGTAAAGGTGGTTGTCTAAAACAGCAGATAGTAGACCGTGGGCTGAGCTGATTGCGTGGAAGTCCCCGGTGAAGTGGAGGTTGATTTCCTCCATCGGTACGACTTGGCTATAGCCACCCCCAGCCGCTCCTCCTTTGATTCCAAATACTGGTCCTAGGCTGGGCTCGCGGAGGCACAGTACAGGATTGCGTTCTCTGAGGGTGAGCGCGTCGGCTAGGCCCACGGACACAGTAGACTTCCCTTCACCTGCTGCTGTGGGGCTGATCCCCGTGACCAGCACAAGCTTGCCATCACTTCCTCCCGTCGCTCTAGCAATTTCGAGTGGAATCTTGGCTTTGTGGTGCCCGTGCGGCTGTATGTCTTTGGGACCTAGACCGATCTTCGCTGCGATCTCCTGTATTGGCAGAAGTTCGGCTTCCTGGGCTATTTGGATATCGCTTTTGATGGTTTGCTCCCTTAGTGCCGTTCGTTCGGTGTCGTTGGGGCGCCAAAATCAAACGAGAACTGACGAAGGCGCAATGCTCTCGATGAGTTTGGCCCTCATCATCCTTGCTCTGTTAGGTGTCCTAACGGAGGTCATATTGTCCTAACATCCGCCTTTCCATTTATCGGTCACCCAATGTCTATTTTGCTGCGAAATCTGGTCTGTGCCATGGTGCTCGTCATAATTGTTGTGCCGATGACTATAAATGATGTCGAGGCGCAGCAAGCAGGCGACCAGTATCGTGCACGAGCTACTCGGACCGACGTTGCTCCCTTGCTTGACGGTATTCTCGAGCAAGGGGTCTGGGGACCGGCTGGGTTGATCAACGAGCTGATCCAACAGGAGCCAGTAGAGGGCGCGCCTGCTACCGAAGACACAGAGATCTATCTGCTGTATGACGCCCAGACTCTCTACATTGGCGTTCGGGCGTGGCAGCGGTCCGATCATGGAGTGGTGGCGACGGAAATGCGACGCGACTCTGATAGGATTCTGGACGAAGACAATATCCAGATCATTCTCGACACGTTCAGAGACTCCCGATCAGGGTACATGTTCGTGACGAACCCCCTTGGCGCACAACTCGACCAGCAGGTATTCAACGAGGGTGAGGGCGGTGCGAGGCAGTTTGGTTTTTCCAGTTCGAACATCAACCGTGACTGGGATGGAGTTTGGCACGTAGCTGCAAGAGTCCTCGAGGATGGCTGGGTTGTTGAAATTGCAATTCCGATGGTGACGCTTCGCTTTAACGACTCTGAGCAGCAGGTATGGGGCATGAACATTATGCGGAATATAGGTGGCAAGAATGAGCAATCCTTCTGGGCTCCCATATCCAAAGAATTCACCATCACGAGGGTAAGCAGGGCCGGTGTACTTGAGGGTATGCAGGAACTCAATAGGGGCATGGACCTGAGGGTTACACCATTTTTAACTGCTGGAGGCAGTAGCGCGCTGGCGTCGGGTGAAGAGAGTAATAATTGGGAGCAGGACGTCGGGCTCGACATGAAGTATGGGCTTTCCTCTGGTTTGAATCTCGACTTGACGGTCAACACTGATTTCGCGCAGGCCGAAGTTGATGACGAGCAGGTGAATCTCACTCGTTTCGCTCTTTTCTTCCCAGAAAAACGGGACTTTTTTCTAGAGAATTCTGGGAAGTTTCGCGTCGGGTCAGCGAACCCATTCAATCGATATGCTGAACTCTTTTTCAGTCGTCGCATAGGCCTGACAGAGAGCGGGGATAATGTCCCGATCATTGGGGGCGCGCGATTGACTGGAAAGGTGGGTCGGAATGACTTAGCTGTGATGACGGTGCAGACCGACGAAGCGATGGGTACGGCTGCTGAGAACTTTGCCGTGGCTAAGTTCAGTCGAAACTGGGGCCGATCTCGAGTCGGTGCTCTAGTGATCAACAAAACGGACATTGACGCTTTCGGTGATTTAGCCAATGACACGAGCTATTTTAACCGCACGTACGCTATCGATGCTTCCATCGCGCCACACCCAAATTTCACGATTCAAGGGTTTGTGGCGGCGACCGAGACGTCAGGGTTAGACGCCCCAGTTGATGACCCGAATACGTCTATTCGTGAGGATGAAGGCTGGGGTGGGATGGGCACTTACATAAATGCTCAGTGGCTAGATGCTGACTGGAAGATCTATGGCGAGTACGGTGATTTTGAGAACGACTTTAACCCGGAAGCGGGATTTCTGCCTCGCAATGGAATAAGGACTTCTAAGTGGCACATAGAGAGGAGTCCTCGGCCGGATTTTTGGGGAATTCGTGTCCTGTCACCGATGGTCAACTACATCTATACGACCGATCAGACGGGACTTAGGCTGGCCGACCGCTGGCACTATATGCTCGGTGTTCGCTTTGACAGTGGTGCGTATTTGAACCTGTGGTGGAATGATATTTTTGACCGTGTCGATCGTGAATTCTCATTGAATGACGTAGTGATCCCCGCGGGCGACTATGACTTCAACGAGTACAGGATCTCTTTTGACTCGAGTCCCTCGCGTCGCTTCTACTACGGGTTGATGTTGTCCCCTCAGCAATTCTACGGTGGAGATCGCTTTGATACACAGGGCAAGATAGGTGCCAGGCTGACCGACCGTCTCGCCACGGAAGCGTCATGGACTAGAAACGATGTCGATCTTCCAAGTGGCGATTTCGAGGTGGATCTGGCATCGTTAAGGGTCGATTTTTCCATCTCGCCTACGATGGCAATCCGATCGATCACCCAGTACAACTCACTCTCAGAACAGCTCAGCACGAGTGCACGCTTCCGTTGGACTTATCGTCCAGGAAGTGACGTGTTTGTCGCTTACGATGAGCTTCGCCGGGATCCGACGGACCCTCTGTCAACGTTCATGTTTCGAGATCGCCGCCTAATCGTTAAGGCGACATTCCTCCTCACAGGATGATCACCTGTGGCGGTTCTTCCCTGGTCTAGTATCCGGCTCAGGGAGTGTCCAGCCGAGAAAATCGCCTCATGTTTTTTGAGAGCTTGAAGCCGCAGTAGAGAAAGTCACTAGGGGCCATCCCTCCTCATAAAGCCAACGGGTTGAGTGTGTTTTGTAAGATGAATGGCGTATAGGGCATCATTCCCACACATTGGCCTTCTCAACTGAACGGAGGTAACGAAGGATGGAAGATCGGTCACGGAGACAGGCGAGGAACCCCGCGGAACTCTATGGCCTCGCGGATGTGACCCCCGAGGTGATATCTCGTCGAGAGGTGATTCGACGTGGTGGGGCAGTAGCCGCCGCTGCTACAGTTTTTCCGACTGATTTTGCGGAGCGTCTTGCGCAGATTTCGTCTCAGGATGACGTGATTCCATGGACTAATGCGCCTCCGGCCGGAGGGCGTGCAAACACGCTCGACTGGCAGACGTTGGATTCCTGGGTTACTCCGACCGAACAACTATTCAGCGTAGGTCACTATGGCACTCCTGAGCTAGACGGTGAGGCTTGGAGGCTAGAGATCACAGGTATGGTGGATCGACCGATGACACTGACGCTTGATGATATCCAGTCACGACCGCAGCAAGATGTTACAATGCTGCTCGAATGCGCCGGGAACCGTGGCTTCGCGACGTTTATGGGGGCGGTGCACAATGCTAAGTGGACTGGGACTCCACTTGCACCTCTTCTTCGAGAGGCAGGAATTCACGACGGTGGGGTCGAGATTGTTTTTTTCGGCGCTGACACTGGGACAGAGACACTGCTGCACAGGGATGATATTGAGGTCGATCAACAATTTGCTCGGAGTTTGTCCGTAGAAGACGCTATGCGTGATAACGTCCTCTTGGCGTGGGCAGTGAATGGGGAGTCTTTGCCAATCGGTAATGGGTATCCCCTGAGGTTGATTGCTCCGGGCTGGTATGGTGTCGCTAATGTGAAGTGGTTGACCCGGATTGAGGTCCGCGACACTCGTTTCATGGGCAAGTTCATGGCTCGTGACTATGTGACCCTACGTCAGGAGGGCTCTGATGAAGATGGTGTCTGGGCGGAAACCTCGGTGGGGAGAACAAATATCAACTCAATCCCTGCCAACGTTGTTAGAACCGATCGTGGATATCGGATAAATGGGGCAGCGTGGGGAAAACCGATTGACCGAGTTGAGGTCAGTATCGATGGTGGGGACTGGCAGCCAGTGGCACTTGGAGAAGGCGCGGACGATCCTTACACGTGGACCTTTTGGCACCTAGAATGGGCAGCTTCTCCTGGTGCCCATACCGTAACGTCCCGCGCGATCTCGACCGACGGAGAGATTCAGCCGACAACGGACGACCCCGTCATGGTCCAAAAGATCACGTATTGGGAAAGCTATGGCAGCGTTGTTAGAGAGATCACTATTCCGGATCAGTAGCTAGGGTAGCGCTTGAGGGCCTCCAAGTGCGCGATCGTGCAAGATATCCTGCGATCTTGGGTCTACTTCAGCCTCTCGGAACTGCCTTCGTACGCGACTCGATTGGTCGAGTGCGTGGGATCACATCGAAAGCGTCACTAACGTCTCGCACCCGCTCCTTAATATCTGACAGGGCCTGGGCTAGGTCACCCTCATGGGATTTGAGGAAGGCGTTGAAATCTAGCAGTCGCTTGTAATACCGGATGTATGAAAGGAGGGTCGCGTTATTGACTTTCCCATGCCGGAAGCCCGCGAAAGTAAGAGACTCTAGAGCAGGTGCTACCTGCTCGTCGAATTCCTGCAACCCTCGCGCGATGATTGGCAGTCGCTCCGTGGCTTTCTGTTCCGGGGTTAGCTCTGGATCGTCGTATACGGCTTCTAGCCTTTTGACGAGCTCGTCCAGGTAGCTGCTGAAGACCTGACTGTCTCGCCACCTGGCTAAGGCCCGGTGACACTTGATGGATTGGGGACCACTCCCTTCTCGTGTGCAGAAGTAACGTGCCGCACCCGCCCGACCTATAAACGTTGCGAAACTTTCGTTGAATTCGACTTGGCCCGGCAGGAACAAGTGTTGATGCGCTAGTTCGTGAATAACAGTGGTTACAACTTCGACTTCGTCCGTCTTGAGTGCAGTGGAGAGTATGGGGTCGTTGAACCATCCGAGGGTGCTGAAGGCGGCAGTAGGCCTGACCCACGTGTCATAACCTTCGTTTGCTAGGTCAGCTTCTTCCTCAAGAGCGGACTGTAACGAGAAGTGGCCTTTGTACGGAACGTGGCCCACAATGGGAAACCACCATGTCTTGGGCACTAGGCGATCGGGCCACGCTGCCGTCACAACCATGGCAAGCGTGTCTCGGTCGAGCTGGGTGAACATCGTGTAAGAATCCCCCACGTCGATACCGAGTTCTTCTGCTGCAAAACGACGAGCGTCGACTACGTATGCGAGCTTGCTGCGTGTATCAGGGTTGACGGTGGTGTCGTTTAGAATCTCGTGAATAGGCTGCCGGCCCCTAAGAATGCCTATTTCGGCAATTCCGGCCCGAACGACGTAAAGCGGAGAACACGCCGAGCATCCAGCGACCAATGCGAGTACTACTAATGCGAGCAAGCCTCGTTTTTGACGATGACCGATCTTGAGATGGGTGCTCATTAGAGCACGATCTCTGGTGATGGCTTGCACCTAGACAAATGATCAGGCACCGCTGCTAGTCTCGTCGAGGTATGAGCGCTTATCCGGATTGATCGCCACACGTAGCTCGACAAGGTCGACATCAGAAGCGATTTCCTTCGGCACTTTGTCAGCTGCTTGTCGCAGCGCTTCCGCCGCATCATCTGCCGAGACCTTGAAGGTGTGATAGCGCTGGTGTCTCCCACCGAAGCGGATAGTGATCTGATAGTTCATAACTAAATCTACCGGCCGCAGCGCTGCCGCCCTATGCTCCTTGCATTCATCCTTCTCCGAAACTGAATACCGGAACTTCTTGAGCGTTCTATATCGGTTTGCGTGGGGCGTCGTTCGTCTGTTATCTCCGCTCCTCTCAATCGGCAGTTCAAACCTTGCAAGAGGCTTTTCTGGCCGCCGTCGCGCCCATGATCTCTTGTCACTCTGGGGACGGACGTTGAAGGATCCAGATCGACCAGTCATATGGGTCCATGCACCTAGCGTAGGCGAGGGTTTCCAGGCGAGAGCGGTCATTCGGGAGCTTCGAGCGCTCCGCCCGGATGTTCAGGTGGTGTATACGTTCTTTTCTCCCTCCGCCGAAGAAATCGCTAGGAGCATAAATGCAGATGTAGCTACCTATCTGCCCTGGGACTTGAGGGGTCCCCTAGGATGCGCCTTGGAGGAAGTGGCCCCCGATGCGGTCATCTTCACCAAAACAGAGATCTGGCCGACCTTGGTGAACGAGGCGGATCGTCGCGGGATCCCGGTAGGTATGATCGGCGCGGTGGTGACCCAACGGTCCGGACGGATGGGGCTATTAGCTAAGATGTTTATGAAGCCTTCTTGGAATGCTCTGTCACTCGCGTGCGCTAACTCCGAAGAAGATGCATTGGCGCTTCAGTCGCTCGGTGTCAGTCCAAGGGCAGTGAAGACCACGGGTGATCCTGGCATTGATTCCGCAGTGTACCGGTTCCGAGGACGAGACCCTCAGCATCAATGGCACGCGCTCTTGCAGGCTGATGATCGACCGACTGTGGTCGCCGGTTCAACGTGGGTGTCAGACGAAGATGTTCTCCTTCCAGCCCTTGTTTCCACTCGGGAGACGGTCACAGATCTTCGTTTGATAGTTGCTCCCCATAAGCCCTCTGAGTTGGCTGTTGCGAAGCTGATTGAGCGCCTGAAAAAGGACGGCTGGTGGGCGACCACCCTGAGTGACTTGGAAGACGACTTAGCGGTTGAAGAACTTGAAGTTAGTCTTCGCCCTAATGCGATTGTGGTGGATCGTGTTGGAGTGTTGGCGAAGCTGTACGGATTGGCTTCCGTATCCTTCGTTGGTGGTGGGTTCCACGGCCGAGGTCTTCATTCCGTTTTAGAGCCGGCCGCCGCGGAAAGCGGAGTCTTGTTTGGTTCTCAGCATCACAGGGCACGTGCGGCCGGAGACCTTATTGACTGCGGAGGTGCGGAGTCAGTGCAGAATGTGGAAGAATTAACG
>Ga0310343_10001310_pt1 | contig 12622 bp, 9 predicted proteins | sample HC15DNA2025_MG_FD_203519 | JGI IMG/M metagenome (GOLD analysis project Ga0310343, IMG submission 203519) | Marine microbial communities from station ALOHA, North Pacific Subtropical Gyre - HC15-DNA-20-25_MG | ecosystem: Environmental > Aquatic > Marine > Oceanic | place: Pacific Ocean: North... | reverse complement strand
TCGTGACCGCTCAGAGTACAAAACCCACTCCAGTGTGATGGCCGTGTGCAAATCGGTCACGATCCCCGGAATGACCGGTCACGTTCGCCGGAATACGCAGATGGGGCAGGTGGCGTGCTGTCGTATTCAAAAACGACATTTATAAAATCCTCAATCGATACCGGACGCATGGCAATCTCCCGAACTTACTGGTTTGGACGCATCTGATCCCCAAAAGCGTGCTGTTTCAGAGGCGCTTCTGATCAGACATTGAGATCACTCTACGTTTTTTTCGGGAGGAGCAAGTGCAAAACGACCGCGGAAAATTGCCGTCGTTTTGCACAAGTAATAGCGGTTTGTTGTGTCAGGGCATGGATTTTGGCGATGAGCCAAATCGTTAGCTGCGAGGCCTATCCTTTGCCGAATACCTCCTTGAGTACTGAGTGGGCTTGGAACTCAGTAGCGATTTGCAAAGGAGTGACCCATTTGCCTGAATTTTGATCAAGATACGTCTTCTCAAGGATTCCACCGGCGCTGATCATTCTGTTTACCAAGGCTAGTTCATCACTTTCAATTGCAAGCATAAGGGGGGTGTAGCCCGGGATGGGGTAATTCTGTTCTGCGTTGGTGTCAGCTCTCCGCTTGATAAGCAGTCCGGCCATAGCCCGCAAAACATCCAGGTCAAACGACTTTTGCTCTGTTTCGACCAGAATTTTTCCGGCCGCTTGGTGGATGTTTTTATACCTAGGGTCGGAGGCGACTCGTTCCAGATACTGCCGTTGGGCTTCGAGGGTCATACCAAGACTCCCTGAGGTATATCGCCGGATGCTTTCAAGTAGCACCTGGTCTTGGGGAACCTGTGTTATCTGTCTTAAGACCTCACTCTTGCCCTTTACCAATCCAATTTTTTGGATGCAGTAGTACAGGGGTGTGCTCAGCTCGATGCCGGCTCTGGAATCCGGCGCGCAACCTATATCAAGTAATTTTCGCAGCACATCGAGCCTGTTGGTGTTGATAGCGGCTGTTAGCAGTGATAAGCGCTTCTTTTGGGTAGTTGCATTCAAAACTTCTGGCTTGTGTGGCTTTTCACTCAGCAAAGTGAAAAACGAATCATCACCTGGCTTTTGGTTCGGGGTAGTTACATCCAGCAACTGCACAGCCTGTAATAAAGCAGAGTCGCCCGCTTCAGAAAGCTGATTGACGTCGGCTCCAGCGTCCAACAGTTTTTGTACCGCGTCGGCGTTCTCCCTCCACACAAAGTAGGTAAGTTGGGGTATGCGCTTTTGACGAAGTTGGCCAATTTTTATCTTCCGGTTCGGCGCCTTGAAGGATGGTTTTTTGGCAAGGTCGTCATCAGTTACAAAAATCGACCCGAGCAAGTCTGGCTCCTGCTGAGGGTACTCTGCCCCGGGGAACCCGCCGTGAGCAGGAAATATTTTGGTGAAATGACCGCGATACTGAGGAATAAACCAGTTTTCCAGGTGCTTGTCGTATCGTGACGACACTCCAGATTTGTCGCCGAGATCTAGTGGCACTTCGAGACCTAGAACTACCTGACCATTTCGAAGTTGTCTTAGAAAAGTCTTGGGTGGTGATGGGAGCATTGCCGCTACGGCCAAGGCCTCTTGGATAATGAGACCCTGATTCGGCCCTGCATGGAAATACGACTGCTCAAACGCTCTCTGGTAGGTCTCAGTGGCACGATCCAATTTTCCTGATAAGGTAAGCCAACGCGCTTCATGCCAGCTTTGACAATAAGAAAGCGAGCCTGAGGGGGCGATCTGATGCAGAAAAATCTTAAAGTGTGTGAGTGCCTGTTGGGCGAAGACTTGATCCTTGAATGACTTTTCCCGGCCAGGGTGCAGCAGAGTCGCGAGCATTACATTCCGCTCCGCGATCAACTTGAACTGGGGAGCTTTTAACATGCACTCCTCAACAACTCTCGAATGGATATCGCGCAGGTTTGCATTGGAATAACCATGTGCCCGTTCAATTGCGATCTCCCCAATTGGCAGAGCTCGGTAATGATCAACGGCTCGCGCTGTAACAAGCAGCGCTCGCAATCGAGTTCTCTGTGTTTCATCAAAGAATTTGCCCGCGTCTTGTTGAGAAAAGAGGGCGCTCAGAGAACTCAGGGCAGGTAGCTGTGCACCCGTTTGCCACCGTCGCATGCGGTCCTTCACTTCTTTGCTAAGCTGGTTATAGAAATCGTCCCAGCCCGGTACCGATAATTCGAGCCATTCGAACAAACCTTCAATAGCTTGCTTGTCGGGCGACAAATACTGTTCTGGAGGTGGCCCATCGAGGATACTGCAGGCGGTTCTCACGGCCTCAGCTCCGAAGGCGCTGAATAGATGACTCGAAAGAATTCTTAAAGCCTCTGAGTGGGATAAACCCTCAAGGCTCAGGTTCGCGACAAACCAACTGTATGTTTTGCAGAACCTGTTTAGCCAGGTGGCCACATTTCTCGCGAAGTCCTCTCCGATGTATCGTGATAGCGGTTCAAACAATACCTTGTCGGTCGCGACGGGAATGGCTCTATAATCAAAATCCCATTTACCGGCATGGTCATCAATCCACTTATCAGATCCCTTTGTGTCAAACCCTCGTGCAAGTGACCTAATGATCTCGAGGTGGTTCGGATAGGCAGGAGTGCTATGCAAGAGTGGCCTCCCTGCGCTCCAGTTGACGAATATCTCGAATGAGGTTCTGTAGGGTCCGTCGGTCGCTGGGGCTCGTCGGGATAACCACTTTGCCCACTCCAGGTAGTTCGATTTTCCCGTGCTTTTTGCCAGACTGATAACGCCAGCCGTTCTGAAGTAGCTCTTTAATCAACTGATTTATATCCTTATCGCTGCTTACTCGTTTCATCGTACTCTCCCGCAACAATCGAGCGGGCACAAGGCCCGCTCTCTTGTAATGCCTATTCAGAATCCTTTTTTGCAACAGTTCTCTGAGCCCTGGCGACAAATGAATCCTTACTAACTCCACCGCCAGATTGCTTAGCGGTGGCGCTCTGGATCCTTGCCACATCTGCGGCGGTCATGGGCTTGCTTGAAGGTTTCTTGCTCATGTCATATCTCCGTTCATTGGTTGTTTGAATCGTCCCATCGGGACCCTTTGAAATTTACAGACGCGGAGATAAATCGTCGGCAGCGCAGTTGGAGGAAAAATCTGATTTTTTGAGGATTGATATTCGGTGGGCTTACGTAGAGCTATTTTTACCACTCGATTGAAACCATAAATTCCAACCTTTCTGCCGTTTTGGGAATTTCATTCAAATCCAAATCAGGCAGATTCCATCATTTGACCATCTCGCCTGATTTGGATCGGTGCCACGGCTCGCGTATCTGATTTGGAAACTTCACCCAATTCCCAAATCTCGAATTTGTTTAATCACTCTGCGATTTGGGAGCCATGCTTACCTGGGTTCTACCCCGCTACTGCGGACATTCCTAAAAAGAGGCACACTGTGCCAAAGGAGTGTTCATGTCCAGACGCAGAAAATATAGCCCAGAGTTCAAACGCGAAGCCATTGCTTTAACCCGTCAACCCGGTGTGAGTTGTCGCCAGGTTGCCTTAGAGATCGGTATCAATCCCAATCTGCTGTCCCGATGGCGCAGGGAAACGGATGAGGAGACAGACAAGGCCTTCAAGGGCTCAGGTTCTCCCAGAGACGAGGAAGTTGCTCGCCTCAAGCGAGAACTGGCCCGTGTGAAGAAGGAGCGTGATTTTTTGCGCGAAGCGGCAGTGTTCTTCGCAAAGGAGTCGTCCTGAGGTACCAGGCGATTCAACGTTGTCGCAATCATTTCCCAATACGTCTTATGTGCCGATGCCTGAAAGTGTCGGCCAGCGGTTATTACGCTTGGGTATCTCGCCCCCAGTCCGCTAGGGCAAAGGCTAATCAACATCTGCTGTCACGCATCAGAGAGATTCATGACGACAGTGGCGGCATGATTGGCTCGCCCCGTATGCATGAGGACCTGGTTGCCGAGGGTGTTTCAACCAGCCTGAACCGTGTTGCGCGATTGATGGCCAAACACGGCATTCAGGGGTGGCCACGCAAGAAGCGCGGACGCTTGGGACGTCAATCTTATCGACCACCGGGTATCCGGAATCACCTGGAGCGGAATTTCTCCGCTCTGGAGCCGGACACCAAGTGGGTGACGGATATTACGGAGATACCCACGCAGGAAGGAAAGCTCTTTCTATGCGTGGTTCTAGACCTGTTCAGCAAGCTGATCGTTGGTTGGTCCATGCATCATCGACAGGATCGGCATATGGTGATCAGAGCGGTTGAGATGGCCGTTTGGCAGCGCCAGGGGAAAGTCCCGGTGATATTGCATTCAGATCGAGGCAGTCAATTTACCAGTGGTGACTACCAGCGATATCTCGGCAGCAACCGCTTGGTAAGCAGCATGAGCGCGGTCGGTCATTGTGGCGATAATGCTGCCTGCGAGGGATTCTTCGGAATGCTCAAGCGGGAGCGAATTCACCACCGGCGCTACCGAACTCAGAACGAAGCGCGAGCTGATATATTCGACTACATTGAGCGGTTCCATAATCCCAGGATGCGACGTAGAGTTGCCGCTCAGGATCAGAAGCTGTCAGCCGTTTTAAAACCGTCCGTGGAAACGGGGTAGAACCCGTAGTAGATTCCAGTCTTCTCGGTATATTCGAACCTCTGGGTCGATGTGAGTAGTGCGCTGCCGTTCAGGTAAAAAAGATAGCGGTCCCAGGTGATCAATTGGAACCTGATCCGTCTCATAGACCTCGGCGGGTGACTGTTGCTCAATCCGGAGCCAAGCATGTGTTCCCGACACGCAAAGATCGGCTTTGGCGATCCAATACGATTTCGGCGAAAAGGTATACCGAACGCTCTGGCAATACTCAGAGCTATTCAGGGGGATTGCTGAGAAGGCCAGTTGCAGCTCACCAACTAATCGATTGGCGTTCGCAAGATGGCGAAGGAGTTCCTCGGAAATGCGTACCACCACGAAATCGTTCTCGGATCGGTAACTGTATTTTTCAGATTTAGGGAAGACCAAAACATTCTTGGCGACCAGTGGCAAAAGGGCATCCATTAGACCGGCAGCAACTTGTCGTGCAGATACAAATGGTGTTTTGGGGAGGAACTCTTCAAAGTGTTTGACCGCGCTGGTTAACACTGATGAGGCCAGCGAGGGCTCAATTTGTGTAAGCATTGACCCTTTGAACTCGAATCGCCCCAACTGGGGATTCTGGTTCAGGATGGTCTCAGCAGCCCTTTCGAACAGTTCCTTTTTCCGCTCTGATAAATGAAGTCCAGGGTGGATAGTTTTTTGCTTTAGTTGAGCCCTCACCACGTCTATATACGCAGTCATCGGTGGAATAGGGTGATCTGGATTACCCTTGAATCTCGCCGAGTACCCACGAGGTGGTTTGGGAATGCCAAGCTTGGTGCATCGTTTCGTGAGTGCAGGACCTGAAATCCCAAGCTTTGCAGCGACTTGCTCACTGGGCATGGACCAAACAAGGTGGAACAGCCCCTCTCGGTCTCTCTCGAGCCTGCTATCGTCCGATTCTGACTGCATTTCTCCGACCCCTATGTCATCTGTAGGGATTTTAGGTGATTCTCTGCTGTATAGATTGCGATCAGTTCGTCGGAGTCGGAATTAGCCCAGGATCTTGGTTTCAGTTGGTTAATCATTCAGTATTCATCACACATAATTTTCTGGATTTGGCAGTAAACTCAGGAAGGGCAGGATGCGTTTAACGAAGATCAAAGACATTAAGGGATTCCGAATTTTCAAAGACTTCGAGTGGCCGGAGAACCTTGATGACTTTGCGCGCTTTAATCTGATTTACGGCTTGAATGGAAGCGGAAAAACGACTTTGACGAGTATTTTTTCGGATCTTGAGCATCGGCGTGGGGCCAGTGCATTGTCATTGAACTTCGAGTTCGGGGGTGAAACGGTAAACGGAAAATTGCCTCAAATAAGCTCCATTCCGCCGGTCCGGGTATTCAATCGCAGCTACATCGAACACGCCATCTTTGAAGATCCGGCGCAGCAGGAGCTGGCTCCTGTTTTCTATCTCGGTGAAGACTCTATTGAAAAGAAGAAAAGAATCTCGGAGTTGAGGTCCGAGGTGGAAGAAATCGTTGCAGAGCTAAATACTCTCAGTTCCCAGAAAACCAGTAACGAGAGGGCGTTTGAAAAATTCTGCCGAGAGAGAGCCTCCGCCATCAAAGATGCTTTTACCAGGCCCGGAGGCCGATTCAACAATTACAATCGTCCAGCGTTCGAAAGTCGGGCACAGGAGCTGTTGATCGATAGTCCTGCCCGCTTGGACGAAGCAGAAAAGGAAAGACTGTTGGGGGTTACACGTTCTCAACCAATGAGCCCTGTTCCTAACGTTACGCTGCCTTCGATTAAGTTCATGGAACTGACCCAAAGAGTCGAGCTGTTACTGGGGAAGTCAATAACGGCATCGGTTATCGAGGAGCTGCGCGACAACCCCAAGCTTGGACAGTGGGTTCAATCTGGCCTGACTCTCCATAAACATCATTCCGAAACAGACCGTTGCCTGTTTTGTAAACAGAGTCTCCCTGAAAGGCGTCTGGAAGATCTGGAAGCCCATTTCAATGATGAGCTAAATCGGTTTCAAACGGTACTGGACGGTCAAATCCAGAATATCGAGTCTTCGATCAAAGCAGTCAATGGCTTTGAGCTTCCTGCCACAGCATTGCTTTATCAACACCTCCAGGCTGACTTCGAAAAATATTCTGGACAGTGGAGATCAAATAAAAAAAGCGTTGTTACTTTCCTTGAATCCTTGGCATCAGCGCTCAAGAAAAAGCGTGAAAATCCCTTTGAGCGAATGGAGCTTCGAGATTTTCTATTCGCATTCTCGACTGCAGCAAAAGACTCTAACTGGTTACTCAAAACCCTCAGCATAGCGCTGGATGCCTCGCAGAATATCGCAGCACAACTTGGGCTTGAGGTCATCGACCGGATCAATAGGTTGATCGACCAGCACAATCGCCACAGCTCATCATTTGAGCAACAAGTCCAAGACGCGATGAACCGTGTGGCAGATGACATGGTTCTCGAGTCACTCGATGAGTATCAACAATACAAGACTGATTTGAGCCACCTGGGTTCCAACATTGTTGAGAAAGGAAGGGAACGAGATAAGAAGAGAGGCAAGATCACCAAACTCGAAGAAGATATGCGTCATCACCTAAAAGCTGCCGAGGAATTAAACGAAGAGGTGGCGGCATACCTTGGGCGGCGAGAACTGACATTCGAGACGTCTGACTCTGGGTATCGTTTATTTCGCCATGGAGAACCGGCTTATCATCTGAGCGAGGGCGAGAGAACTGCTATAGCTTTCATGTATTTTCTGAAAACGCTCGAGGATGAGAGCTTGGATCTTACAGAAGCGATAATCGTGATAGATGATCCAATATCGAGTTTGGATGCAAACTCACTGTATAGCGCTTTCAGTTTCATGAAAACGAAAACAGCAGAAGCCGCGCAACTGTTCATTCTCACGCATAATTTTCAGCTCTTCCGGTTAGTTCGAAATTGGTTCGACCATATGAACCGCGGAAGGAAGAAAAATGCGCTGAACGCTCACATGTACCTTCTCGAACCAAAATGGGCCGAAGGAAACCGGTCCTCGTCGCTGGTTCCACTTGACCCTTTACTCGCTAATTACGAATCCGAGTACCATTATCTCTTTAAGCAGATCTGGTCCGTCGCTCAAAGTACAGAGGCTGCGCCTCTCGACCAGTATTACGTGCTTCCGAACGTGGGCCGGCGGCTATTGGAAACTTTCTTGAGCTTCAAATTTCCAGGTGGAAAGCCCGCTCTTGGTTTGTTGATGTCTAAGGTTGAGTTTGATCCGGCAAAGAAAACCCGCCTATTGCGTTTTTTACATGTTCATTCTCATCACGATCGTGTTGCTGATCCGGAGCACGACCTCTCAACGCTCAGCGAAGCTCCCCAGGTGTTCTCTGACCTATTGGAGCTTATGCACGCTCTGGATGAAGGACACTACAAAGGTTTGGTAGCGAGCATGCAGCAACAGTGATTCTGGGTAAGCGACCGCTACTGTTGATTCTTGCCGTTAGCAGGCTACAGTTTGGGTATTCTCGTCGTAAATAAGGAAGTAACCAATGCCCATAACGGACTACCACGCCAAGTATTTTGCCTACGAACTCACCAGGCAACGCCGTGGTGGTGACGTTGGTCGTCTGACCCAGTCGCTGTTCGATGCCTCAGTAGACCTGAACCCCCACCAGATCGATGCCGCGCTCTTCGCTTTGCAGAATCCCTTGGTAAAAGGTGTGATCCTGGCGGACGAGGTTGGACTGGGTAAGACCATTGAGGCTGCCCTGGTGCTGGCACAGTACTGGGCAGAACGCAGACGAAGACTGATCGTCGTCTGTCCTGCGGCTTTGCGTAAGCAGTGGGCAAACGAGCTGGCAGAGAAATTTCATCTGCCCTCGCAGGTTCTGGATGCCCGAACCTATAAGGAGTTGCGTAAGCAGGGGGTGGCAGACCCGTTCGACCAGCCCGGCGTTAACGTCATTTCTTACAATTTTGCCGCGAGAATGTCGGAGAAGCTGCGGCTTACGCCGTGGGATCTGGTGGTATTCGACGAAGCCCACAAACTCCGTAACGCTCACCGGGAAAGTCACCGTACTGGCCAGGCTATCAAAGAAGCCTTCGGCGCATGCAACAAGCTGCTGCTAACGGCAACACCACTACAGAATTCCTTGATGGAGCTGTACGGCCTGTCGACGGTCATTGACAGCCAACTGTTTGGCGATGCGCTCAGCTTCCGTCGTCAGTATCTGCGCGGTGGAGAAGACCTGGAAGGTCTGAAGGAACGGCTTCAGGAGTTCACCAAACGGACCTTGCGTAAACAGGTTCTGGAGTACATCCGCTACACACAACGACGCGCCATCACGATTCCCTTCGCCCCATCGGAAGACGAGCTGCGGCTCTACCACCTTGTCTCTGCTTACCTGCAGCGTGAGAACACTTACGGCGTACCCCAGCAACAGCGCCACCTGGTCACTCTGGTGGTCAGGAAACTGCTGGCGTCATCAACGAGTGCCATTATCAATACGCTTGAGACAATGATCGAACGGCTGAAAAGGCTGGAGCAAACTCAGGAGGATGAGGACAATTGGCTGGAGAAGCTGATCGGTAGTGAGGATGTAGAAGACGACCTCCTCGATGAAGCTGCTGACGGGGAGGGCGATTACCAGGTTGAACAACCGGGTGAGCCCATACAACTGGACCGCCTCCGTGGTGAGATTGCTGAACTGGAACAATATCTGGACCTGGCGCATAGGATCACCGAAGACGCTAAATCCGGGGCTCTGCTGAATGCGCTGGAACAGGGCTTCAGCCACATGACGGAAATGGGGGCGGAGCGTAAGGCCGTTATCTTCACAGAAAGCCGGCGAACCCAGGATTATCTGCTCAAGTACCTGGAGCGCCATGGCTACCTCGGTAAGGTCGCCACATTCAGTGGTACCAATAATTCCAGCACTACGCAGGCGATTTACAAGCGCTGGCTCACGCGTAACGAAGGTTCTGATCAGGTTACCGGTAGCCCTGCAGTTGACCGGCGCACAGCGATTATCGATCACTTCAGGGACGATGCAGAAATACTCATTGCCACCGAAGCCGCAGCAGAGGGCGTGAACCTTCAGTTCTGCAGCCTTGTCGTCAATTATGATCTGCCCTGGAACCCTCAGCGAGTAGAGCAGCGCATCGGGCGCTGCCATCGCTACGGGCAGAAATTTGATGTCGTCGTCATCAACTTCCTCAACCAAAAGAATGGGGCAGATCGGCGGGTTCTTGAACTGCTCAGTGAGAAGTTTCACTTGTTTGATGGCCTGTTTGGTGCGTCAGACGAAGTGCTGGGCCGAATCGAGTCCGGCGTCGACTTCGAGAAGCGCATAGCGGCCATTTACGACACCTGCCGGTCTCAGGCCCAAATCGAGCAGGCCTTCAATGATCTCCAAAAGGAACTGGAAGAAAGCATCAACCGGCGAATGCAAGAGACTCAGGAAAAGCTTCTGGAGCATTTCGATGCCCAAATCCATGACTTGCTGAAGATCCAGCGCGAGAGAGCAGAGCAGCAGCTCGACCGGGTAAGTCGCCTCTTCTGGCAGCTCACCAGGCATCAACTTTCCCCCTTCGCAACCTTTGATGAGAGCCGCCTGGCATTTGAGTTGAACGAAAGTCCGTTAACCAAGGTGCCCACCGGATCTTACGAGCTGATCCGAAAGGGCGAGAAACCGTCAGACCACGCCCACCTCTATCGGTTAAGTCATCCCCTCGGTGAGTACGTTTTGGACACAGGTCGCAGGCTGGAAACGCCGGTAACGGAAATGGTGTTCAAGCTGTCTGATCACGAGGCGAAACTTTCCGCACTCCAGAATCTGCCGGAAAAATCCGGATGGCTTGAACTGAATTTGCTTGAGCTGCAAAGCTTTCAGCGTGAAGAACACCTGGTTTTTACCGCTGTCACGGATGACGGACAGCTTCTGGATGAAGAGCAGTGCGAACTCATTTTCCGGCTGCAGGGTGAGGTGCTGAGCAACGACCTTGGCGGCCCTGGTCAGCAAGCTGGACGCCAGCTAAGTGAAACCGTCACCCGGCAACTGGATGCCCGGCTCAGCCGATTGCTTGACGAGAACAACGAATACTTCCAGCGGGAGCGGACCAAGCTCGAAGCCTGGGCGGACGACCAGTTGTTGAGTGCCGAGCAAAAACTCGAGGACGCCAAAACCCAGATCAAAGAGGCAAAGCGCCAGTCCCGCCTCGCAGAGAGTGTTGAAGATCAGAAGCATGCTCAAGAAGAGATTAAGCGTCTTAGCAAGTTGCAGCGCCGGCAGCGACAGGAAATATTCGATGTGGAAGACGAGATAGAAGCCCGCAGGGATGCCTTAATTGATGCGCTGGAGCGCCAGATGCATCAGAGCAGTAGCACCCATCACCTGTTTCGAATTCGATGGCGCCTAGCCTGATCTTTAGCTGTCAGTTCGATTAACAATCTCCCAGCTATTTGTGGGAGAATCCCTCAGCATTTCTGACCTGCCAAGTTCGATTTTTAAACAGGGAATACCATGAGTCACGCGACACAGCAGTTAAAAGCCCAGCAACGTCGACAGAAATTCGCCGACCTTTTGCGCGAAATGTTCCAGCTCAATCAGCCGGAACTAGATTTTGGGCTCTATCGCATCATGCATGCCCGCAAGGACGATGTTAACCGTTTTATTGAGAAGGACCTGCCCAGCATTACCCAAAAGGCGTTCCAGGACTTTGCCAGCCAAGATAAAACTGCAATTGAGAAGGAGCTTCAAGAGACGGTTGAAGGGTTAGAAAAAGCCAAGGTGAATCCGGAAACGAACGAGTATGTACAGGAACTGAAAGCTAAGTTGAGAGACGACTTTGACTTGGCACGCGAAGAGGGCGAAGTCTACGACGCGTTGCTCACCTTTTTCAGCCGTTACTACAACGAGGGCGACTTCCTGTCACGCCGGGTATACAAAGACGGCACCTACGCTATTCCCTACCAGGGGGAAGAGGTAGTGCTGCACTGGGCCAACAAAGATCAGTATTACATCAAAAGCAGCGAAACCTTGCGGGATTACAGCTTTCGCCTGAACCCGGATGCCGGCCCCGGCGAAGATCCCATGCGGGTTCATTTCAAGCTGGTGGATGCTGAAGCCGGTGCCAAAGACAACAACAAGGAATCTGCTGATAGTCGCCGGGTCTTCGTGCTGGATGTGGAGGACCCGTTTGAGCTGATAGAAGGCGAAGCAACCGAACACGGTGAGCAGTACACTGACCTGCAATGTCGGTTCATGTTCCGGCCGGCAACGGAAAGTGACTGGACGGAAGCCGAGAAAAAGAAGGCGACGGCTGCAGCCCAGAAGAAGCCACCGACACAAGATGCGCTCAGAGCAGTTGCTGAAGAAAGGCTTCTTGGGGCAGCCTCTGATTTGTCTGAGCCTTGGAAAAGTGCGCTGGCAAAATCTTACCGTAAGGCTGATGGCAGCCGGGCTGATTATTCAATGTTGGCTGGACAACTGAACAACTACACCAAGAAGAATACTTTTGATTATTTCATCCACAAGGATCTCGGTGGGTTCCTAACTCGTGAGCTCGATTTCTACATCAAAAATGAGTTGTTGGACTGGAGTGATATTGCTTCGTTGAAAAACGATACGGCAAGGCTCGCGCCGTTGCTTAGCAAGATCGATGTGATTCGTTCCCTGGGAGAGAAGATAATTGCGTTTCTTTCTCAGCTTGAGAATTTTCAGAAGAAGCTGTGGTTAAAAAAGAAGTTTGTAACCGAAGCTAACTACTGCATTACGCTGGACCGGCTCGAGGATCAGCCGGAGTTGCTGGCTAAAGCTTTTAACAATGAGCATCTACTTAAAGATTGGGAGCGGCTTTATAAAATCGATCTTGGGCAACTGAAGGAAGATCGAGCGTCTTTGGGCTGGGGAGAGCTTCTGGCAAAGCCTGAGTATAGATATATGATGGTGGATACAGTGCATTTCGGTGCCGGGTTAAAAGAGGCTTTGTTAGCAGGAATTGATGATCTAGACGAGCAGTGTAATGGG
>Ga0310343_10001309_pt1 | contig 12627 bp, 12 predicted proteins | sample HC15DNA2025_MG_FD_203519 | JGI IMG/M metagenome (GOLD analysis project Ga0310343, IMG submission 203519) | Marine microbial communities from station ALOHA, North Pacific Subtropical Gyre - HC15-DNA-20-25_MG | ecosystem: Environmental > Aquatic > Marine > Oceanic | place: Pacific Ocean: North... | reverse complement strand
ATTAAGCCTCTGCATCCTATATCCATATTAAGAATTTTTAAATTGTTTTTGAATATTATCAAGTAATTATTGATAACTAATATTGTAATTATTACTATAAATGGAATAATTAATATCCCGAAATTCCCAATCAAAGTTGAAAGTAATGAATCAGACATTTTTCCTATTTCAGAATCATAAATTTTACCTATATTAGTATATATTCCTGGTTTTCCAAAAATGTTTAAACTACCATCATCATTGAAAGCAGAATTAAATAAAAGACTAAATCTCACACCAAATGAGGTTTTATAATAATCGCTATTTATGGTAAAGATCCCTCTTATTAATAAGAAATATGTGCTGACAATAATAAATGGTAAACAGATAATTATTCCTGATAATAAATTTTTATTTATTTTTAAAGTGATGTTATTTTTTGAAAAAACAAATGGAACCGAGAAGAAAATCAAGGCAACAATGTTTGCTAATGATAATGAAATTAAAATTAGGATAGCTGGAACAATATAAAAAAAGATATTTTTTCCTATGAATATATTCCTCCCTAAAAGTTTATAACTAATTAGAATACAGCATAAAGAATTAATTCCTAATGTTGTCGGATTTGTATAAATTGAACTGCATCTATATGATCCGCAAGAGTCAGTAAGAATATTTTCCAATGTAAAAACTGAAAAAACAACAAGAACATAAACAATTAGTTTCAAAATAAAATTTTTATTTCTAAAAAATAAATCAGATCTTAAATAAACCATTGATAAAATCACTGGCCATATCCATCTCCAAAAAAAGAAATAATAATATAAATTAAATGAATCCAAGTTTGAAAAAAATGAAATTATTAAGAAAGTAAAAAGAACAAATGTAGTTAAAAGAATATATTTATTTATTAATATTCTTTTTTTATTAAATAAAGAAAATAAAGGAGGGAATATCAAAAAAGCTAGAGAGCTTTCCTTGGCGATGTGTATAAATGGTTTCAAATTTTCTAGATATAAATTTAGGATAATTGAAAGAGATGTGCCTGGCTTAAAAAGAGAGTTTAAAAAAGAAGAAATAATAAAAGTTGTTATTATTATTTTAAATATAGTATTATTTGAGAGTTTCATTTTTATATAAGATTTATCAAATGTGAATTTACAGGCATTTTAATATTCAGAAATTTCCAAATAAAGTATCTATATAATCTGAATAAAAAAATATAATTAAAATTTTTAGCTAAAATTATTAAAGAAGTCATGAATTTATTTCTTGATAAATTATCAAGAAATACAAACCATAATTCATAATCTAATGATGCTTTTTTAAATTTTAAAAAAAATTCATCACCATAAATTTCTGTAATTTTACTTTCCCATATTTTTCTTGAAGAAATTAGATTATTTTTTCTTTTTTCGTAGTTGGTAGTTAATGAAGAGTTTGGTTTATGTTTAAATGATTTAATATCACAATTTTTTATTAGCGATACTTTTGGATTCTTTTTCAAAAGATTTATCCATAGATCAATATCTATTCCAGCTTTAATACAATCATTATATGCGTCTTTTTCTATCAAAGCTTTTTTATAAATTTGATAACTAACTGGGGGAGTAATTCCGGCACTGAAAATTTCTTGGAGATTATTGTATTTATCATTTTTGAAACTACTATGAGAAGTTGGCATACCTATCCCTATATCAGTATTATTTTGAATCATTTCAAGGTAAATTTTTTTAATGTTTTCAGGTTTGATATACATATCATCATCGTCACAAATGAGTATATATTTTGATGATGATTCCTTAATACCGATATTCCTTGAAAAAGCTAAACCTCTATTTTGTTCATTACGCTTATATATGATTTTATTTAAAAATAAATAATTTTGAAATTCTATATCAACTAAATTTTTTGATCCATCATCTATAACAACAATTTCAATAGGAATAACTTCTTTCTTTATTTTAATTAAATGTGCAATACATTTTCTTAATAGTTTATACCTATTGTATGAACAAACGACAACAGACAATGAATAATCCATGACTATAAAGTATATATTTTTTGTATTTTAAAATTAGATTTTAATATTAAAAAAGATACTAAAAAATCTATTTCATAAAAGATAATTAACGATGATTTTATAATTTGATTAGATAATATTTTTTTTATCTCTTTAAGATACGAAAAAATTAAAGTAATAAATTTGGAATTTATAAAAGTTAATTTAGTTTGATAATTTTTAAATTTCCCTTGATTCTTAGAGAAGAATTCAAAAATGTTTTTTATTAGATATTCAAAAAGTAATAAGCCTTTTAAATTTACTTTTAAACCTATAATCCAACCTTGATATTTGTATGTGTTCTTAAAATTCTGATTCAATTAATATTTTATTTCTATATTTATTATAAATCTTAATCCCAAGTTAAAACAAATTATTTATTCGAAGAGTTAAATATTAATTTTAAATTATTTTTGGATTTCCTAAAAATGATAAAAATTATCAAGATGAAAACTCTTATTATTTTGTAAAAAGTCTTGTTAAAATAAATAGTAAAAACTTTTAATGCTTTAAGAAAATACTTTAAAGACATTTTTAGCATGTTTAGCTTTGCATAACATCTCGCTATCTCAAGATTTATATTTGCATATTTTAAAGGTCTGTTTATTAAATCCTTTTTAAAAAAATACAGTCTATATTTATATGATTTCAAAGATCTTTTTATTCCTATTTTATTATTAGTTGAGATATTGGTACCTCTAGAATTAATTTGATAAAAAACTAATCTCTTTTTAAGGAGACCAATTTGATATTTTGCACTTAATTTTCTAATTAAATCTCCATCGTTGCCTCTCTTAAGTAAAGTATTAAAATAACCTACTTTCATTAATGCTTCTTTGCTGACTATAAAAGTGGAGCAATTACATAATGGTTGTCCGTCTAGCATTAGATCAAAAATATTACCGCTAATGTTCGGTTCTCTAATTTTTAAATTATTATCAGAATCAATTAAGTTTGTCCAACAATATGTAACCTCGAAGTTATTTTTTATCATAAATTCTAGTTGTTCGGACAATTTATTTTTGTCCCAATAATCATCGTCATCAAGGAAAGCAATTAACTCTCCTTTTGACTTATGTATGCCGATATTTCTGCTTTTCGATGCAAATTCAGATTTTTTGTTTCTTATCAAAGTAAATCTTTTATCATTATTAATAAGATCGCCAATAGATTTGGTAGCTGGAATTTTGGAATTATCATCTATTACTATGCATTCCCAATTTTTATAAGTTTGATTCAAAATACTCTTAATTGCTCTATGAAGGTAATCAGGCCTATCTTTTGTAGGGACAACAATTGAAACAAATAATTCTTTATTTTTCATTAAGTTTTCTAAATGCAATATGTTTAGCTGGTAATCCTGCGACTATAGAAAATGGTTGAACATTTTTTATTACTACAGAATTTGCTCCAATTACTGCACCATGACCAATTTCGACTCCAGGCATAATAACTGCACCAGTCCCAATTAATACATTGTCATTAATTTTTACATTGGCAAATTTCATATTTTTTATTGAGATTTCTTCTTGATTGGTATCGTATTTATTAATTATTATCGTAACTCTACTAGCAATTAAACAATTAGCACCAATATATACATTGCCATTCTTATTCCTTAAGTTAAATTTGGAGTTTATTCTAGTATTTTCACCTACAAAAGATCCTTCCCATCCTCCTGTTGGATTTGCGTCTAAAGAAATTGATGCATTTGATTTTTTCATGAATTTATAATTTGAGTACCTTCTTCTTATTAGAAGAAAAAAGGAAAATGTTTCATTCTTAAGAAAACCGACTATATTAAAAAAAATTTGCATTTTATTTAAGAAATTATTTCTAAAAAAAGTTGATAAATTAACTTCCAAGCCATTTTACTCATCTAAAATTGCTTCTTTTTCACACAAATATTTATAATCTTCTGGTCTTCCAATATCTATCCAAGATTCATGAAGTGGATATACTTTAAGTTCTAATTTATTTCGTATTGCATTAATAAATAAATCAGGCATATCGCAATATTCATTTTTTCTAATTAAGTTAATCATTTTTGGACTTAAAACATAAATTCCAGCATTTATTTGACTTCTTACAATTGGTTTTTCTTTTAATGAAATGATTTTTGAACCCTGCGTTTCAACTACTGCAAATGGATTATTCCATTTTTGCGTAAGAACCGCCATTAAGCCATCACATTTTTGACTTTTCGATGCTGAAAGAAAATCAGAATAAGATGCGTTAGTTATGACATCTCCATTAGTTACTAGAATATTTCTATTTAGATATTCTTTGGGTAATTGTTTTAAAGAACCAGCTGTTCCAAGTGGCTTATCCTCTCTTAAATATTCAATAGAAACCCCAAACCTTTCACCGTTCCCAAAATGTTTCTCAATGATTTCAGAAAGATAGTTAACAGAAATAAATATTTTTTTAAATCCATCCATTTTTGACCTATTGATAATGTGCTCCAATATTGGTTTGCCTTTAATAGGTAACATTGGTTTTGGAACATTTTCTGTTAAAGGTAAAAGCCTCTTACCTTTTCCACCTGCCATTATCACCATTATTTCAGGTTTTTCTGTAGAGGTATATAAAAAATCAGCAACATGTAAACCAATTAAAATTCCAGCCGAGTTTACAATTGGAAGATGGAATATATGATTTAGTCTCATTGTATTTTGCGCTTCTTCATCAGATAGCAAGGTAGAGACAACTAACGGTTTTTTATTCATAATTTCTCCTATTGAGCATTTTAAAGATAATCCTTTAATAAGACCTTTTCTGATATCGCTATCTGTTATTATTCCAACTAAAAAGTTTTTTTTATCCACTACTAAACATAGCTGATACCCCCCTTTACTAAGAATTGTTATGGCATCTGAAAAGGGCGCTTTATTATTTACTGTAATATCTTCCCAATCACTTATTCTTGATCTAGCCAAAATAAATAATTTAAATTCTAAAATTATACATTAGAAAAGTTGATATTTTTATCGCAAATTTAAAAAGTTAATTGTTTGATTAGAAGCTTTTCATTTATGTCAATTGTTGAAAGTACTTTAGCTATTGCTTGTGAAGCTTTACCGTTACCATAAGGATTGGAACAGTTTTTTACTTGAGAAAGATAATCATAGTCACTTAGAGATTTTTTAATTGCATTTATTATTTCAATTTTTTTGTGATCTACAAATAAAACATTTTCCGAATGCAATCTGCCTTCTTGCCTTATACCTATATTAACTACTGGTAATTTCATTGAAGGAGCTTCAAGAATGCCCGCGCTTGAATTGCCAATCAAACAAGCACAATTTCTAAGTAAATTTACAAAAATTTCTCTTGGAATATTCTTGTGAAAATGAAAATATGTAAAATCTCTATATTCATCAAATGCATTTATAATAATATCTGAGCCTGGATCTGAATTTGGGTAGATCAATATTGTAGGAATTTTTAATTCCTTAATAGCCTCTAAAGTTTCTTTGATTTGTTTATAAGTACTACTAATTTCTGATGATATTGAATGTTGTATTACCATTAGGTATGGCGAATTAATATCCCAATCAAGATTTAATGTTTTTAGTATTTCTTCTTTAGTCCTTAAAGGAGTTGAGATAAATCTATCTAACCCTGGATTTCCTACGTTATATATTCTAAATTGTTCCTCACCTAAATTAACTACTCTTTTTGCACTATCTTCATTTGTTACAAAGTGAATATGTGAGAGTTTAGTAACAGCATGTCTTACTTGATCATCGACTGTTCTACTTTTATCCCCTCCAGCGATATGAGCTACTGGAATATTCATATAAGCACCTGTTAATGCTGCAGACATTGATTCTTCCCTATCTCCAAGAACTAGTAATAAATCTGGGTTTATTCTTTTAACTGTTTGAATGATTGATTGAAGTTGTATTGCAAGACCTTTGACTCTTAGGGAAAGATCTCCTCCCGATAGCAAACTTGGGATTTGATCTGCTATATCAAAACCATCTTTTTTTATTTCCTCAACAGTCAATCCAAATCCTTCTGTTAAGTGTGCCCCAGTAACTACTAATTTAAGATCTAAATTTGGATCATTTTTTATTGAGTTGTAAACAGATGACATTATGTCGTATTCAGATCGGATTCCAGTAATACCAAGTATTAATCTTTTTGATTGCATTATTAAATAGAAAAATCTTTGAAATCATTAGTTATTTGTAATTATAAATCAAAACTAATCTGCTATAAGATCAATCAAATATTTAAATCGATCAATTATTTCTAAAATAATTTGATATTCATGTAAGTTCATTGATTAGCCTCCATTTATTATTTTTTTTATGCCAGATTTCTAAGTTTCTAAATTTATCCTCACATTCTAAATATTCTTTTTTTGTTATTTCATGAAATTCAAGAAATTCGTCTAAATATTCATAAGGAAACTCATATTGCTTTGAATTTACTATTTCAACGGCTTCTTTTCTGGTCATCCTACCATTCCAAATTTGATAACAACATTGATCAGTTGGTCTCCAAAAACCAAATTTAAGAAATTTAAACCAAATATGAATTTCGCAAAGTTTTTCATCAATATTGTCATATGAAAGAATATTTCCTGATAAGGGTCCTTTAGCTCTTGATTGAAATCCAAACTTTTTAGCAAGTTCAAAATGTTTGTAACCATCCCACCAGTGATAAAAACCAAGATATATACTTTTGACTCCAATATTTTTTATTTCACTCTGGCTAGGATACTGATAGAAAAAAAGTTCATTCTCATTAATTCTCCGTTTTAAAAGGTCTTCAAAGTTACTTTCACGAAATAAATCGTTATTTGAAAGATCTTCTGCCGATCCATCATTAGAGGATTCTGAAACATTACCTCCAAATTCGACAGCAATGTCTTCACCCCATACCACCAAAGGAGCTTTATAGAATAAAGCGGCTCTTGCCACTCCAGCAAACATAACTCTATGTTCCGCATATGCTGGATTACCAATTTCTAATAAAGCAATCCTTCTGATTTTTCTCATAGTACTTGGTCTTACAGATATTTTCTGAAGATCAATACCCAGATTGGAAACAAGAGAATTTAAATTTTTGATACCTTCTTCAGTTTGAAGATGTGGCACCATAACGATTCCAAGAGTTTTTAGTTTATATATCTTGCTCATCATGTAAGCTTGATAAATACTATCTTTGCCCCCGCTAACTGGAACAACGCAGTCATATCCATTGCCATTTTTACCTCTAATCTCATCACAAATTAAACTAAGTTTTTTTGATCTTTCCTCCCAATTAATTTCTTTTTTTTTCTCAACAGATCTACATGCGCTACATATTCCTTCTTTATCAATACTTAATCCAGGCTTAGTGCTTGGCATTACGCATCTTTTGCAATAAAACATTGAAGTACTTAAGAAATTCTAGGAACTTTATATGATCTTTTGGGGAAATCCTCTGATTTTGGTTGATCTTCTAAAGATCCATAATTAAATTTATCAATATATCCTCTTCCCATCAGCAAATATTCATTCCCCTTATTGTCGCTATTTTTATTTGTATTAAGATATTTAGATTCTCCTTCTTTTGATAATCTGACTTCCTCGACCCCCTTGTCATTAATATGATTTGTAATGTTATCTTTTAAGTACCATCCATTTTTTTTACTATAAGCCCATATTTGACGATCTCTTTTTTCATCAATAATCTCAAAAAATTGATCTTTATCCATTCCAATCCAATTTAAAAAAATATCAAGATCTTTTGGTTCTTTAAAAGTATATTCCTTTACTTTTGAAATACCTTCTTCTCTAGTCATTCTTTTTAATCTTATTTCTCTACATGCATGGTCCGTAACTTTTGAATAGCCTAGCTTTAAAAATTTCAAATAATCATGTAATCCTGCTGAATGAAAACAATGTACATCTTCATAAGTATTGAATGTTCTCTCCTGAATTGCTGTTTCATAACCATATTTATCAATCATTTGTTCATGTTGTTTTTTCGAATCCCATCTTATATAGTTGCTAAGATATATCCCTCTAACTCCTACTTTCTCAAGTTCATTATCGTATGGATAAATGAATGGCTGTATATCTTTTCTTGTGATTCCAGCATCTTCGTTAATCAGATTTTCTGCATCTATGCCCATTAAACCATGCTCTTTTCTGCATCTGGCAGTCATCTCTGCTTCATCTAAATGAGAAAACATTCCAGTTTGCTCAGACCAAGGATGCACTCCCCAGAAAATTAGAGGTATCCTATATTTTACTGCAACTTGAACTGGGAAAGTTAGATAACCAGCCAATACATGCCAGTAAATATTTCCAAATTTTTTTAAAGTATATCGCGTAATTCTTTTAATTAAATCAGGATTTAAAGTTGAAGTTAATACATCACAATCAAAAACAGTTGCAAGATTCGCCAAGTTTCTAATACCTACTCTGGTATTGTAATGCGAATTATAATTTACGACTAAAGGATTTAAACCTAATTTTACTTTAATTACTTCCAAAATAAAGTAACTATCTCCTCCACCTGTTACAGGGACAATACAATCAAATTTTTTGTTGGATTTGTTATCAGTATTTTTTTTAACAGTTTCTTCAAGTAAATTAAATCTTTTCTCCCAATCAATATTATCTTTCTCTTCATGTATTCTGCATCCCATACATACGCCTTGTTCATCAAATATGATTCCATATGGATGATTGGCAGGGTAAAGGCATCTTTTGCAGTATTTCATAAAATGTCCTTTTTCCCTGGCTTAAGATCTACTTTTTTTAGTTGCTGTTCATTTAGCATAATTAATCTACCATTCTCATCAAAATTCCTAGATGTGTAATTAGCATCTGATACAAGCCTAACATCAATGTTGGATTGCTTTAAGCATGCTTTTGCGATTATCGTGCTATGTTCTACATGATGAAAAATGTTTGCAGCGCAAACGGCGGATGCCTTGGCTTTTTTTATACCCTCGGCAAAATGATGAAAGCTGCCAACTCCCCCATTGGCAATTACGGGGATAGAAACTTCTTCGCTTACTTGTTTAATAATGTCAATGTCATAACCTTTTTTGCTACCGTCTCTATCGATGGAAGTTAAAAGTATTTCTCCAGCCCCAAGGGATTCAACCTTCAATGCCCACTCTACTGGGTTTAATCCAGTGGGAATTTTACCAGAATTTGAATAAACTTGAGTTCTACCGTCTTTTTCAACTTTGTAGTCTATAGAAATAACAACACATTGTGAACCAAAAGAATCTGCTATTTCAGAAATCATTTTTGGTTCTCTTATAGCATGGGTATTAAGTGAAACTTTATCGGCGCCATTCTTAGTTAAAAATCTTACATCTTCGATAGAAGATATTCCTCCTCCAATGGTTAAAGGTAGAAAACAGGATTTAGTAAGCTGCTCAAGAATTTGAGGTTGTATTATTCTTTTTTGGGATGTTGCGTCAATGTCAATAAAAATAATTTCATCAACATCCCATTTAACTAAAAATTCGATAGGAAACCTTGGACGTCCTATAGGAAAATATTTATTAAAGCCAACACATTGAACGATTAGTCCATCTTTAATCATTAAGCTTGCGATTAATCTTACCTTTTGCATTTAATAATCCATACCCAAAGAAACATGGTTAATAAAATTTTTTAGAAGTAATAATCCATTTTTGTGACTTTTTTCAGGATGAAATTGCACACCAAAGATATTTTCTTTTTGGATAGAACTAACTATTGTTGAACTATATTCGGTACTACTTGATATGAAGGATTGATCACATTCGAATCGATATGAATGTACAAAATAAAAAGATGAATCTGTATTGATATTTTTAAATATTGGATTTTTATTTTTTATTGTTATATTGTTCCAACCAATATGTGGCAATCTAAAGGAATCTTTGCTTGGAATTTTTCTGACGTGACCCGGGATCAGACTTAGGCCTTTATTAAAGCCACCCTCATTAGAATCATTTCCTAAAATTTGCATCCCTAAACATATACCAAGTAAAGGGATTTTTTTATCATTACATAAAGATTTAATGATAATGTCTAGTTCTAATTTTTTTAAATTTTCTATAGCTTGACAGAATGAACCAACTCCAGGAAGAACAAGAGCATTGGCTTTTTCAATCTCACTTGCTTTATTAGAAACAAAAACGTTGTACCCAAGATAATTGATAGCATTCGTGACTGATTTTAAATTACCCATTCCGTAATCTACTACAACAATCTTGAGCATTTAAAATATGAAATTCCTACATATTTCGCAATATTATCATAATTAATATTTTAAATCTGCTGGTTTGAAAATATTTTTAGGAAAAAATTTAAATTATAATTTGTTCATCTTCATTAAAATTTTGTTTTGCTTTTTGTTCTAAGATCTCTTCCCAAAAAGAGGGAGAAATACCAGAACCGGGTCTTTTTAAACAAATATTATCTTTAGTAAATCTTTCTCCTTTAGTAATTGATTTTTTTGCATATATAGATTTTCTTACCAATATTTTATTTTTCAATTCACTTTGAGTTACTTTCTTATAACCATCTCCAAGAGCTATCTCAATATTTCTTATTGCATTGACTAGGTTTTTAAATTCATTTGGCTCAATGCTTGCTTTATGATCTGGCCCTTCCATTTTTCTATTTAAAGTTAAATGCTTCTCAATAATAGTTGCTCCTAATGCAACAGCAGCAATAGGAATTTCAATTCCAATTGTATGATCTGATAAGCCTGTTGCAACATTAAATTTTTTTTTCATAGTTTGAATTACTCTTAAATTTACATCTGCAAGGGGAGTAGGATATTCAGAATTACATTGAAGAAGAGTAATTTTTTTTCTTTCACATCCACTTTCTAAAAGTATATTTAAGGCTTGTTCTATTTCATCCATATTTGACATGCCGGTTGATAATATTACAGGTTTGTTTTTTGAACCAATAAATTTTAGGAAGGGATAATTTGTAATTTCTCCTGAAGGTATTTTCCATCTTTTTAGATTTAATGCATCTAAAAATTTTACACTTTTAGGATCAAACGCTGACGATAGAAACTCAATATTATTTTTTTGAGAATACTCTATTAATTCAAAATGGTTATCCTTGGATAATTCTAAATTTGATAACATTTCTTGTTGAGTTTCAAATGGTTTATGAGTGTTTTCTATTTGATAATTACTTTTGATTGCAGAGCTTGTAGTTAGACTCACTGAAGAAAAAGTCTGAAATTTTATTATGTTTGCTCCTGAGTAAACAGCTGCATCAATTAATTTTTTTGCAGTTTTGATATCGCCATTATGATTTACTCCAGCTTCTGCGATGATTAAAGTTTTAATTTTAGTCATAATTACTTTTGAGGCCAAGCCATAATTCTTTTACCTGCACTTATGCATGTTTTAGGAGTGATTTTTATATTTTCTCTTATTATTGTATTACTGCCAATAAAACTTCCCTCACCAATATTTACCCCGCCATTTATTAAAGCTCCTGTACTAATATGACAAAAATCTTCAATATTGGAATCATGTTCAAGAAGTGATTGACTATTAATTATGCAATGTTTTCCTATGCTTACATTCGCGTTAATTACAACACCATGACCTATCGTTGTTCCCTCCCCAATTTTGGAATGTTTACTTATATGAGAAAATTTTGAAGAAATAATAGGAAATTCAAACCCTAAAGAATTTAAATGGTTTGCAAGAAATTTTCTTTTTTTACAATCCATAATTTGGCCTACCGCTATTAGTGCATGTGCACAATCTTTTCTTACTAATTTTAAAATTGAATCATCACCTAATATCTCATATCCTAAGATTGTTTTGCCAACTTCATGAGAATTGCCAATTAAACCAATAATTTTGAAATCACCATTACTTTCAACTAAATCTATTAGAGACTTTGCATGTCCGCCAGCACCAACTAAAATTAATTTTTTCATTTTAAATAATCTGTGGACTACTTGGTAAATTAATTAATCTAAACTCCTGGTCTTTAATTACAGAAAGATCACCTTTGGGAGAATTTCTATACATTGGAAGTAGATGTAGAGGTCTCCAAGCTGGTCGTAAATAAATCTTTTTAGAAAAAGCAGAATTAAGCAATGAATTTCTCTTTTCTTTTACTTGGTCGATGTTATTATCTAATAGTCTTATTGTTGATAACCAATGATTAGATATGTTTTTTGTATTATCCCTTATAAATTCAACTTCTTTTATTTCTTTAAAAACCTCAAAATAACTCTTTGATAGTAAAGATTTCTTTTCGAGCCTAGACTGTAAATCCTCTAACTGCGCGCATCCCAATGCAGCATTTAGATTTGGAAGTCTATCATTCCATCCTATTTCATCATGATCATAGTTCCATAAGTGAGGGATTTTTGCAGTAGTTGAAATATGTTTAATCTTTTCAGCTAATGATTTCTTTTTAATTAATAAAGCCCCTCCCCCTCCGGTAGTTATTATTTTATTTCCATTGAAACTTAATGTACCCAAATCACCCATTAGGCCACAATGAATTTTTTTATCTCCATAATTAAAAAAGCTTCCTAATGCCTCAGCGGCATCCTCAATGATTGGTATGTTCCATTTTTTTAAGACT
>Ga0310343_10001307_pt1 | contig 12632 bp, 11 predicted proteins | sample HC15DNA2025_MG_FD_203519 | JGI IMG/M metagenome (GOLD analysis project Ga0310343, IMG submission 203519) | Marine microbial communities from station ALOHA, North Pacific Subtropical Gyre - HC15-DNA-20-25_MG | ecosystem: Environmental > Aquatic > Marine > Oceanic | place: Pacific Ocean: North... | reverse complement strand
CTATGATTTGGAAGCAAAATGACCATTAGTGCTCCGGTGCCAGCTAAGCCATGAATAACTCCAATAAGAAATGATTTAGGTCTAAAAAAGGGTATGAAACTCATTAGGTAATGATTTTCCTCATGGTCATTTTTATTTCTTTGATTTTTATTATGAGAAACATGCAATGATATTTGATCCTTATTGTGGGTATGAAATAGGTTTTTATTACGAATATTTTTTATAATAATTTGTGAACCTAGAAATATAAGTACAATTGCTACTAAGAATTCAAAAAAACTAGATAAATTATTAATTTCGTCTAAAATTCGATTTTTTAATAATAAAACTGTTGAACCTAATACTAATAATGGAATTGAGTGACCTGCTCCCCATGATACACCAACCATAATTGTTTTAAGTATTTTATTCTTATCATTTTTTATTGTAGCTATTGCTATTACATGGTCACCTTCTAGTGCATGCTTGAAGCCTATAAATATTCCCAAAAAAATGGCAGATGAAAATGTAAGATTGTTTTCGATATTCATAATTGCTTTGGTTATTTCACACTTTAATTCTATATTTAAATATAATAGAGATAAAGATCTCTGGATTTGAATCTATGGAAAAATTTAAATTACTTCTACTGCCAGGCGATGGTATTGGTCCTGAAATTACAGAAAGTGTAAAAAAAATAATTTTTTGCATAGATGATTTGTTCAAAATAAACTTCAAATTAAATTCTTACGATATCGGTTTCAAGTCCTTGAAAGAAAAAGGTACAACTTTCCCAGCTGAAGTTTTAAATCTAGCTAGAAATTCTGATGGTGTTATTCTTGGTCCCGTTTCACATCTTGACTATCCTTTACCAGAAAAAGGTGGAATTAATCCTTCCGGAGAAATAGTTACTAAGTTAGATTTATTTGCAAATTTACGTCCGGCTAAGTCTAGAAAAGGGATACCAACAAAAAATGGTAAATTAATAAATCTTTTGATTGTAAGGCAGAGAACAGAGGGTTTTTATCCTGATAGAAATATGTATTTAGGGTCAGGAGAGTACATGCCTACTGCTGATATGGCTTTATCGACGAGAAAAATAACTCGATTTGAATCAGAAAGAATCGCGAGAGTTGCTTTTGAGCAGGCTGCAATTAGAAATAAAAAAGTTACAGCAGTGCATAAAGCGAATGTATTCAGAATTTCTGATGGATTGTTTCTTGACTCAGTGAGAACAATTAGTAAAAACTTTCCTGATATAGATTACAAAGAAGAACTTGTTGATGCAACAGCCGCAAATTTAATTAGAAATTCAGATGATTATGATGTTATTGTTACTACTAATATGTTTGGAGATATTTTATCTGATGAGGCTTCCGAAATTTCAGGAAGTTTAGGTTTAGCTCCGGGAGTCAATTTTGGAGAGAAACTAATAGTAGCCCAAGCACAACATGGATCTGCCCCAGATATAGCAGGAAAGAATATTGCTAACCCTTCATCACTCATTCTGTCATTTAGTATGATGTTATCTTGGATTGGTCATAGACAAAAGAATAACAAACTTATTGAATGTTCTGGTTTAATTGATAGATCCGTAGATTCAATTCTATCTGATGTAAACTTACGAACAAAAGACTTAGGCGGGAAACTTTCCACAAATGAGTTTACTAAAAATTTAATTAGTGTTATATCTAATAGTAAAGATTAAGTTCTTGGTTTAATATTTCCGAAACATAAATTTAATTTATTATGAAATAAGTAATGAGTAAAATACATATATATAGATACAAAGGAGTAGCAATATGGTAAAAATTGAAGCAATTATCAGACCGGAGAAAATGAATGCAGTTATTGATGCTGTTACAGAAGCGGGGTCAACTGGATATCACGTAGTAAATGTTACAGGTAAAGGTACACAGCAAGGAGTAGAAGTCATGACAGGCAGAGGGACAACAATGACAACAAGGGCGGCATTACCCAAAACTTTGCTTTCTCTTGTAGTAGATAATGATAAAAAAGATTCCATAGTCACAGCTATAATTGAATCTGCTAAATCTGGTGAAAATGGGCTGATTGGGGATGGAAAAATATTTGTTTATCCGGTTTCTGAAGTTATAAGAGTTAGAACTGGTGAAACAAACGAATCTGCTCTTTAGAGTTATATTTGTATATACTAATTCCACCCTCTGAAGGAAAAAATCCTTCCAGCGATAAAGAATATTTTTCTCTAGATTCTTTGTCATATGATTTTTTAAATAAAAAAAGGTCACAGATTATTGATTATTTATGTAATAATAATCTGTCTAAAGAAAAATATGTTAAAATTCTTGGAATTTCGAGTCAAAATTTTGAAAAAATTAATATGATCAATTCCAAAATAAAAACATCCCAAGTTCTTTCTTCTATTTCGAGATATACTGGAGTTTTATACGATTTTCTTGATTATTCATCATTAGATGAAACTACCAAAAGTTTATTTAATGATTCAATAATTATTTTTTCAGGCTTATTTGGGTTACTTCGTCCTCTAGATAAAATACCAGATTATAAGTTGAAAATGGGAGCAAAATTAATCGATGGTATTAAGTTATCTAAATATTGGAAAGATGAAATAACAGAAGTTTTAAGAAAAGAACTTGAAAACCAAATAGTTTTAAATCTTTTGCCAGCGGAATTCAATAATGCTTTTGAATCAAAAGTTATAAACTATAAGTATGAATTAACCTTTTCCTTTAAGCAAGAAAAAATAAATGGCGAGTTAAAATCTATTACTCACTGGACTAAAGCACTTAGAGGATCCCTAATAAGATATTTACTTAGTAAATTAAGCGATTTTAATTCTATTGATGAAATCATTAAGGTATCAAAATTATTCACAAATAACTCTGAATATGAATATTCAAAAAAATTATCTAAATTTAATGAAAGAAAATGTGAGATAATATATATAAAAAAATATGGTTAATAATTTTTGTTTGATGATAAGAAATAGTACATATTTTCTAGTGATAAGCATGGTTTATTTTTTTATACTATCCTGCTCATCTCCAACTTCAATTGAAGATAATGAAAATCTAGATGGTAAATTGCAAAATCTGCAGCCTGCTACTTTAGTTTTACCTTCAACAACACCTGTTATTTCAAAGATAACTAAAATTCCAACTGCTATACCCTTACCATCCCCCACTGTTACCCCTACTCCTCGTCCTACAGCTACTTCTGTTCCTGATCCAACTCCTTCGCCGCCTCCTCCAACTCCAACAGCCCTGCCAATACCTACATCTACACCATTACCAACTAGCACTCCTTTGGCTACTGCAACGACAATTCCTATTCCAACTCCCACTCCAATAGAACTTAATATTTTAGAAAGATTCGTTTTTAATTCAAATGTTGAGCATTTTGCTTTAAATCATGATATCTATACTATGTATTTGAATTCAGAGGAAATCACAAAAATTACTGATAGTTATCAAGATGATATTAATCCGAAATGGTCTCCTGATGGCCAAAAAATAGTTTTTGAATCAAAAAGAGATTCAACATTTTGGCAATTATGGTCTATGAATTCTGACGGCACTATGCAAGTACCTTTGACTGGACAAAATGAACCAACTATGAGCCATGTTGATGCTAGTTTTTCTAGTGATGGGAAATCAATAATATACTCAAATTTAGATAATAATGATTTATATCTAATGGATGCAGATGGATTAAATAAGAGAAGACTGACTTATACTCCAATGGAAGAAAAATCACCCAAGATAATCAATAATGACGAATATATTCTATTTCTTGGTGAAAATAGAATATATAAAATGGCACTTAATGGCATCGATACTTTTGACATAGTAAAAGATGATAATTTTAGACAAAATTACAAGTATTTTTCAATTTCAAATGATGAAAAACATATTGCTGCTATTTCTGAGGAAGATTCTTTATGGCTCATTAATATTGATGGGGCAAATCCAGCACCAATATCATATTTTGAGAACCTAACTGAATTCGGAACTCTTCATTGGTCAATTGATGATAGAGAAATCTTAGTAAATATAAATGGTTCAATATGGACTGTTAATTTTGAAACTAGAAAAAAAAGGCAAGTAACATTTGGAGATTCACTAAAAACATATGAAGAATCAGACCCATTGCCTATATACAACGCAAAATGGGGTCCTGTTTATATACCACCACCACCACCACCTTGGGTAAAATATGACTTGGAATTCAACTCATATACGGAAAGAAAAAAAAGAATTAATACTGAGAAATATGATGACTTAACAGGGAAATTTATTATTCCTGCCTGGTTATCTGATTCGACAACAGGGTCCTCAATTGATATTGGATTTAGGGCTTTTATGCCTTTTTCTATGACTTATATCGAAGCTAAATTCCGAAGAAATCTTGATGGTTCAAAGGTGGTTGAAATTTCTAGAATTCATGAGCCAACAGGTTATAGTTACTGGAATTATCCCATAAACCTGAAAGCAGAAACTCCAGATGTTTATGGTATTACAGAGTTTAGACTTTCTATTGTGGGTAATCAGTTAATACTTATTACTGATGGAGAAACACATATTATACAAGGTACACCTATAGATTTTACTACTGAATATTTTAAGGATATAGAATACTTTACGAATAATGATGAATTATATTTGTACCCACCTACAAATGATGATAAAGACGAAAACTTAATAATAGACAATGTGACTTTATGGGACGAAAAAGAAATTGTAATACCTTAGCATTCTCATTAGTATTGACATAAAAACAAAATTCAAATAGTCTTAAAATTGTTAACTTACAAACGAATAACATGGAGGATTACATGTTTTCAAGTGATATCAACGTCGTTGATTTTTCGTTTTGGATAGTAACAGCTTCTATGGCTGCTGCAACTTTATTTTTCATTTTAGAAAGATTTGAAGTAAATCCAAAATGGAGGACTTCTCTTACAGTAGCTGCTCTAATAACCGGTATAGCCTTTTGGCATTATCTAAGAATGAGCAGTGTCTGGATAGAAGATGGTACAAGCCCTACCGTATACAGGTACATAGATTGGTTCATAACTGTTCCATTACAAATAGTTGAATTTTATCTAATATTAGTAGCTGTAACTGTGGTAAAGGCGAGATTATTTTGGCAACTACTTGTTGCGTCTCTAGTTATGCTCATAGGAGGATTTTACGGAGAAGCTAACATTGGAAGTGACTCAAAAGAAATTATTGGTTTTGTTGTAGGTATGGCTGGTTGGGCATACATAATGTATCTTATCTTTTTCGGTGACGCCAAACAAGCTAATGACTCTAGCGGTAACCCTGCTGGGCAATTAGCATTCAAAGCATTGAGGTATATTGTAACCATAGGTTGGGCAATATATCCAATAGGATACTTGCTAGTTTACATCATTGGAGATTCCCCTTTTGGTGAGGGTGATTTGAACTTGATTTATAACTTAGCAGATTTGGTTAATAAAATAGCATTCGGACTAGTTATATGGTACGCTGCTACAACTGATAAAGGTGCTGTAGTTTCTGCTGCTGCTTCTGTAGCTAAAAAAGCAGTTTCTTCAACGAAAAAGAGATCTACTGCTAGAAAATCTTCTGCAAGAAGAACTACTTCTAGAAGACGATCATAAAGATTGATTAAATATAAAAGCATGTTGCAGTTTTCTGTAACATGCTTTTATTTAAGAATAATATGAGTTTTATAAGTATAAAAAATTTATCAAAATCATACGGGCAAAGAGAAATAATATCTAATTTATCTATTTCATTAGATAAAGGGGAAAAATTTTCAATTATTGGTCCATCAGGATCAGGAAAAACTACTTTATTAAAATTATTAATTGGAGTTGAAAAATTTGATTCTGGGAAAATAATTATTGATGATTATGTTTTTGATAATAATAATCATAAAAAATTTCCTAAAAATAAGATTGGTATGGTTTTTCAAGGTCATCATCTATTTCCTCATATGAGTGTAATTGAAAATGTAACACTGTCATTAAAATTAGTTAAAAAAAACAACTCAAAACTAGCTATAGAAAAAGCAAATAAAACTTTATCTAAAGTAAAAATTTCAACAGATCTATATAGTAAATTACCTAAAGATTTATCTGGTGGTGAAAAGCAAAGGGTTGCGATAGCAAGAATGTTAGTGTTAGAACCAGAAATCATGCTATTCGATGAACCTACAGCATCTTTAGATCCAGAATTGATTTATGATATCTTGGAAATAATTGATTCTCTATCAAAGAGTAGTAAGACTATGATATTTGTAACTCATGAGATAAAGTTTGCTGAAAAAATTTCTACAAAAATGGCATACTTAGATAATGGTAAATTTTTAGAGGTAGATAACCCTAAAAAATTAATAAATAAACCAGAATCAAAAAAACTTCAGAATTTTTTATCAAAAATTTTATAATTTCTTAAAACTTAGTTGTCTCCAAGCTTCATAACATACTATGGAAACTGAGTTTGATAAATTTAAACTTCTATTGTTTGGTTGCATTGGTATCAAAATGTTCTTTGGTATAACTTTTATGATAGATTTTGGTAAGCCTAGATCTTCTTGTCCAAAAAGAAATGTATCATTGTTTATATATATTTGATCGGTATATATATTTTCAGATTTAGATGTTACAGCAAAAATTCTGTCTAAATTAATATTATTTTTTTCTATATATTCATCTACCGATTCATATTCATTAACTATGCTGAAATCTAAATAGTCTAAACCAGCCCTCCTCAAATGCTTGTTATCTAATTCAAATCCATATGGCCTTATTAAGTGTAGATTAGCTCCAATATTTACACAAAGGCGAATAATATTACCGGTGTTGTGGGGTATTAAAGGTTTATAAAGCAAAATATTTAGCATTAAAATTTAATTGTTTAGAATATTTAATCTACTGATGGTCTAGACAGTAAGTAAATAATTACCACCCACCCTAAAATAGGAACTAACCAAAGTAACTGCCAAAATCCTGATCTATTTGTATCATGCAGCCTTCTAGAGCCAATAGCTAAACTTGGAATTATTGTAACCAGGCTCCAAACATTTTGAATAAGCAATGTTTCAGGTGAATAGATTGAACTTAGGATACCAAATAAAATACCAAGTAAAAAAATCAAGAGAAACGTAAGCCAATAATCCCTCCTAGTAGTTCTTGTTTGAAAGTCAAAGTATTTGTTGAAATATTCAGAAAGTAAATTAATCATTTTATAACCTAAACTATTTATTTTCTTTTATGATATATATATAAATTTTCGTTAGCAAGTATGGTTATTTTTCAAATTATACTGAAAAATAATATTGCTGCAAAAAAAAGCATCATTGTACCCATTATCTTGTTTAATGCTTGAGTATTAAGTAGGGAAGAAATTTTTTTCTGGTTTTTTCCTAATAATATTGCAACAATAAGATACCAAGATCCATCTATGAACGATCCTATGCAAGAAATTATAATAATAAAATAAATAGGCAGGTTCCCGTCTATGAAGGGTGAAAAAATAGCTATCATCCAAATTAAAATTTTTGGATTAATTATTGATATAAGGAAGCCTTCTAAAAAACTTAATCTGTTTAGAATTACAATTTCTTTTTCATCGCTGGGTCTATTTATAAAGAAATTTATAGAAAAATATATTAACAAAATAATTCCCCCAATTTGTAATACAACAATTATGTTTGGAAAAACTTGAAGAATAATTTTGTATAAATTCATTACAGTAAAACAATATAGGCCAAATCCTAGCCCGTGACCTAACGCTGAGTAAATACCGCTCTTTGTTCCTTTGGTTATTGTATTTTTGGTGACAAGAAGTAAAGACGGTCCTGGGCTAATTGCACCTAATATAAATACAAATATTAATGGTAAGAATGTTTCAATTTTCATAATTAATAAGTTTTTTGAATTGATAGAATCTAAAAGTTTCATATTATCACATCTAACTTGCTTATTTGTTATTGTATTTATAAGTTAAAAGGTTTACATTTAACGAAATTATATTGTAAATATTCAAATGCATAGAATATTTATTCTTCATTCAAGGAGGTTATGAATGAATTCAAAAAAAGTCTCTATGCTACTTATTGCAGGTTTATTTATTTTTGCAATAATTTCAGCATGTGGAGGTAGTGGAAAAACCATTAAAGTTGGTTTACTAAGTTCACAAACAGGCCCTATAGCAGTTTACGCACCGGGCTTTGAAGCAGCTGCAAATGTTGCAATTGATGAGTTAAATGCAAGTGATGATGGAAATACATATGAACTAATTATTGCCGATTCAGCTTGTGATGGAACTCAAGCATCTACATCTGCTCAATCACTTATTGACTCTGGTGTAGTTGGTATAGTTGGTGCAGCTTGTTCAGGTGCTACATTAGGAGCCATATCCGTTGCTTCTGAAGCAGGGATTCCTATGGTTTCATATGCTAGTACTTCTGCTGCTATTACAAATGCATCTGATAACGGTTATTTATTCCGTGTCGTGCCTAGTGATGGTCAGCAATCTGACGCGTTGTCACAAATTGTAAAAGATGCCGGTCACACCAGTCCAGCTGTACTATATATGACAAATGACTATGGTGCAGGTTTAGGAGAAAACTTTATAGAGTTTTATGGTAAAGACGATGTATGTACATCAGTTGGATATGACCCAACTGAAGGATCATATGATGCATCAAGCTTAGCTCAGGCTGCAGTTGATGCAAATTGCGATTCTGCTGTACTTATGTCCTATGCTACTGATGGTGCAGCTATTGTCGAGGCACTAAAAGCTCAAGGGTTTTCAGGAGGAATTTTTGGTGGTGATGGTATAGGTGATGCTGGATTTATTGATGAATTTACAGATGCTTCAGCAGTTACTGGTGTTGTTGCTACAAAACCAAGACCTGGTGAAGATTCTACAGCAAAATCATCTTTTGAATCAGCATATGAAGCTGCTGGAGGTGATCCAGGTGGTATATATACCCACTCAACTTATGATGCTGTAAACATTATCGCTAAAGCAGCTTCTGCAGATAGTGATGATGATCTAAGAGATGATATAAAGTCAATTGGTACAAACTATGACGGTGCTAGCGGTAATCATACTTTTGATGCTAATGGCGATGTTCTAGGTACAGGGTACGAAGTATGTCATTTTGAACCAGATTTTCATTGCGATAAAATTTGGACTCAAGATGGTGGTCTAAAATAAATAAATGACAAAATTATATATTACGGTTCATAATTTCTATATGAACCGTAATATTTTTTATTAAATTGACAAAAATTAATCTGGAATACTACTCTCAAATTATAAAATTATTTATACTGAAACATCGTATATATATACTTCTTTTATTTTTATTCTTCGATGGCATTTATGGTCTTAGATTTAATGCCGGCATTTTTTCTTTTGGAAATATTATTTCTGGAGATTTAGTCTGGATAATTCAAATTTTTCAGGTTTTTTTTTCTGTATTGTCTATAATTTATTTTAGGTATAAGGTATTAAGTGGAATTTCAAGAAATTTACTACTAATTTTTACCCCAATTATATTATTTATTGTTGTTATTTTTGCTATAGATAATCTTTTGAAATTTAATGGCAATCAAGCTATTTTCAACTTTAATATTTCAGCAATTTTTTTTAGTTCTTTATATTGGTCAGCTGCATATTTAACGGTTGCTGTAGGTTTAACAATAACCTACAAAGTACAAAGATTTGGAAATTTTGCACAGGCAGAGATGATGCTAATTGGTTCATATGTAGCCTTGATTATGATGTGGTCTGACAGATTTTATCCTATATCCTCTGCAGAAAGCGATGGTAAATTAGATTTTTCTCTTATTATTTTTGCAACAATTACTGCTTTTATAATTACGGGATTCATTGGGTTGTTTATAGATAAATTAGTTTATAAACCTTTAAGACAAAAATTTGCTTCTCCTCAAGTATTAATGATTACATCTTTAGGAGTAGCAATGCTGATCAGAGCAATATTATATATAAGATTTTCTGCTAAAACATTTAGATTTATTCCTGATAAAGACTGGAAATTACTGGAATCAAATATTCATATCCCAACATTTCGTATAGATTTATTTATTGGGAAAATTGAATCTTCAAATTTTCTTTTTTTGGGGAATATAAATAATTATGGTATAACTTACACTAAATTGGCACTTGTATTGGGTGTGTTTATAACTGTGTTTAGCATAGTAATTTTAATAAAGAAGAGTATTGTAGGAAAAAAAATGCTCGCGGTTGCTGATAATCCAGATTTAGCATCAACCTCTGGCATAAATATAGAGAATATTTACTCATTTAGTTCTTTTATTTCATCTGGTATTGCAGGGTTAGGAGGGGCATTATTAGCTACTATACTTCCTATAAATCCAGAATTAGGTATATCTTTATTACTTCCTGCTTTTGCGGTTATAGTTTTGGGATCTTTAGGTTCAATTTCAGGGGTTATAATTGCTGCTCTAATTATTGGTATTATTAGATCATTTTCAGAACCGATATTAATTGGTTTGGGTAATGCACTTGATAGACCTACTGCTACGGGTTTAGCTGAAGTAATGCCTTTTATATTTCTTATAGGTGTTTTGATATTTTTACCTCAGGGTTTAGGGAACGCTATACATAGATGGAATGTTAACAGACAAAGAAATAACATAAATAAAAAGAAACCTAAAATTCAAAAATACCAACTCAAAAATATTAATTCAAAAACAGTAAATATTAAATTTTCAAATTTTTCAGCATTATTTAAAGTGCCATTATTAATAATTACTTTCATACGTAAAACAACCACTATATTAACGATAATAAAATTCTTAAAATTCGTGAGAATCCCAATTAGTTTTAAAAAAATAAACTTATTTGAATTCAATGGTTCGTGGAAATCTTTTTTCTTTGTTTTACTTGTTTTGATGATTATTGTTATATTATTACCCAGTGTTAGTAACTTAACAAAAGTAATGCAAGTAGCGAGAATTTTTACATTGTTAGGTATTTTCACTTTACTGTCTTTGTCACTAAATTTACATACGGGTTACACTGGAATGACAAATTTTGGTGTGATTTTCTTTGCTGCTATAGGAGCCGTGACAGTAGCCTTATTAACATCTCCAGTCGCAACAAATGGATATGGTTGGGGTGTATTTGAAGCATCAATATTTGCAATAGTTATTTCATTTTTAATTGGTATGTTTATTGCTTTCCCTACTGCTCGTTTAAGAATAGATTATTTTGCAATCGTGACAATATCTCTTGGTGAAATTTTACGAATTGTCCTTCAAGCAGAACCATTACTTAGAGCAGGAACCGTAACATCTGGAATTGGTATATCTAATTATGAATTACCACTTAAGGATTGGTGGAATTCAGGCATTTCATCAAGTTTAGGTGACGTTTTGGGGCTTCCAGGAAACGCCCCTTATATCCTACTTCTCTCTGTAATGTCTCTATTATCCATGATTCTTATCTGGTGGGTTCTATCATTATTGCTTTATTCACCTTGGGGTAGAATTTTAAAATCTATTAGAGAAGATGAAGAAGTTAGTCTGCATCATGGAAATAATGTATTAATGCATAAAGCAATAAGTCTTGGTTTAGGAGCATCTATAGCTGCTATTGGGGGGATATTATGGGCATGGTTAAATACAGCGATTTGGCCAGATTTTCTTAATCCTGTAAGATCAACTTTTTTGGTGTGGGCGGCGTTTATTTTAGGTGGTAGAGGTAATAATAGAGGTATGTTTATTGGTGCATTTATTATTGTAATAATAGAGTTTATTTTTAATGTCATGATAGTTTCCAGGACCAATACGGATATTTTTCTACATTCAATCACTGGACTGGTAGACTCTATATTTAAATGGATAATAGTTGATGTTGGTGGTATTCTGTGGTCTGATTTATCCATTTCCGAATCATTCTTAAATGGGAAGATAATTTTGGAACTATCATATTTTAAGTTGTTCCTAATAGGTTTACTAATAATAGTAATTTTGAGACTTCTTCCAAAAGGTATTATGCCAGAAATGCCATATCGGCCTAGTAAACAGGATAATTTAAATGAAAAATAATAATCTAATAGAAGTAAAAAACCTCTCTCAAAATTTTGGTGGCATTCAAGCTATTAATAATATTTCATTTAATATTAAAAAAGGTGAATTAGTTGGTCTTATTGGTCCAAATGGCTGTGGTAAATCAACAACATTTAACTGTCTTTCAGGATTAATAAAGCCTGCTAATGGGAGCATATTTATAAATGGAAGCAATATCAGTACTTTTAGACCAGACCAAATCCAAAAGCTTGGAATGACAAGAACTTTTCAGCATACACGTTTATGGAAAGAAATGACTGTGATTGAAAATATACTTGTTTCAGAAAACAATCAATTTTCACCTAATATTCTAAAGTCTTTGCTTATGCCTAATTCAAGATCTCAAGAAAGACATAGAATAAATAAAGCATTTGAACTATTAGAAATTTTAGGAGTGTCTAAAGTTGCTCACAATTTAGCAGGAAATATTTCGGGAGGGCAAAGTAAACTTGTTGATATAGCTAGAGCAATGATGAGCGAACCAGATATAATTTTATTAGATGAGCCAGTTGCTGGTGTGGCTAATGACTTA
>Ga0310343_10001306_pt1 | contig 12634 bp, 5 predicted proteins | sample HC15DNA2025_MG_FD_203519 | JGI IMG/M metagenome (GOLD analysis project Ga0310343, IMG submission 203519) | Marine microbial communities from station ALOHA, North Pacific Subtropical Gyre - HC15-DNA-20-25_MG | ecosystem: Environmental > Aquatic > Marine > Oceanic | place: Pacific Ocean: North... | reverse complement strand
TTAACAACCGGTATGTGCGTGAACACTACCCGCTGGAGACTGGCGGCAATCTCTACCGGATGACAGGTAACGGCACGGGGTGGGATTACTTCCCCGGAAGTAATGACCTCGAGGCTGATTACCGCGGGAGCGGATGGGACAAGGAGAATAACGACGCCCTCAACGACTGGTCCGACCTCCACAGCTTTATCGGGGTCATGTCCACAGCCTCAGGGGACAATTATCTGAAGCAGGTCCGCCGGGTCATGGACTTGGAATCATGGCTTCGCAATCTCGCGGTCAGCACGATCCTGACGAATGGTGAGAACAGTATTTTCACAGGACGCGACGATGATTACGCCATGTACTGCGGGAAAGATGGCAAATTTAAGCTGATCCCCCACGACCTCGATACAATCCTCGGCTCTGGAGATGGCTCCCGGATAGGAATCGCCAACCTCCCCCATACCATTTTGGATTTCGTGGAGAGAGGAGAGTCGTTCCTTCAGTTGCAGAAACTTTTTCGCGAACCCGAGGTCCTGCAACGTTACTACCAGATCCTCAGGGAGCTCCTCACGGGGCCCTTGGAGCATGGCAAGGCCAACAGGCTGATCGATGAAGCCCTGACCTGGACGCCACGGGGAGTGGCAGAGGATGCGAAGGAATTCCTTGCCGCTAGACGGGCTAATATTCTGAACGTCATCGAAAGACCCCTCGGGTTTACCTCCAGCCTGGAAACAACCCGTGGCCTGCCCACCTCCTTCACCGTGAATGCCAGCCTCCAAGGAACCTTCAACGCGAGCAGGGCCGCCCATGTCCTCGTCAACGGAGAACGGGCCTCTCTCGAGGAGGTCCCGGGGACATGGTCCTATGAACTCAAGGGGCTCGCCCCCGGAATCAATCGGATCATCATTGAGGAACAGGATGCGGACGGCAACATTGTCGCCAGCGCCTACATGGATATTCTCCATGATGATGGAGACGTTTCACAGCTGCAGGGCGACCTCAGCGCCGACACTATCCTGGATGCTGCAGGGGGGCCATGGCTGATCTCTGGAACGCTGAATGTCCTCCCCGATGTCACCCTGACGATAGAGCCGGGGACATCTCTCTTTTTCGTGCCTTCGGCGGGAATCACGGTTCAACCCGGGGGGACATTGAGGTGTGAGGGAACCCGCTACCGTCGAATCCGGCTGAGCCACGATCCCGGCTCAGAGGATGTCTGGCAAGGGATCCGTATCGAGGCTCCTTCCGGCCAGGAATCTCAGGCGGAAAATGTGATTGCCTTTACCGACATGGAGCACGGAGACGGTCAGGGAGAGTCGATCGAGCTCCGCCGTTCCCGGCTTCTCCTGGACCACGTCTCCTGGAGTCATAGTAGCAATACGGTCCTTGAGGTTTACAGTCCCCAACTGGAGGTTCGCGATTGTGTTTTCCCCCCCGTCCCCAACTCCGAGGCCCTGAAGGGCTCCACCCTGCGGGACAATGACTACCTCATCCTGAGCCGCAACGTGTTCAGTCCCTCCCCCGCCTACAATGACATCATCCTCTTCTCAGGGGCACAACGGCCCGGTCCGATCCTCGCCGCCTACGACAATATTTTCAACGGATCCACCGACGAGTGCCTCGATCTGAATAATTGTGACGCCCACCTCGAAGGGAATGTCTTCATGCACGTTCACCTTTCTACACCGCGCAACTCCACGGCGAATGCCGTTGCCATCAACAATCGATCGAATGTAACTCTCGTGCGTAATCTTTTTCACGATGTCGACCACGCGGTTCTGGCAAAAAATGGAGCAACCTGCCAGTTCGAGAACAATACCGTGGTCCGAGCCACCATCGCCGCCATCAACCTTGATGAGCCCCTGCGAGGCAACACCCTGCCCGCGAGCTCAGCCGACCTCGACTCAAACATATTCTTGGATTGTAATGCCATCTTCGCTCACTCCGAGGGCGTCGAGATCACAGGGTTCCGCAACATACTTCCCTCCGGAGACCACTGGATTGGCGAGGGCAACCTTGCACTTGATCCCTTCCTGAACAACCTTGCCGGAGGCCCACTCCCGAGGTCCAACTGGGACCCCCTTGCTGATTCACCTGCCATCCAATCGGGACAAGCTGGCCTCGACCGGGGCGCCCTCGTTCCAACGGGCGCCGCGATTTCCGGTCTTCCATACCCCCAGACCCACCTTGACGGGATGACTCTGTCCGTTGACGGACCGGGCGTCACTGGCTACCGCTACCGGTTGGTTGCCAACGGGACCGCAGAGAACTGGAGCTCCATCTTCCCTACGGACACCCCGATTCAACGTCTCGGCCTTGGGCCCGGCACTTACCACATCGATTTGCTGGCCCGCGACTCGGCTGGCTACTGGCAGGACGAGAACAGTCCGACATCATCTCGCGAGTGGCAGGTCATTCCCGGTATCCATAACGGTGCGCTTCTGAATGAGGTGGAGGCGCTTGCGCGACCAGCAGAAGACAGAGTGGAATTATTCAACCCCGGAGGACAGGCGGTAACACTCGAGGGCTGGTTTCTCTCGGACAACCCCAGTGATCCGACCAAGATTCCGCTCTCCGGGACACTCCCCTCTGGATCCTATCTCTCCCTTGTGGGAGACAACGTTCCCAGTCTCAGCCCCTCGGGCGACGAACTCCTTCTCTACCATGAGGGAGCTCTCATGGATTCCATTCGCTGGGGTGCCCAAGCCGAGGGATTCTCCCTTGGAAGGGCCGGTCCGCAGCGCGAATGGAAACTCTGCCGCCCAACCCCCGGGGCCGGAAACGAGTCCACGGGTCTGACACCTCCGAGGGAGCTCAGGATTAACGAGTGGCTGACCGATGCCGAAGTGCGCTATACAGGGGAATTTATTGAGCTCTTCAATCCGGGAGACTCTCCCATGCACCTTGGAGGCATCTGGCTTTCCAACAGGCCCGACTATCCCCGGCGTCACCAGATTCCTTTACACTCTTACATTGCTGCTGGGGGCTTCCTTGTCCTTCGTTCGACGACGGACCGCTACCCGGAGCCGGACGAGTTTCCCTTCCGTCTCGGGGGATTTCGCCAATGGCTTATGCTGACCGGCGAAGATGGCATTCCCATCGATCAGGTTCCCATCAGTGCACAGGCGCCAGATCAGGTGGAAGGGCGGAACCCGGATGGCTCACCGGAAGTGGAAACCCTCCCGTTCGGAACTCCCGGGCGCTCCAACAATCGTGCAGCCCGGGTGGAGCAACTCACCACCCTCCTTCCCTTCCAGTATCCGGAATGGCGCTTCCTTGACGACAGGGATCCGCAGAGCGCATGGATCTCTCCAAGCTTTGATGATGTTGCATGGGAGCAGGGTGCCGCCCCGCTAGGGCGTGAGACCAGCGCCCTGGTTATCCCGCTCGCAACGACAGGTCGCAGCGATCCGCCCTTCGACTACCGGCGGGGAAGGAGAAACTATTATTTCCGCACCACCTTTGAGTTTGAAGGGGATCCCTCGCGCGCCCTTCTGACCCTCGCTACTTACGTCGATGATGGCGCAATCTTCTACCTGAACGGTCACGAGGTTCTCAGGCACAATGTTCCCGAGGGAGAGCTGGGCGAGGGCACGTGGGCGCGCGAAACCATCACCAACGCCGCTCTTGAAGGCCCCTTCCCCGTTCCCAACGATTACCTCGTTTCCGGGACCAATACCCTCGCGGCCATTACCTACCAGGCCAGCGCGACCAGCTCAGACATTGTCTTCGATTGCGAGCTTACCGCATCGATATCCATCCCGGGCCCACCCGATCCATCAGAGGCCGCGCTCCAGGTCCTGCTCGACCACCTTCGCATTACCGAGGTCATGTACAATCCGCCGGATGGAAGCGCCGGCGAATTTATTGAGCTCCAGAACACCAGCTATGACCTCCCCCTCGAGCTCGGAGGAGTGCGGTTTACTGCGGGAATTGAATTCACTTTTCCAACAATGACTTTGGAACCTCGCTCCCACGCAGTGGTGGTCAAGGACCGGGAATTCTTTGAGTTGATCCATGGGCGCGGGATCAACATTGCCGGAGTCTTCGAAGATGGAAAACTTCACAACGACGGAGAGGCAATTTCGCTCTCCCTTCCGGACCCGATCGATGTGCATATCCACAAGTTCACCTATGACCACGCCTGGCATCCTGCGACAGACTCCACTGGCTTTTCTTTGGAGCTTCGGGATCCTGATCGCGAGCTGGAGACATGGAACGACCGGTCCGCGTGGATGCCCTCCTTTGCCCGTCATGGCTCACCCGGCGCTCCCAATGGTGCATCTTCCTACCAGAGCTGGGCCAGTGCACTGGGTGTCGATTCCGGGGACAGTGATGGGGACCTTCTCAACAACGCCTTTGAGTATGCCTTCGGTTTCAATCCATCGATCCGGCAATCGATCCCCCTGCTTATCGAGCAATCCATCCGTGCTCAAGGCGGTCTGACGACGACCTACCACATTCCCGCAGTGGCACCGGAAGACGTCACTTTCCTCATTGAGTCGTCTACGGATCTCCGAAACTGGACTCCTGAGGCGATCCGGGTCGCGAACGGCCGCTGGACTGGAGAGGGCACCCTGGAGGCCACCAGCCCAGCCGAGGGGCTGGGGCTCATCCGCCTGCATCTACCCCCCGGTCAAAGACGTTTTATCCGCATGAAAGTGGATATTTTCCGCCCTGAAGATCCCTGAACAGGAGGCTCCTTGCCGCTCTCACTACAAAATGCGCCTTGCCGGCACCTGATCCACCCCCGCGGACCCGGGGTCACAGCCATTGAATACGGTCCTCGCATGAATCCGTTTTTCCCTCCACTCTCCCGGCACCTACTCAACCAAGGATTGAAAATGCGACCTCTCTTCCTCCCCGTTCTTCTTCTCGCCCTGATCTCGACACCGTTGCTTTCCGCCGCGGATGACCGCCCCAACATTATCCTTATCATGTCGGACGACATGGGCTTCTCGGACATCGGTTGCTACGGCGGAGAAATCAACACTCCCATACTCGACGGGCTCGCTGCGAATGGAGTCCGGTTCACTCAGTTCTACAACACGGCACGCTGTTGCCCTACCCGTGCGACTTTGCTCTCCGGGCTCTATGCACACCAAGCCGGCGTTGGCCACATGATGGGCGACTATGGAATTCCTCAGTATCAGGGGAACCTTAACCGGAACTGTGTCACCATTGCCGAGGTCCTCAAACCCGCTGGATATCGAACCTACATGTCCGGGAAGTGGCACGTGACCCCCTATCGGGCGAACGAGGTGGCCAATCCGGACACCTCCAACTGGCCGCTGCAGAGGGGGTTCGATGAGTTTTACGGCACGATCCATGGAGCCGGATCCTTTTTTGACCCCAATTCACTCACCCGCGGAAACCGCTACATTACCCCGGACAACGATCCGGACTACCAGCCCGATACCTTCTACTACACTGACGCGATTTCGGACAACGCGGTCCGCTACATCAAGGACCATGAGCGCGAGGCGGACGGGCAGCCCTTCTTCATGTATGTCTCCTACACCGCTGCCCACTGGCCCATGCACGCCCTCCCCCATGATATTGCAAAGTATGAGGGAAAATACGACGACGGCTATACTCCCACCCGGAAATCCCGCATCAAGAAGTTGAAGTCCCTCGGCCTCCTGCCCGATCACTGGGACGTCGTTCCGCAGGTGGGGAACTGGGAGGACATCAAGCTGAAGGAATGGGAATCGGCCTGTATGGAGGTCTACGCAGCCATGGTTGACAACATGGACCAGGGAATCGGTCGGATCGTCGAGGCCCTCAAGGGAGCTGGCCAGCTGGACAACACCCTGCTTCTCTATTTTCAGGACAACGGCGGGTGCGCAGAAGGGTTCGGGCGGGGGAAAGTAACGGGCCCGCTCGAGCGGCCCGACAAGCCAACCCTGCCTCCCATGGCCAAGGATGAACTCCAGACGCAGATGGTGCCCCCGAAAAGCCGCGACGGCTATCCGCTCCGACGCGGGGACGGCGTCATGCCCGGCCCTCCAGAAACCGAGGTCGGCTACGGCCGTAACTGGGCCAATGTGTCCAATACTCCCTTCCGGGAATACAAGCACTGGGTACACGAAGGCGGGATCTCCACCCCCCTGATCGCCCACTGGCCCAATGGCATCAAGGGGAGGAACCGCTGGTTCAAGACCCCCGCCCACCTCATCGATCTGATGGCCACCTGTGTCGATCTCGGAAAGGCCAGGTATCCTACCCGGAAGAACGACAAGAAGATCATCCCGATGGAGGGCATTTCCCTTCGCCCGGCCTTTGAGGACACCGCCCTGAAAAGAGGCCGGCCCATCTTTTTCGAGCACGAGGGCAATCGCGCCGTGCGGGAGGGAAAATGGAAGCTGGTGGCCAAGGGCGTGAGAGGCAGATGGGAGCTCTATGACATGGAGCAGGACCGCACCGAGATGCATAACCTCGCCGCCAAGCAGCCTGAAATCACCTCCAAGATGGTGGCCCAGTATGAGCAGTGGGCCAAGGAGCGTGGGGTGGTCCCCTTCGGCTCATGGCGCAAGGCCCGGGACCGGCAGAAAAAGTAATCCCTACTCCCGGGAACCAACGACCCTGAGGTAGAGCTGCCCCTGCCCGGCCACGGGCAGCACAATGAGTCCGACACCGTTTTCCGGGGTGAAGACCGCTCCCTCGGCAACGCTCCAGCTCCGAAGATCAGGGGAGGTTTCCAAACCATAAGCGTATCCAGCCTGCGCGGAAAACCCAACCGCCAGCTCACCATCCCTTACCCTGACGTCCAGAGGGCCAATTTCCGAGAAGCCGGCCAGGGACTGAGGGTTGGCAGGGTCACTGCCCCCGAGGAATTCCTCAAGATTGGTCTGGCCGTCTCCGTCGAAATCCTCGTCATCAAACCAGAATATATCCCCGAGATTATCCACTTCCCACTGATCGGCCATCCCATCCCTGTCCACATCCGTGGCCGACGAGGAAAAATAATTGTCAAAGGTCGCATCGGTCGCTCCTCCATCACTTGTGGTGTTGGTGAAAACCCCGCCAGTTCCCGACGGATATGTGTAATCCGAGCCGTAGACCGTGGCGAGTGGCGCCTCAAGATCATCGAGGGCGAACACCTCGCCTATAAGCTGCCCGTAAAAATCTTCCGGCGCAAAAAAGCCCTCAAACACCAGTCGATAGCCCTGTCCCGGGACCAGCGTGATCGAGGTAGACCCAAGCGTGTCCGCCTGCTCGCCAGTGACGGTTGAAATATAAAGACCCTCTCCATCCGTGTCGTAACTGAAAGCGTAGCCTGAGGTCGTTGCAAGCCCTACCGTTCTCAGAGATCCCAGCAGACCGATATCCTGGCCTATGGCATTGTCCCAGTCGACCAAATCGACCTCCACCCGGAAGGCCTCGTAGATTAGGTTTGCAAGATGAGCGCCCCCCCGGGCAAGCCCGAGCGCACCCGGATTGGGGGAGGCTGGCGCCTGCACCCGGTACTGGGTTCCTCCGGGAAAAGAAAATGCTACCGGTACGCCGAAGGATGTCAGGGGCGAATACCGGTCCCAGCCGTCATCGTTTCCGTCGTTAAAAGAATCCTCAAAGACCTGAGCTGTCAGACTTGGCCCGATGAGAGTCAGAATGAGAACAAGGAGATATCGGTTTAGGGCTGGCATGATGATGAAGGAGTTACTTGTTTGATCTGAGAATTACTTTGGGTTCTTGCCCAGATTTCGCTTTGCAAAAGCAAGATAGAAGGCCCAGTCCTCCGGAGTGACATCGTGCTTGCCATCACGAAGGTGATAGCCCATCAAAGTTCCAACACTCTGTCCGGCTGCAGGCATTTCCGTAACCCCTAGGGAAGACTTGCGATAAAGGTCATATACGGGCTGGGCATGCAGCAGGCTGAGAAACTCCCCCCGGGGGTCCGCCCACCGATCCTCGGTTGCGCTGGCAACATAAACGGCCCGGGGAGCCATCAAGGCGATCAGCTGATGCTGATCAAACGGGAGCTCCTTTTCATTACCATTGTATTTCTTGAAGTTTCCGTTGAACCAGTGCGGAAAAGACCGATTGATCCGGCCGACAGTTTCACCGAAAGCTCGTTTGCTGAGGGCTGCTCCTCCACAACCCGAATTGTTCGAAATAACCACCTGAAAGCGAGGATCAGTCGCACCCGCCCACAGCGAAGTCTTGCCAAGGCGGGAATGGCCAATCACGGCGACCTGTTTTGCGTTGATCTCCTCGACCCCTTCAAGAGCATCCAGAAGGCGACTAAGGCCCCAGGCCCAAGCCGAAATCGTCCCCCACTCGTGGGGATTAGGGACGCCCTCCGTATAAAGAGGATGCACCCCGTTCTTCCACCCATCGTCAAAATCAGGATCGATATTTCCACAGCAGGCCGTTGCTAGAGCGAAGCCACTCTCAACGATCATGTCGATGGGCCAGCGTCCGGCGGCGCTACCACGCATAGATTCTGCCTTTGCCCGACGATCTTCCCCTTTCCGGGATCCTACAACATAACCCAGTTCCAGCGTAATCCTTGGGTCCTTCTCGACGCACTGGTTACCCCGGAAGTTCAAGCCGAGAAAAGCAGGAACTGGCCCTCTCCGATTCTTCGGAAGATACAGGAGCATGCGCACCTCAGGACCTTTGCCATCCGCAAAGGTTACAAGGTATTCGCGCCGGATCGCCTTGCCCCCAATCGCGTCAGCGACCTCTCTGTCGAGAACTACCTTGAAGCCTGCCGGCTTTCCAACCGGCATGCGCCCATACATCTCACTCTCGATTAACTTGAGTGTGGCTGGTCTACCGCTCTTCTCCCACTCTGCCGCGGAGGTAATCCTTGCTCCACTGGACAAGAGAAGAGGATCCGGAAGATCAAATTCGGGAATCTTGGACTCATCGTAGTTGGCCACCAGCTTTTGTCCCTCAGCGAGATGGATCAGCGCAACAGCAAAGGCGGTGAAAACAAGCAGGTAGGCTCGACACATGTTATCACGCTATTCCAACCTGAGACCGGGGAGCAAGAAGGAACTATCACCCTCCAGAGTCTCATAAAGCACTCGTAGGTATAAACTTATCTACAGCCTCGGCCCATGGGGCCCGGGTCTCCCTCTCCTAACGCTGGGTGGAAAGTTTCCAGCTGTCTGTCCGGAAAAGGGATGCCGGCAGACCTGCGGCATTAACAAGGTTCGCTCCCTTGGGGTTGGCGGCCCAGGCATAACGTACTGCCACCGGTTCAGAGACCTCGCGGCTTGATACCAAGGCCGTTTCCCCCTCCAGAACAACGTCCGCCCAGTGCCAGACACGGTCCTGTCCCGCGATCTCAAAACGTGCCGCCTTCTTACCATCACTCGTCGTCAACCCAGCTGCGTGGTCAAACGTAATACGAATGCGACTCTCCTCCACCTTGAACCCCCGGTAGAGCGGACCGCTGACCACCAGGTTCGTCCGGCCATACTCACCATTCAATGCCCAACGGGAGAGGCGCTCCCCCACGTCCTTCTTGTTTCTGGGATGAATGTCCTTGGCTGCGCCGATATCGTTGAGAACGGCCATCCCGGTGCCGGGAAGGCGCAGGGCGAGACGCTGTGCGTTCTGCAATTCTGCCCAGGAACTCAGCTGCCCCGGCCGCGTTGTGGGGGCCTTGAAGTTCGCCAGTTGTGCGAAGTAAAAGGGTATTTCTTCTGCCCAGCGTTTGCGCCAGTCCGCGATCAGCAGTGGAAAAAGTGTCTCATACTCCTTGGCCCGCCTCGCATTCGACTCTCCCTGATACCAGATGGCCCCCCTTATAGCGTAGCCTCCCCACGGGTGGATCATTCCATTGTAAATCGCCCCCGGACGGTTAGGGCTCAGGGCCGGAGGGATGGGCTTCTGGGGCTTCCGGGGGAGCTTCTGTCTCTTCGTGGGATCTTTCTCCATCCGGTTGGAACTTCTGATCTTTTCCCAGGCGGCCATCTGCTCTTTGTAGGAGGCCTCGGCTGCGGCGAGATCAAACCGCCTCATCTCCGCATCCAGTTTCTGCAAGAGGGCCCGGCCTTCGGGTTCATCCGACAAGGTCTCCCGGCTGGTAAACGCCTCCGCAGGCTTGCCGCCCCAGGCGGTTCGAATAATCCCTACCGGCACACCCAGCTCCCTGTAGAGCTTCAACCCGAAATAGTAGCCTACCGCAGAGAACTTCCCCACGCTTTCAGGAGTGGTGACACTCCACTCCCCTCCCACGCGACGGCGCGGACTAGCAGCAGTCGTGAGATCGGTGAGGAACATTCGGAGCCCCGGATGATCGGCAGCAGGAATGTCCTTTGCAGCCCGCTCGGTGGCCGAGAGGGCCCACTGCATGTTGGACTGCCCCGAGGCCATCCATACCTCGCCCACGAGGATATCTTCAACCGCAACCCTTCCACTCTCACTTCCGGTCGCAACGAGAGTCTGCCCCTGTGCGTTGGCATCCAGCGGGGGCAGCTCAACTCTCCACATTCCTTCAATATCAACCTCTCCATGCTCGACCTGTCCCGCGAAGCGCACTTCCACCTTTTCCCCGGGTCTGCCCCAACCCCACACAGGCACCGTTTTTCCACGCTGGAGAACCGCGTGGCGACCAAACATCCCCGGCAGTTCAATCCCTGATGCGCCCGGCACAAGAAGGCAGGCAGCAGCAAGAAATATGGGAGTTAGGCGCAAATGCATTGTCAGGCCCTACGATTTTATTCACGTGGCTCAATCACAAAACTTCTCCTGCTACGGGCTCCTCCCGGCGAATCTATCGAATTTAAGACTGCAAGCGCGGTCTCTCTTGCTCTAGGCTTCCCGGATATGAGCTCACTGAATCGACGCCGTTTCGTCAAAAGCACCGCCGCAGCAGGTGCCGCCCCGCTGATTATTGGCACCAAGTCCTCTGCTAAGGTCAGGGGTGCCAACGACCGACTCCGAATTGCAGTGGCAGGACTCAATGGCAGGGGAGGGTCGCACCTGGGAGGATTAGGAGGCATCAAGGGAGTCGAGATCGCCTATGTCGCCGATCCTGACTCGGGCGCCCGTGATCGGCGGCTCAATGAGGTTCGCTCGAGGGGGCACAAGAACTGCAAGGCGGTGGTCGACATTCGTGAAGCTCTTGAAGATCCCGAGGTTGACGCCATCTCAGTTGCGACCCCGAATCACTGGCACTCCCTCATGACAATCTGGGCCGCTCAGGCCGGGAAGCATGTCTACGTTGAAAAGCCAATGAGTCATGACGTCGAGGAGGGCCGCGTTGCGGTTGCAGCCCAGAAGAAATACGGAGTTGTAATCCAGCATGGAACCCAGCGCCGGAGCGACAAGAACATTGCCGCCCTTCATGAGATGATCAAGGCAGGCACATGGGGAAAATTGAAGATCGCTTACGGCTACTGCTGCAAACCCCGCGGAGGAATTGGAACCAAGGGTATCGCCTCCCCACCAGAAAATCTGGACTGGGACATCTGGAAGGGCCCTGCCGTAATTGATGACTACCACGCCAACTACGTCCACTACAACTGGCACTGGTTCTGGAAGACCGGCAACGGCGACCTCAACAATCAGGGGACTCACCAGCTTGACGTAGCGCGCTGGGCCATCGACGACAACCAAACCCACCCCGTGCGGGCCATGGCCATTGGCGGCCGCTTCCAGTGGAATGATCAGGGAGAGACCCCTAACACCATGTTCGGAATCGCCCAGTACCCCAACGGGCAGTATTGCTTCTTCAATGTCCGGAACGTGAATTACAATGGCTACCAGAGGCAGGTTAAGAACGAGTATTACTTTGAAGATGGTGGGCGCATCATGTCCGACACGAACCCCCACTATTTTAAGCCCGGCAGTGACAAGGGGGAGAAGATCCAGCTTTCCGGCGGCGACGTGACACCCGGCGGATGCTGGAACAGTTTTGTTACCGCATGCCGGGAAAATAAGCCCGAAATGGCCAATGGAGATGTCATGGACGCCCACTATGGATGCGTTGTGGGTCACCTCATGAATAATTCCTACCGGCTCGGGAAGAAGGTTCCCTTTAACAAGAAGGCAGGCACCTTCGGCGATAACAAGGATGCCGGGGAGCACTTCGGAATCCTCCATGACGTCATGGAGAAAGGCTGCAAGATCCCGGTGGACAAGGAGCACTACACGGTGGGACCGTGGCTCACCTTTGATCCCAAGACCGAGCGCCATACCGGAGAGTTTGCCGCCGAGGCCAACGCATTGCTGAAAGACCCGAACAACAAGGGTTTCGAGATCCCGGATGCCAGCAAGGTCTGAGCCCGGGAATCTCCTCGGAAATTCATCAACAGCGCGGGGGGCAAACCCCCGCGCTTTTTTCTTTTTACCCGCACCAGACGCCCCCGGGGGAAACTTCCCTCGATCCTGACGACCTGGCGAAGGATTTGAAAGCGTCCGAACTCATTCCCGGTCTCCGGTTCCCGTCCTGCGGCGCATCGTCCACCCCGTTAATCCCAGCAAGGCTGAGATCAGGGGACACATCAGGTTAAAAAAGGCATAGGGAGCAAAGAGGTGAGGCCCAACTTTCAGCGCTCCCAGCATCGTGGCTCCACATGTATTCCATGGAATAAGAGGAGACGTCACGGTCCCCCCGTCTTCCAGACACCGAGAAAGGCTCCGCGGATCCAGTCCAGCCCTTGCATATGCCTCTCCAAACATCCTGCCG
>Ga0310343_10001304_pt1 | contig 12645 bp, 17 predicted proteins | sample HC15DNA2025_MG_FD_203519 | JGI IMG/M metagenome (GOLD analysis project Ga0310343, IMG submission 203519) | Marine microbial communities from station ALOHA, North Pacific Subtropical Gyre - HC15-DNA-20-25_MG | ecosystem: Environmental > Aquatic > Marine > Oceanic | place: Pacific Ocean: North... | reverse complement strand
ATGTTGACCCAACAAAGAGATTATTTGTAGTGTTAGCAATGTTTTTAATTTCTTCTTTTCTATCTAAGTCTTTTTTCTTTTTATTTAAATCCATTAATCTATCATTAACATCAGAAATATTTTTAATCATACCTGATAATACTTCAAACGCACGAGGATGTTCACTTTCTCTAGCAACTTCAATCATCAACTCTAAACTTTGCTTGCCTTTTTCAACAAGTTCGTAATAAGTGTCTCTTGAATATTTGTAATCATTATCAACATTCTTTTCTTCAGGAGGAAAGAATTGTTTCATGTCATCTTTATTACTCATCTAATGTAACTTTTAATCTATTTTTTATATGTTCATCTCTAATATCATCTTTAGATTGACCCATATATCTTACTGCATGATATTTTTCAATCATATATTCATTTATGGATTGATCCGCATAATCTGTAGTTCGCCACAATTCTCCTAATATTCTTCCGAACTTACCTTTTTTATCTTTATGAGTTCTTAAAACCAATCCATTCTTATCATCACACATACCTTCTAAGAATCTCTTAGAAGCTACTCCATATACTTTTTCAGTTTGATTTGATGTTCTTGATTCAGGTGCATCAATTCCATACATACGGATTCTTTGATTTCTCATCCATACTCCAAAGCCTAAATCAATATCTACGTCGACGGTGTCTCCATCAACTATTTTTATTATTTTACAAGGGTAGTGATACATTTTTAACTCGCGCTATCTAAAATTGTTGTAGTAAATCCAAAATCACTATCAGCTAAACCTATCGCTGAAGTTGGATTCGGAACTACCTGAATTGTTTCTAAACCAATATCAGAATCACTATTGCCAGAACCCATCTGAAAAATTTTGGCAGTGCTTGTTCTTATGACACTTGTATTGGCTATTGGACCATGATAACTTAACTTCATCTCAAAGTCCATGCTGTATATTATTGTTCTTCTTTGTTCCATCGCTCCTTCAAAATCATCAGAAAAAGATACACCGTTTATTATTATAGGAATGTCTTCAACAAATGTAGGGTGTTCTGTTGCAAATGGTTTTATTGTTATACTGTATTGTGGATTAAATGTAGGTAGTATTTGTTCAACTATTTGCAGCGCATCATCTTGCGATTTAGCGTAAGCATTTAATTGAAAATTTATTGAGTAAGGAACAGGCGTAAAAAATTTTTGTCTTGTGCTTACAGAACTACTAGTGTTTTTAAATGTACTGGATTTTGCCAGTTGTCTTGCATTATCATATGTAATAGCTGTTATTTCAAATGACATTCTTGGCAACTTTATTGCTACTTTCGTATCATTTGTTAAATCTGGATTTTCTCTTATTCTTTCAAGATACTTTTGTTTTGGTGCATAAGACAATGGAACCTTTAATTGACTTATGACGGCGCCAGAAGAATTTTTTCTCAATACGTAAATATTATTAAACAGTCTACCAAAGATGGCTACTGCTTTTTTAGTTTTTTCGTGATAGAAGTGTGTACCAAACATTAGTTGTTCTCCGTATCACCAAATGGATTAGTCTCTGAGAAATCCATGAAGTCAGTACTTCCTGTTGAAAAGTCTGCATTTTGTTCATTCTCAGATAATTGATTGTCTTCAACTACTAATGTAATGATACCACCAGCTCCACTTTTAAGGCCAATAACTTTCTTATCAAGCGCAAACGTATGGTATTTACCATCATCTGCACCAGCATGTATGACGTGTAGTTTATCATCTGAATCAGAATATTTAACAACTTCACCACGCATTGTGGTATCACCACTGGCACTCGTAATTGTTTCTCCAACTTCAAATATATTTGTTGTAGGTGCTGAAAAACGAACAGTTGGATTTGTACTTGCAAATCCGGTGCCAGAATCAACTAGAGTTAATGCACTAACTTTTCCATTATTGCTATCTATAGTTGCAGTAATTTGAGCGCCGACACCAGATGCATCAATAAGTTCAACTGTTGGAACTGTAAAGTAATTACTACCACTATCAGTTAATACTATACTTGTGACTTTACCGCCGACTGTAGTTGCAGTAGCATTCGCACTATCTCTTGCATTACTTAATGATAGTATATATTTGTAAGCATATTTATTTTCAATATCATCAATTGTATCTACACCAGTATCTAAATCTTCTCCAGTGTATTCGTATAATTGACATCTTAATTTATAAACAGGTAAATTACTCAATTGATAGAAAGGCATTTCATGTTCTACATGAGTTATTTGAAATAAAGAATTTGATAATGGTAAATAAATTAAATCACCTTCTGAAGGTCTTACAGAAGTTATTTCATTATCATATCTCTTTACAGTATCTTCCCATCTTTTTCTTGAAACTACAAACGTAGCTTCATCTCTTATCTCTACACCAAAACGCGTGAATAAGTCTCCTTCACCTTCAAACCCTTCGGTGTTTTCAATATACATTTCTACAATATGTGATGAATTGAAGCTTGATACTGGATCGTCACCAAGTATTGTATCTTCATTGACGAGATCACGTGGAAGATAATACACGTCTTGACCGTACATCTTCAACGATTCTATAACTATATCTTCGTAAAGGTTTTGTTCTGACTTTACCTTTTGACTGAAATATAAATTAGTTGCCATATCATCCTACGAAAAAGTCTGGTGGAAATTCATGTTCTAATCTTAAATTTTCTCTGAGCGTAGCTATCTCAGAAGTAGCATCATCATATATTTGTCTTCCATTTAAAACGACTCCTCCGGGCAACTGCATTCCTTCAAATTTAATTAAGTTCATACCCCATTGTTGTTTTATCAATGCTGTAGTATATTCTTTTAAAAACATATCATTATATACTGACGTATGAGTTTCTGGATCGACTATACTATAAATTTCAGCAACTATATAATCACCAGCTTTAATGTCATTATCTGCAAAATCACCGAAGATATACAATCGATTTTGTTTTCTTGAAAATTGTACTTGAGGATGACCATTTAATTTCATATCCAATAACGATAAATATTGCTGCATTTGTTCATAGTAAGCGAGATCACCTGCAAAATTCATTAAATCGGCAATATCATTTAACATCATCTGATATTTTATATCGAAGAAATTTCTTGAATTTTGAAATGAACTCGTAAGTGGAAACATCTTAGATACAAATAAAACGTTATTGGCCACAGAAATGTATTCGTTTGTTACATCATCTGCAGTAATTAAATGTTTTAAATATGTTCTTACAGTTGCATCTGAATGAAACTCTTGATAGTATTGTAACGCTTCATCAACACGATCTTCTACCTGATCTTCATCTACATTGATTTCAATAACAGGATCACCTAGTCTGCGTTTTGCGTAATCAATTAATGTTGCTCTTGAAGTTGGATTTGCCATTTATTATCCTTAAATACTTTTATCTATTTATAATAAAACTAATCTGTGTCTGTTGGTTTTGTTGGAAACGCAAAACCGTCATCATGTATTGATTGGTATGTTTTTGTAATATCTCTTAATTTTTGTCTATATGTTATCCAATCTGATGGAACAGCAGTGTTAGTTTCCTGAGCTTTTATTACAACCCAATCGCTTTCTTGAAGAAGTTCATTTCTAAGATTTCTTAACATCAATAATTTTGTTTCTGAGAGCGACATTATCCTGATATTTCCATTAATGTTAACTGGCAAGTTCCACTTGCCATCTCATCATTGTTATAGTTGTACCCACCAATATTTCTAAACATTATTCTTGTACTACCTGAATGTTCAATAACACCTTGTATATTATAAGTAATTGCAGAAGTTGTGCTAGGAGAGTCAACAAAATGAAAAGGAACAGAATGAGGTCTACTAGCCGAGTAACCAGCATCTGTAGCTGTAGAATGCATAGGACTTGCGCCGGATGCGTCACCACCATGAACTGTTGTTGCTGATGATAAGTCATCAGTTTCACCTATGACTGTAGTTCCTCTCTTTAATCTTACTCCTATGTAATCAAGAACTCCACTATGATCACTATACTTGCCTCCTATCGACACAAATCCAAAAATAAGAATTTTGCTACTCGTCGCTGAAGGAGTTATTGATCCGCTTAAAACAGTATTTGGAGTAGTTGAACTGTTACCTGAAAAACTTGCTGATGTCATATCGTTAGTAGATACTGTTTGAATAACTCTACCTGCAGTAGCTAAAAATCCTGCTAAATCTGCTGCTTTACTCATGCTAAATCTCCATGTGATACTGAGTAATTATACGTTCCATCTACATAACTACCTGCGTGACTAGTAAAATCATACAAAGTGGTTGTGTTAGTAACTGCCCAATTCACTTTACAGGCTGTCGTATTACTTCCACCCCATGAATCTCCATTATAAGCATTTCCGAATCCAACTACTTGATAGTTATTAAGACTAGTGTATGCCGTTGCCAGATTAACTCCTATTCTTCCTGAGTTAATATCTGTTACAGTACTAGTATTAAGACTATCTTTTATAGTGTTGCCATTCATATCATAATATAACAGATTCTTTGCTAACCCTGCAACGACATTTGTAGTAGTTGACCCTCCTTCAGTTTCAGCTGATGCACCAATACTCATTCTAATATTCGTGCCACCGGTTCCAGCTTTATCTACAATAGTATCTACATTTATTTGGCTTGTCATATCTTTACCTTATTGCTGTAATTTGTAAAACGGGTTTTGAAATTTCATTGGAGCCGCCTCCATCCCAATAAACGGTTGAATGTACTCTATCATTTGCATTACCAGAAGCATATTCACGAGCTTGCAATTTAATATTTTTAGCCGTATCCCAACTTGCCACTGCACCAGTTGCAGCTGTATTAGATACACCAATAGAGAATACCCACTTATGATGTTCTATTCTTTCAGGATATCTTCCTGATAAACTATGTCTAGCATCAGTTACTTCAACATTGTCAAGAAATAATTTCCAATGAGAAATGGCGTGATCACTAGTCCAGCTGAGTTGGTGCATGAACTCATAAATAACTCGACTAGTTCCGTTAGGTGGTGTATAATCAATGGATGAGCCTGTTACATCTGTATACGTTGTTGGAATGGATAGTGCCGCAGTTACGTTTTGAAGCTGGTATGTACCACTTTGTACAGTTACGTTTGTACCGTCACAAACTCCAATCAACGTCTCAATTATTGTGCCTTTAAGACCTGTTGCACTATTTGCTGGTTCTATTGAATCTACTTTTAAAACACTTGCCATGAAATCTCCATTATACTATGGTCCAGTAGCCATTGACGGTTACTGTTGCATTTTGAGTTATAGGTCCGGACGATAATCCATTTTCATCAGAATCAATTGTGACATCATTACTTATCGTTTGTCCATTTAATCTTATTAAACTGTTATTTCCTTTAAAAGGATATCTATTATCAGATTCAGTTTTAGTGTAATTTTGTTGAACTCCAAATACATCATAAACTATCATTTCAATATGATCTCCATTACTTGCACCTGTTGCGAGTACGACAGTGCTTCCATCAGCGGCCGCGTAATCATCTCCTGCTTTAAGTAGAACACCATTTCGATATACATCCATGTATAAAGTATCAGTATATTTAAGAGTTAAAGAGTTTGCATCTGATCCACTAAATGTAGTTTGACTTGCAGAAGCTTGAAAAACAAACCGTGATCTTACACCTTGATGTGGACTTTTACCTATATACGCCATAATCTTTCCTTAATTTATTTCTATTTATAATAGTTTTATCTTGCATTCGAAGTTTTAAAATCTGCACTTGCAAAAGCTAAATATAAAAATCTTCCACCACTACTATTATAAACTGCTTCTGTTGACCTCACTTTAAAACCGTTAGATAAAAAATCTACAATAATAGGAGTACCTAACCCAGAGCCATCAACTTCTGCACCAGTTCCCGGCGTATATAAATATAAGTCTGTTGGATTAGATGGGTTTCTTTTATCATCAAGTAACTGAAAAGAACCAGAGTCATTGGTTCTTTTCAACATAATCCAAGCAGGCCTAAAGCCAGTATAAGCAAACGGTCCATCCGTTGAATTGTTTCCAGTATATGAGCCAATTTTAGAAAACCCTTCTACATTATGAAAACAATACATAACAAATTCATCTGTACCTTCATTTACAGTGTTATCTGTATTGATAGTAACTACACTTGAAGTTGGTGCGGTATTGGCAAATGAACCGCTATTAGAACTAAATGCTCCACCATCATCTAAATATAACTGACCGGTAAATCCATTTTGATCTTGCCCTATAACCCATTGACCATTTGAGCTTGCATCTCTATTCTTTATAATTACCATATTAGGTGCAGAATTTAATCCGTGAGGAAGTGTACATTGTGTATTACTATTTGCAGTGTATGTTACAATGGAAAACCCTGATATTGTATTTGCACTTAATTTATCTATTTTAATTGAGCCTGCCAAAGGCGCAGTTGTTTCTTTACCATCTATAAGAACGCTTCCAGCAGTAGGTGCTTCTCCAACGCCGGCAGTATTGCTTGCAGTCGGTGCGCCTCCAGCTTTCCAACACCAAGCTACATAATTATCAGTACTGTAATTTGTTCCTCTAGCACCAGTACCATCATTTCCAAGAGAAAATCCATCAGTTGCAAAGGCTGTTAATGTGTCATTGTCATTAACTTCAGCATTATTAGCGTTTGGACGTATGTTGCGGCCTGTACCTCTTACAGAATCAAAAACATTATGAAATCTTGTTTGATTTCTAGCTTTAATCCATACCCAATCTGGCTGAAATCCAACTCCAGTTATAGTCTGTGTGCCGTCATTACCAGTATAAAGAACTGTATTAAAATAATCTGTAGGTGCAGAAGACGCTGAAGGATTAGGTGATATAATACCATCTTCAAGAGCATTAGAACACAGTGCATTAAATCCTGCAGGCGGTGTATAGTAAAACTTACCACCACCACCCGTATTACCATTACTACTTAGATTTCCTGCAAAAGTATCATCTTGTCCAAAATTTGCTACATACTTATAAGTTGTTGAGTTTTGTCCGTCTCCTACTGCTGCAAAGTATGGTCCATTTGCTTTAGTCAATACGTCATCAACTGCTCCTTGACTTACATTATTTTTAAAAAAAGTAACAGTTTCATTATCAGCATTAAAAGCAATACCTATAACATCTCCATTTGTATAAGTAGCGCCATACGCTGTTAAAAATGGTGTACTTGCTTGTGGATTTCTTGTTCCGCCATTATTATAATAAACGGCCGTTCCTGCAGTTGTGCTTCTTTCAACTCTATTTGTTAATCCGATGCTAGCATAACTACCACCCATAGTATGAACATATATTTCCCAATACCATCTACCTGTAGTTATACCAAAGGTGCCGGTCCAATGAACTCCGTATGTTGTACCACCATCAACACTTTGTAAATTACCTTCTGATAAAGTTACGGAACCATTAACAAGTGTGCTTTCTCTATTACTATTTACTGTGCAAAAATTATTTTCTGGGCAATCAGGTATATTACTATCATCTGTGCCCATATTATAATCATTGAAATGATGGCCGTTACCACTTGTATCAGCACCTATTGTTGATGAGCTTCCACTTGTGCTTCCAACTGTAGAGTTTTTAAATTCTAATCTGTATCCAGTGTTTCCATAAGACACAGACGCAATTTTTGGAATCCAAACTCCATTTTTATCTTCTCCAAATTCTGTAGGTGCGTAACTATATCCATCACAATGATGAACATCTGCAAGATAGAAATCTCCTTCGTATCCATCAGCATAACCTAAACCTGCTATACGAAATTTTCCTGCAGCATTGTTAAATGATACATTATTATTTTGACCAACTGTTGTTGCATAACTACCTGTTTGCTGTGTGCCATTAACATATAATCTAACTCTATCATCTGCACTACCTTGAGTTGTATCAACTCTAATAACAAAATGATACCAATTTGTAACATCTCGATACATTGCATCACTTGTCCATTGAAGATTGTAAGAAGCACCTGTGATATTATAGATATTTAATCTTCTATTGGTTGTAAATTGAATCCATGCTGCGTCTCCTGGACCTCCAGCTGTTCCTTTATCAGAGCCAAATATAGTATCTCCAGAGTTAATACTCCAATTTTTTAACCAACAAGAAAATGTAAATTTTTGTGTGCTAGTTGGTGTTGTAGAATCTGTCCTTTGCAAATATTTATTATTTGTATCTGAAAATCGTGCAGATTGTGTAACAACTCCGGGATGTATGTCCGTATCGAACATCCATTGTGGACCAAGTGAATTAAACATTAGCTGAAAGCTTTTTGTATTTTACCGAGAAGAATGCTGTCAGCAGCTTGAACAATATATGGAATAATATCAACTGCATCTGCAGCTGTACTTAAATTTATACCAACACCGCCTGCAGTTTTGTACTGACTACCAAGAGTTAATGATCTATTTCCAGTGCCATCTTGTATACATACTATTACGCCAGTTTGTCCAATCTTTTCGGTTGTAGGGTTAGCAAGAGTTACGTCGCCGGTGAATGTCAAAATAAAATTATTATTATTTACAAAATTTAATGTCACACTTCCAGAGTTTGTAGTATCTACAAATGTAGAAGCTTCATAATCTACACCGCCACTTCTTAATCTAGTTAAAGGCATTTTTTACTCCTATGCGTAAGGACTAGAACCTAGTGTATCTGAATCCCATGCCGCTATTAATTCATCAATAGTAGTTGCATCACTTATTGCAGTTGCAGCTGGCGCATCTCTTAAATTATTCTTTTTTGTAACAGCTTCAGCTTTATGTGATTCATTACCTGTTTCTAAAGATTTCATATAAGTGACATCCAACGTTTCAAGTAAAGGCTTTCGCACTTCTCTAATTTTATCTTTAAATATTTCTTTTGCCGTTGTTAAGTCTTCAGTGATTACGTTTCCAGTCAATGACCACGCTTCTCTGAAATGTCTAGTAGATGGAACAGTTAATCCTCTAGCATTAGCTTGCTTTCCATCTTTATCCACTATAAAAGTCGTCATTTACTTCTCCTTAATTGTTTCATCTATTTTCCAAGAGCTTCTCCAAGTTCTTGTTTTTGGAAGCTGATCTTTTTTACAAATCACTAGTCTTGGTCGATTAGCTTTTTCATAATCTCTCCACACTCTCTGTGGTATGTCTTTCATAATTAGATATTCAATTGCTTGTTCTTCAGTCATAGCATCAACAGGTTTTGTATTATGTAATAAGTAACCTCTTGTATGCTTCTTAAAATCAGGTTTAGCTTCATCTTCAGCTAACTCCCAATAAACTTCTACTGGTGGAAGTATTCCACCTTGTAGTGCGCAAGCCATCCAGTTCGGATCCGGCACAGTAATTTTTGCTGGTGCATCTGGTTCTTGCGGATCTTCCCAAACAACTCTATAATCCGTTTGAATCATTTCTAAATTTTCTTTAGCCCAACCTAATCTATGCCAAAGATGTTCACCTTGAAAATCTGGTGTTTTAACTTTATTCATTAACTTACTTTATATCCTCCAAATTCTGTTCTAAAATAGTTTGCGTTATAATTAACAAGAAGTGAGTTACCACCATTTTGATCGCAATCTATTACAACTTCAACATAATCACCAGCAGTATCTAGATTAATCACTGCATTACCTTGCATCATATATTGATAACTATGACCTATAAACATAGGATGTGCTGTTTGCATTTGTCCAGAACCATTTTTTCTAAAATAAGAATATGTATCAGATGTTGTACCGCTCGATGATGTAAATAATGAATAATAAAAATAATAAATGCCTGTTGTAGCTGAAGTTACTGTAAATTTATTACTTGCAAATAAACCACCTTTATTAATGATGGTGCCACTTTCATCGCCGTCGGTTGTAGATTCAAATGTAACTGCCGCTATTGTGGCATCATTAATTGTTTGATCTGTGTTTTTTGTAACATGAAAACAAGGTCTATTTGGTTCACTAATTATACCTGTGCTACCTATAGTCATAGCAGTACTAGTGCCTTCTTTACTTTTTAATGTATCTACTCTTAGTTCACTCATAATGTTACTAACCTTCCACCACTTTGTATTGTTAAAGTTACTCCACTATCAATAGTTAACGGACCAGTTACTTGTGCATTCTCTGTGCCTAATATTGTAGTATCTATAGATAAATTCTGTGCGTTAATTCTAAATAATCCACCTACTTTAAAATTACCCTTATTCTCAGCAGCGGGTGTTACTGAACCACCTGTTAATGATTTATAGTTGACAAAAACATTTCCAGTTCCACTTGAAGGTGCACTGTCAAATGTTAATGAAGTTCCATTTGGTAGTGTGTATGATGATGTGTCTTGAATAACACCATCAACCGAAACTAAAATATCTTGAACATTTGAAATATTTCTGTTCAGAGTAAAGACTGTAGCGCTGCCAGTACCATTGAACCTTTGCACATCTGGTATTGCTTGAAAATTTGCAACGTGCCTGTTACCAATATATCCCATCTCTACTCCTATGAACTAATAGCATCAACAGCAGAAACATATACGTCTAAACTTGAATCTGCACTTGAAATAACTTTTAATGCATCTCCACTTTGTAAAACGAATTTTGCTCCACCATCACATAATTGAAGTGTTCCACCCGCAGGTACGGGTGCACCTTTAATTAGATAATAGCGTTCACTGCTTGATGTAACAAACACATCAGTCGTAACTTCTGAATTTGTAACATTGGCTATATTGATTCCAATCAAAGTATCAAAGCTGTTTGATGTGTGGATAGTTCCAGAACCTGAAGAATCCTGTCCAACAAACCTACTTATATATCTTCTAAAATCTTGTGCCATTTGCCTTTCCTTTATGTATTATTTATAATGCTATCGCCATAGCAATCGCAAATCCTGCAGAAGCTCCTGTTGAGAGTTCTGCGTTATTAACTCTTAAATTACCTGTTATATTTACACCAGAATCAAGTGTTTCAAACTTTTGATTACCGTAGTTATATAATATTGCCCTACCAGTAGAACCATCAGCTTTAAAGTAAAGTGCTACATCACCACTACCGTCATCACTTTGAATATTAACATCTGCATTATCTTTATAATTTCTGATATTTAAATTACCTAAATTATTATTGATAGCTCCATCGGCTCCATTGTGATTAATAGCCAGATCATTACCAGTACCAAAATTTATTTTTGCATTATCAACTAAGTCAATAGAGTATAAACTTGAATTAACTTCGAGTGCTTTGTCTGATTTATCAAACATTATGGCACCAGTAGAATCAAATATAACATCACCGTTTACATGTAAATTTGCTTCTGCGTTTGCACCAATTTTTACTGTACCGCCGTCTGTTTGTAAATTTAATTGATCTGTGCCACCATTTTCTCTACCTATGACTTCATTTTGGTCTATAATTACATTTGCACCACTTGTTGGTCCTACTTGTAAACCATGTCCAGTTGAACTTAACGAAGCGTCACCAGTTGCAGTTAATCTAAGTTTTTGTGCTGTAACAGTTCCTGATAATGCATTAACATTTCCTGTAACCGTGACACTAGAATCTGTAGTTTCAAACTTTTTACTTCCATTATGATAAAGATCAACTGAACCACCATCTGTAGCATCTATTGATTTATTACTGCCTAGATCCTCAACTATTAATCTACTTGTTTGTATGAAAAGAGAGCCGGTACCTTGATCACGAATGACAGAATTACTACCATTATGAAAAATTACAAAATCACTGTCATTACCAAATTTTATTTCACTATTATCATTCAGGCGCATATGCCCGCTAAGTTGAAGTAAACTCGAGCTGTCATCGGTGGCACCACCTAATAATATCCTACCATTAAATTCTGCCATCTTAATGACTCCGGCATCATCAATTTCAAGTGATGGTATACCGGAAACATCATTAACTGCAAAGATAGTTCCTTCTAAAGAATTAGTAATTGAGAATAATTGTCCGGCCGTACCCGTAAAACTCAATGTTCCTGAATTTTCTGGTCTTGCCGTGACGGTGATTGCCGCAGAGTCACCTATACTCGAATCAGCACCGGTAAAAACAACGCTAGGTTGATTGCCTAGTATACCACTAATATTAGGAGTGATTAAAATATTTTTATCTGCTATAGCCATCTGTATTCCCTATTGTTCTATTTATAATCCAAATCTGGTTTTTGTAGCATTATAAAAATCTGCAACTTCATCATCACTTAACATTTTATTATAAGTTGTGACACTTACTATCTTTCCATCTTCAACAGATCCAGCATAACCATAACCAATACGAATATTTCCAGCAGTCTCTAAAGCTGTATCACTTCTCGAAGTATAATTACTTACCCAAGCTTCTCCGTTGCGGCTGTAATAACCAGTTCTTCCAGTTGCAGTTCTTCCAGTACTCATTTTAATTCCAAGAAGATGCCATGCATTATCACTAAAACCAATAGCTGAGCCAACATCATAAGTAGGAGTTCTTCTACTGTACCAAGAAAAAGTATTACCAGGTTCAAGAGTTACTGCTATTTCTTGTTGATATGAATTATAGCTAGTTCCTGCTTTTTCAAAGATTGTGTCTCTTTCTTCGTTACTTTCGTGATACATCCATATGAGCAATGTACAGTCACCT
>Ga0310343_10001302_pt1 | contig 12650 bp, 22 predicted proteins | sample HC15DNA2025_MG_FD_203519 | JGI IMG/M metagenome (GOLD analysis project Ga0310343, IMG submission 203519) | Marine microbial communities from station ALOHA, North Pacific Subtropical Gyre - HC15-DNA-20-25_MG | ecosystem: Environmental > Aquatic > Marine > Oceanic | place: Pacific Ocean: North... | reverse complement strand
ACCGGATGAGTCTTTCCACCAAAGTTGAATTTCTTCTTACCGGCTTTTGCGGCTGCAGCTGCTGCGCCATGGAAGGCGGTTCTTTCATTTGCTGGAATCTCCTCAGGTATATGATACTTTATACTTTCTTCCATGGGATTCTCCTTTACATCCATACGTGAGCCACATAGGCTCCAAGTATAGCAACAATCAATGCCATACCAATCTTATTTATAATTCCTACAGTTCGTGAATTATCGTCAACTGTTTTCTGTATCTCATCTAATTTTACCGAGAGCTTATTTAGTCTTTCTCTCATATTCTCATGATCGTCTTGTAGTGCTATGATCTTCTCCTCTGCTCTTGCCAAAGAAATCATAGCGTCCGCGAGCTTATCTATCTTTTGCTCGATCCTATCTAATCGTGATTCAGTTGTCTCGTTCTGAGCCATCTTACTGTAATCCTTCAGTATTTGGTGTATGAGATCTTTGTCCATAAATATATTTATGTGATGTCATAAAATTGACACCAACAATAATATGACAGTTATTTTTGTCAAAAAATTGACAGTTCATCTTTTTCCTTGACCTCTATACTTTTTAAAACTTCTTCTCTTGTGTTTATTCATCGTTGAAAATATAGGCTTACGTCCAATTGTAGTACCGTGTTTATTCGGTTCATGTATTTTAACTGAACGAAATAACTTAGCCATTACTCAGCTTTCCATATTGTCCATACACCATAAGCTATTGCTATACCTGCAGCAATCTTTGCCAATGGAGATAAAAATAATATCATAAGACCAAGAGCAATACACACTGCTCCGTCCATAGATGTTCTTTCTTTCATTCTTTTTGTTATCCAGTTTTTAATCATTAGCAGTTCCATCTCTTTCTTGCTTGTCTTAATCTACTGTTAGGATCTTTTGCTGCCTTTGGAAACTTCTTCATTTGTCCTGCGCTTCTTGCACAATAACTTTTTCTTCTGTTAGCAGCCTTAGAACCTTTTTTTAGTTTTGATGGCGGCGTGGTTACAGCAGTTTTTAAGTTACCACCACTTTTTCTATTTGCCGCATCGACTCCTTTTTGTGTCATTCCCGCGCCTTTTTCAGTAGGACGAAAATGGCCTTTAGAATCTGCGCCTTTTTCTAAGATAAAATTTTTGAATCTAACCAAACTCATGGCCTGCTATCCTTCTCATTTGTTTATTAAACTCTCCTTGATCTGGCTTTGACTTATATAACTTTTTAGTAAGTGCGCTGTTTTTCTTACCTTTAATTCTATACTTATAACCTTTTTCCTTGTGTTCAGGATCTGTAGTTTTTACTAATCTTCTTTTGTACTGAGCTTCATAAGACTCTGGTCCTTTTGGAGCATCTGTCCTTCCTCTCATACCTTCTTTCTTAGCCTTGTTTTCACCGGGTGTCATGCTCTTCATAAGTCTAACTGACTCAGGAGTACCATAATCATACTTGTATTCTTTAATTTTTTCTCTTCCTTGTGCCTTATCTCTATAAATCTTTTTTACTGTTTGTTTAGTAATTCTTTCTATGTCTTGTATAAGAGAAGGCTGCTTTACTATTTTTCTAAGTTTTGCCTTAAGTTCACCTGGGGTCTTGGCGTCCATGTACATCTTAGGTAAGCCATCAATTGTAACTTCAAAACTAGTTTCTCTTTGTAAAACTCTTTTTATTAGTTCTTTTCTAGTATCATCGCGTTTAGCTAATGCAATATGACCTCTTGCTCTTTTTGCTATTTCTTTCGCGCGCTTTCCTGTATCTCTCATCCAATCAGGTCTTGCTTTTTTACTCGGTCCTCTTAGGCCACGAGCGATCTTTGCTTTAGCTTTTAACTTCATAGATAGTTCTGGTATATTTCTATCCAGTTCTGGTTTAGTTCTATTTCTGTTAAGTTGTGAAAATAATTTCAAGTTATTACCAGCTAACTTAGCTTCTTTTTGATTATCACGTTTGTCCAGATAAGCCGCAATAGCCATCTTATGTCTCTTTTCTTTAGACTTACCTTTAAACTGAGGAGCCTTAGACTTTCTAAAGTCTTTTACATAATCTCCGGCTGTTGCGTTTTTTCCTAATGGCATTACTTTGCTTTCATTGCTGTTTGCATGGCTTTCATTAGATTATTCATATCTTTTTTAAGAACTTGAATATATCTACCTCTTTCGCCGTAGTTAATTTGAAAACCAAGACCACCTTTTAAAGCAGTTCTAGTAATTTGAATTCCAAATTTATCGAAAACATCAGTTGCTTCTTCGACTTTTTTAGGCTGTACAACATCAAGTATTGCTTGTCTTAAACTCATTTCATACTCCTTATTTTTTTACGTGTACCCATGGCTTTGGTGTCGCCTTTATCCATCATGCCTTTCATACCAGCTGCTGGATCAGACTTACCGTGATAACCTTGCGCGTACCCTGGTGCTAACTTTTTAATTTTTCCGCCTTTGGCCTTAAATGCATCAATTGCTTTTTGATGTGCTGCTTTTTCTGCGTCAGACATCCCTTCTTTTTTTACAGGTTTTTTCTTAATTCTTTCGCCTGTTGAATAATGATAATCATCAGCTTCTTTCTTTGCTAATCTTTTAGTAGCTCTATCAATACCACGCATTCTCATTGCTGCTTTACGCTCTGGACTTTTCTTATAGTCTTGTTGCGGATGTGAACCACCAACAGCGCTTATTGCATCAACTGTTCCTTGATCTCTACCTTTAAAGTACGCATCTCTTGAAGCCTTGCCAATATAATTCGCTGCAGTTCTTTTTGATATTTCTTTGACAGTCATTTCCCCCAGCTTAGTGTGGTGCACCAGCTTCGGAAACTTATGCTTAGGTTGGCCTGTCTTAAATTTTCCAGCGTCTTTAGTTGTTCCAATAGCTGTCTTACTATATTTATGAGCATCTTTAGCAGCTTTCTTATATTTTCCTTTAGGATCATATTGAGTTAAATCGCGAGCTCGCATATGAGCAGCATGTGCTTGTTTATGAATATCGATAGCGCGACCGTGCATATCTTCGTTATCGCTATTATGTTTTCCATGATGATATTCGGAATGATGACGCATAGCGTGGCTTTTATGAGCCTTTGCCATGTCAGTATGATAACTAAAGCTTTCGTTAACTGATTCTTTTTTCTTCTTTTGAAGTGGATCATATGATTCTTTTTTCTTCTTCTTACCCTTACCGCTAAGATCAGCATCAGCACCGTAATAAGTACCTTTACCTTTTCCTATGTAAGAGTTAACTCTTGCCATTCCCCACTGCTGTGGTGTTGTCCCTGGTCTATGACCAGTTCTCCAAGCCGCCATGCCTCTATTATATACTTTCTTTAGAGTGCCTAAAGAAATTCCAGACTTGGCTGCTTTTTTCTTGAGTCCTTCATTCTCGAATAACTCTATGAAAGTAGTAAATTTAAGCATTTGCTGCCCCTTTGTTTTTTAGTTTTCTAATTTTAGCTCGATCTAACATGCGTGCATGTTTCATCTTGTCAACGGCTTTTTCTCTCTCAATCTTTTTCTTAGCTAATGCTACTGCGTCTTCTCCGTACATTCTTCTGTACTTAAGTGTATGTACACTTGGCTTAGTCTTAGCTGTCTTATCTCCCGGAGCTTGTTTATAAGCTGCAGGATTGTCATCATCATACTTACCGTACTTTTTAAAATGTGCAAGTCTTTTTTTCTTGGTAGACTTACCTAAACCTTTATAATATACTGAAGGCTGACTCCCTTTTGCCTTTTTAACGTCTTTATCTTGTGCAACTTCTTTTTTTCTTTCTTTTTCTAGAAGCTCCACAGAATCAAGCCATTTTCTATAGAACTTGCCGTTTTGTTCAATAATAACATAATTAGATCCAAGACTGGTAACACGAGCGAGTTCGTCACTGCCCACGACAGTAACACTATCACCAATATTAAACAGGTTTCCTTTAACATATTCCTCTCGTTTCTCTGAAACTGGAGCAAAATTTAAAGTGTTATGGTACTGTTTAACTTCTTTAAGACCCATACCTTTTCGAACTTGATTATAAGCTTTTTTAGCTTCTGCATTTGAAACACTTCTTGGCAATCCTTGAGTAAACTGAGAAAAGTTTCCTTCCGCTGCAACTTTTCTCATTTTTGATGCGGACATTCCTGAGACATCGTCTGCATCTGGATCCCTTTCTCCAGCTGATATGGTATTAATTCTATTGAAGTTGTACAACCCGTGTCTAGATTTAACACCATTATATTTATTGAGTAAGGTATTGAATTCCATGACTCGGTCTGAGCCGACGACCATGGTTAAATTCTTATACCCTTCGTTAAATAATCTAGTAGCGACATCAAATACACTTTTAATCTTTTTGTCTAGTATAACTTGTCTTGCGTGCTTAGGAAAGAATTTTCTTACCATCTTTATTTTTTCTTGATATGGCAATGGATTTTTCTTCTTATCCTCGCTTTGAGATAAGAATATTTTATATTGATTCTTTCCAGACTTTTTTGCTAATTCATTCATTAATTTTTCATGACCAGTTGTAGGAGGATTCATTCGACCAAACGTAAAAAATACGGTCTTTTCTTCTTCAACTAAGTACTGTTTAAAAGAACTTATCATTATCCTTTTTTCCTTTGAACCTCTGCCTTACGAACATCTTTAAACATTCTCTTCGCTATTCTGTTAATTCTTGCTTGAAGAGCTGGTTTTTCCAGTCTCTTTTCTATTTCTTTTTTTCTAGCAAAAGTTAATTCTTTCTTTGGTATTCCTCTTGTTAATTTTCTCGCGATCTGATCTCTAGCTTGTCTACGAGCTCTTCTTAACAATTTATCTTTATTAGCCATTTTTCTTTTGGCTCTTTCACGTCCTATCTTAATTCTTGTTTTCATTCTCTTCATAAGTCTAGAACGTTTCATTCTTTGTTGTAATGTTAAAGCTTCTTCAACATTCTCTTCATAGATCTTGTCCATTTCTTTTTTAACTTTAGGATCTTTTAAGAGATCTTTAGAAATCTTTTGAATTGCTGTCTTTTTATCAATTTGAGATTTCATATTAAATCTCTTATCTCTTATAATCTTTATTGCAGCTTTGACTTGATCTGCTGAAGATAAATTCTTTATTGCTTCGTCTACTTTTGGTTTTTCATGTGTATATCCCATCTTAGCATATTTGTTATGATCTGCTGGTGTTTTGGCTTTTACTTCATTTCCAGTTTTTGGATCATACATCATATGTGGATATTCAACTGCTTCTTTCTTTACTGCTGCTTTCTTTGCTTCTTTTTCTTTTCTCTTTTGTATATTAAGAGGATGAAGTGGATGTTTCAAGCCGAATTTAGTTTTGCCATGATATGGATCTTTTTTTGTTGGTCTTCCTCTTAGATCCATAGGATCAACCATTTCTTTATGAATATCCATTCTAGTTCCAGATTGAGTCTTAACGTAATTCTTTACTTTATAACCATGCTTCTTTGCAAAAGCTTGTCCATCTTTCTCTTTGTGATAACTCTTCATATGTAGGTGTAGATGTTTATCACCTGACTTTTTAATCATACTTGGAATTTTCTTAACACTCATACTTCCATCTGAATGTTGTTGAGCGTCACGGTGAGCGTCATCATGATTGATGGCTTCTCTTGGATACATTTTAAATACTTTAGCACGAGCTTTATCTAAATACTTTTTCTTATTCATCATGTAGTCTCTTGGATTCTTTGCAAGAGTCTTAGCGTGTTTGACAATATCCATAGTACTCTTTGGTTTAAGAACTGAAGCTTCTTTCTTTATAACTTCCTTATCGGTCTTTACCATTCTAATTCCGACCTTACCATCAGGCTTCATATATTTCTCTGGTTTTTTATCGGCGCTTTGTACAGAATTGTATAAGTCGTCTTTAGCTGTTGAAGGAAGCTTCTTACGCATATACTTACTTACGCCTTTTTTACCTTTAACCGGTACTTTTAAATTTGGAAGTTTTTTGTCTTTTTTCATCGACAGTTCGTTCATCAAGTCGAAAAAAGATTTTAATTGGGCCATCAGTTCCTCCCTGGTTTATCCCATCCTTTTAATATATCTGGCGAAAAGTTTGCGTATGAGAACTCCATACGGTCCACAATTTTCACGGCATCACCACCAAGTTTGTCAATAGCTACGTAACCTTCTTGACCAGTTGTTTGATAACCATTTTTTGTTTTCAAAAAGGTTTGTGTACTATTTAACTTATTAAGTATATTTATAAGTTTTAATTTCGCTAGAACTATAGATTTTTGTAATTCAAACATCATTTGTAAACTTATTCTGTTCTGCGGAGAGAAGAAGCTTAATATCTCGTCAAGCTTCTTCTGCTGTCCGGATTTACCTTTCTCTGTTTTTCTCTTATCAATTTCTTTTTGATATTTTTGTTTTATGTAATTGATCAGTTTATTCGTATGCGTCTTGGTATCACCAATAACTTGACCTGCTCTGACAAAAGTATTGTTAAATGTTTCTATCAGCTCAGCTATGTTACGGTTCTTTTCTAGTTGTCTTAGAGTACTTCCAGATATTTTATTAAATATCCTTCCACAGTTACTAAGATGATCGTTAACTTCTTGAGTATCTTTTTTTGTCATAGTAAATTGTGTCATATCTCTCAACATCGCGTCCTGTGACCATACTGTATTTGAATTCTTAAACTTACTTATATCCACTCCATAACTCGCTTTCATCGACTCGAACGAGCTACCTTTGTACGAAGTGTGCCAAACTATTCCTATCTTTGCCGCCTTTGCTTTTTTAGCAGCCATTGTTCCTGTTGGTATGGCGTACATTATCGTATTTGGATGGAAAGTAAGATATGACTTTCCTTTAATCTTTTTTGTTTTTAAATCGCCCGGACCAAATAAAAAGTCTCCTTGTATTACTCCTTTGATTCCTAGGGCTGGTAAATATTTAAGAGCGTTCTTTAGTTTTAAATTAAGATCGCCGTCAGTATCGCTATCAACATCAGAAGTCGTTTTATATACCTTTGGATTCTTGTTGAAGATTCCTTTTTTCGCAACAAAAAACTGTCCGTCCGTAGGGTCGATCCCGCAAAATAACGCCGGCGCACCGTCCCACTTGACCGAGACTTTACCATCTTTGACACCTCCTAACATGTCTCTTAAAGAACGTAAAGCGAGTATTGCTTCTCTCGTTCCATTGACTCCACCATAGAGAACCTTATCCTCTATATGAGTCATATGAGTATTTTTTTGTTCAGTTATAAAGTCTATAAAGTTCATTTTATCTCAACGATATTATTGGTTTAATAATTCCTTGTGTCACAACTTGTATTTTACATTTTATAGGATTAACTTTTTGTATTGCTATACAAGTTCCTGATCCTTTCGATAGTACTTTTTGTTTTCCAGCATCTGGAAATTCAGGATCAATTTTTTGACTAGCGTTGTTAGACATGAATATCACTTGCTTATTTCCAAAATAGTCTCTACACTCTTTTTGAAATAATCCATCTAATTCCGCCATTTTTTTAGGATCTTTTTGTCTGAAAACTTCTATGCCAGATTTAGAAGGTATCTCTTCTTTACCTTTACCAGTAGTTTTGATTCCATACATTTGTTTCATTTTCATTAATTCACTTACAATAGGTTTAAAATCTGTGCCAGCACCAAGTTTAAATCCACTTATATGCGTTTTTTGCGCGTTAACTAATGCTGCTTTTATTTCATATTCTTTAGTTCCAATTTTTAAATCAACTCCTGCTGATGAACCACCTCCTAAATGTGCTTTGTCACACAAAAAATATAGTGTAGCTTCAGCAGGACCGATACCACTTAAGGGATAATTATGTAATTTATTGTACATGGAAAAGTTTTCACGCTGTAAATCTTCTATCAGTTCGTTAAGTGCATTCGCGGTAGGTTGATCCTTAATCGTTCTATCTAAATCAAAATTTGGAAAGAAATGTTTCTTAATAAGGTGTTGTATTTCAGCCTTATTCTTTGTCTTTTGAAAATCACCAGGGCCTATATTAAAAGAAGTAACTCTTTCTGCCCTTTTTATAAAGTTCATATCTAAATCGTTTATACTCACGGCTGCCATCTCCTTTAAATACGTTCTAAATTTCTTCATGACCCTGTCCTCTAGTTATATTATACACTATTTATAACAGTTTGTACATAAAAAAAGCACCCGAAGGTGCTTTTAATCGTGTATATTTTCGCAGAAATTTTTTATCTCTGGAAAGACGCCTATTCTGCAATTACCTTTATAATATTCAATAGGCCAACCAATGAATAGTATAACAAATATTAATATGAAAACAATTGAGACCCAGTGTTTCTCTAGAAACGACTTAATAGTCTCGCTATATGATGAACCCATGGTAGTAACATTATTGCCATAAATAAGTTTGCGCCACTGTGTGCTAATGCTATTCGTAGAGTATCGCCTTTCGGCATGCCGTCTGATACAAAGAAACCTGCGAGCCATATAGTACCAGTAGTTCCTATGTTTGCTCCAAGAACTGCTGCTATGGCTGCTGGTAGTGGGAGAGCTCCACTTGCAACGAGAGCTATGATTGCAGTGGTAGATAATGATGAAGATTGCCAGAGTAGTGTCATGACAATTCCACCTATGAACATATAAATCGGATTACCTAAAAAGAAGTTTAAGTGTTCTAAGTTTCCCATGGATTTCATTCCACCGGAAAACATTTTAAGACCTATATAAAAAACTACAAGTCCAACAAGAGCCGTGATTACGGGATTACCTAGTTCCATTTTGCTAACCTTTTTAATTAATTCGTTCATACTAATATGTATTAACGACCACGTCTTTTAAATGTTACACTTTTGTTAAATCTTTTCTTTTGAGACGTCTTTTTTCTTCTATCGTGTTCACGATTTCTCGGATCGTACATCTCATAACCACGAATGCCGTTTTCTTTCGCCCAAGCTGCGATCATTTCTGGCTTATGTTTCATTTTTTAAACCTCACTGTATAAGTTCTGCCTTCATAATTAAAAGTAATAGTTGAATGAGAGTAAATAGTTTCCATTGACTCGTTATATCTAGTCATAGTTCTACATCTCATTTGCTTACCGTTGATAGTAGAGTTTTGATTTCCAAGAATACCACCTATGATAGCACCAGCAGTAGCTCCATCAGGTAAGTCTTTAGTAATATTTTGACCGATAGCACCACCGATGATAGCACCTAGTATAGTATCTTTTGTTTTATCTCTTTGAACGTCAACTTCAGAGCAAACTTCAACACTATATGGTGTTCTTTTAATTACAGTTTTAGTGTGATCTTCAACGACAGCTGCATGAGGCTGAGTAGCAAATGCACTCTTACCAGTTATAAAGCCACCGACAAACGCTAGCGACCATATAACAATTGTTATCTTTATAAAATTTCTCACTTCTTTAACTTCCATAATATATACTCTTCACCATTAGACTTCATGGTAATTGCAGGAACGCCAGATGGTTTAGTCTTACCGACGTATTCCCAGTTGTAGCCATCTTTCATCTGAGAGTTGGCTGTCTCTCTAAATTCTTGAGTGTCAATACTGAACATGCCAAGAACTAATGCGATAATACCCATGATAACTCCTTCTGTTTAGGGATTAAGAAGGTAGCTTACGCTACCTCCGCAAAATCTAATGCTGTTTTAAGAGCATCTCTTTTTCTGGCTTGATCGCCAGCAAACCATGAAGAGTACATTCTGTTATCGGCGTTTGCGCCCTTCAAATGGTCAGTTACAAAAGTAACTGAGTTAAAAGCCTGCCACCAAGAACCTTCGGCATACTTTGAACCCGGTTGAGTATTAATATTATCGTAAGCTAACTTAGCGTTACGTGATAATGTCTCAACTGATAGAGGTTGATTTTGAACTCTCTTATCAGCAGTTCTAGGAAACACAGTGTTATAATACTCTATAAGCTTATCTATATTGTATCTCTTTGAACCGAGAAACTCAGCCATTTCTTTATACTGCTCGAGTTTTGCAGTAGCGATACCAAGAGCTTTCTTGACCTCTGTAGCGTCGAACTCGACTCTGTGGCCGACTCTTACAGATCTTTCAGCTTCCATCTCAAGAGATAAAGATAAAGTGTTGTTACAAACTACTCTGATTGGAGTAAATCTAACGTCAATTGAATGACCATACCTATGTGGATTTGAAAACAATAAGTACGAATCAACTTGATCTCCGCCAAAAAGATCGAAAGACTCTTTAACTTTAGCGAGAGCCCATACAATCTGTCCATTTCTTAATGAACCTGCTGTATGCATCTCCATATCGCCAGCGAGAACGTACTCACTGAAAAAGTTGAAGGCATCTTCGTTTTGAACGGGATTCCACACTGGACCGACGTTAGTAAGAATTCTACCGTCAGTACTTCTTACGAGAGCTCTTTGACCGGTCTCGATTTTTTTACCATCGTGCTCGATGTACGATGGACATTCAATGACGGACCAGTCAAGACCAGCTTTTTCCATCATTTGATTTGGTGTAAGATCATTAGAGACCTGTACACCTAGGCCGTGCCAAGGAACTTCTCCTGCATAAGCCATAGTTTCTACGTTGTGAGCCATAATATAACCTTCCTTTCTATGCTAATATAATATAGGCTAAAAATAATTCTGCGAACAGAATGAACGAACAAATAAAATATAGTATTGATTTAAACATTAGTTAATTCTCCAACCAAGATTTTCCTCGACCCAGTCATTACCTAAGTCATAACCGATAGAGATGATAGCGTGCTCTCTTGGAAGAGTGTCCATGTACTGGATTAACTTCTTAGCGCCAGAGATATTACCGTCCTTAAAGAAATTTAAGATTGACTTGTAATCTTGAGCGTCTTGCTTGTACATATCAGCCATATCTTCTTTGACAGCCCAATCCATCTTTGATAACTTAACTGTTTCTGAGATTAATTTTTTTAAATGCTTCATATTCAACTCCTTATTTAATTATTTAATGTATACATTATACCATATTTTCTCTCATTTGTAAACAAAAAAATCACCATCAAAGTGATTTTTTCACTTAACATGTTAATCATTACCGGCGATCCTTTTTTCTACCTCTTTGATATGCTTACACTTTCGAAACGCGATACAACTGCAGTCAAAGCCGCTGTCGTACATCGTGACTTTGTACTCGTTACCTTTTGACCCGATCACCGGCCATACCACACCGGTGAAAGGATGTTTTTTCGTGTTGATCACATCAGACTTATGCGACATCGAAAGCTCCATCAAAGTCTAAAGTTGACTCGTGCGCGAGTTGCATCTCGCCGTCTGGGTACTCTACCATGTAGTTACCCATTCCTAAATAAGATATGACCTTGACGTAGTCGTCGGTGAAGTGGCATCTCGCTCTTTTCATAACAGCTTTATTCATTATTATACTCCCTTTGTTTCAATTTTAAGTATTTCATTTGGATCTAAGGCCAAACACGTAAAAGTGTTGAAGGCCTCGTCGACTGAGTTCTTTGCGGAATAGCCAAGTTCAACCACTCTAAGAGTGATTGATTTGGTAAGACGATCTTGAGTGTATATACAAGTTTGATATTGCTGCATTACACGACCTCCTCGAAACCGATTGGCATACACTTGAACTTTTTAAACTTTTTATCGTCGAACCAGACGGTAAAGGTATCGCCGACCATAGAAGATCGAAGACCTGCGCCGCTGGCGTAGTAGTGTAGAGGGGTAACGTTGTCGTTGGCGTCCTCGCCGATCTTGTTTGACCAAGAACCGGATAAGTTTTGAGTCCAACGAAAGGCGTAGTTTAATGCCTCGTTGACGTCTTGAGTTGGGGCTTTGACTTCAGCCGCGTTGTAAGGGACCTTGTCATTTTGGTAAGTAACGATAATATTTAACATAAATAAAAACTCCTATTTAATTATTTAATGTATACATTATACCATACTTTCTCTCAAATGTAAACGTTTTTTTTCACTTATTTCAAAGTTTTCACTTAACATGTTAATGACTAGGAGTAGTAGGGATCGACGTTTGAGTTCGGGTCCTCCACCCCGTCGACCGCGTGAACCTCAGGAACGTAGTGCTTGAGCATGTTCTCGATTCCCATCTTCAGAGTGGCGGAAGACATCGCGCATCCGGAGCACGCGCCGGTGAGAAACATCGTGGCGACTCCGTCCTCGTACTTCTGCAGAGAGACGTGTCCGCCGTGCGACTGAACGTGCGGTAAGATACTCTCGTCGAGAATTCTCTGTATGTCTTTGACCACCTCATCGTTGGTTCGCATTTTTTTTTCTCCTAAGCAGGATTTTTTTTAGCATCCCGTGAAGTCGCTGTCTCGAGCGAGCCAGTCCGGATGCATGTCGTAGTGATACTCCTCCGTGTCTCCTAAGCGATACTCGTTTCCGTTCTCGACCTGATAGTACTCGGTAGAGACCTTAAAGTCAGGAGTCTTCGGCTCCTTCGGAGTCAAGCTGTTATCGTAGACTCTCATCCTATTATTCGGATACAGAGCAAACTGCCCGTTCTCCAACTCTAACAAGTTAAAAGACTTGTGCTCGTCCGGCTGTTCCGCCGTACTGTAATCAATCTCGTCAGCGTGTACGTGATAGTTATCAAGTGTTGCTATATAAGAACCCTTGACTCTTCCATGACTCTTCGTCCATACCTCGTAATCCATAGAACCAATGAACTGTTTCTGTATAC
>Ga0310343_10001301_pt1 | contig 12653 bp, 11 predicted proteins | sample HC15DNA2025_MG_FD_203519 | JGI IMG/M metagenome (GOLD analysis project Ga0310343, IMG submission 203519) | Marine microbial communities from station ALOHA, North Pacific Subtropical Gyre - HC15-DNA-20-25_MG | ecosystem: Environmental > Aquatic > Marine > Oceanic | place: Pacific Ocean: North... | reverse complement strand
CGTCGTGCCTCACGTCCTGTATCCTTCAGCATCAGAATATCGCCGATCCTTACTGGCCCGACTACGTTTCGAGTGATAATGCGACCAACGTCGCGTGGGTTAGGAGCGTCGTTTACGCGTACCTTGACTTGCGTCGCCTCACCAGTCATACCGGTGCGACCTACGATTTCTACGACCTCTGCTGGCCATGCATCGACTTCTGCCATTTCACTTCCTCCGTTTTTACCGATTCAGCGACTTCAGGCCGACAGAGTCTCAAAGTGTCCCTTGACTTCGTTGAAGCGATCAGCGCCATCCTTGCTAACATCCATGACTGCGATTGCAGCGGTACGCGTGCCTGTTGGCATTCCTGCTGCCTCCGCTAGGTATGCTTGGTCTTCTACGTAGATGAATGGAATTTCCTTTTCTTTACAAATCATCGGAATATGTGCTAGAAGTTCACCAGGATTTACATTTTCTGCCATAACTACCATCTGCGCTGTTCCACGCTCGGCAGCCTTGGTCACTTCGTTAGCGCCTCTCTTTAGTGCGCCACGTCCGTCTTTTCCTAGGGCCTTTACCATCTCGTAGACTTGCTCTTGAACGTCTTGTGGGGTCTCATATGCTATGTGTACACTCATTGGATTCACTCCTCATGTGGGGTAGTCCGGCGCACGGCGTGACTCATATAAACGCAGCGTATTACCTACGGTAATGGTTAGGTACCCTCAATAATTGAACGCAAACGAACAGATGACGGTTTTTTTGGGGGTTCACTAAACCCAAAACACGCGTTAATTTCGAAATTTGAGCAATCTCCTAAATCTACCCCCTCACATGATGCAGAGGCATGTTTAATCTTTGAAAGAGAATAGATACAGTACCATTCCCTTAATCCATTACAGGTCAATCCATGTGTACTAGTTCCAAAGAATACTTTTGCTACCCATTGCTCCACTGTGGAGATGAACCATCTTGGTCTTGGTATAGGTAGTCCTACCCCCCTATTCCATCGTAAAGAAACATTCAATGGTGGAGCAATGATATCGATTCCTCTTGTTAGATGCTTTACTTCTATAGGCACTATGTGGACTTCTTCAAAGTTGTACAAAGACGATACGTAATCAGCATGCTCCTGAGTTGGAGTAAGTAGTACCCGGGTACCATCTGGTTTGGCCCACATCACATTTGTGAAGGAACCAAGTGGGGATTCCTTCCAATCTCCAATGACAATTCGGTCACCGCTGGCGAAACCTGAAGATGAAATTCTTCCTTCAAAGAAATCCATACTTATCCCATGAGGTTCTTGAGACCACGAGCCAGAGCAGGAGCTGAACTTACCACTGCCCTTGGGTTGGGCAGGGAATCTGTACTGTGAACTCCATCTACGTGATTAGAGAGACGAGAAATAGCACCAGCAGTGAATAAACCGTGGGTACAGGCGGCATGAACTTCTGTGGCTCCTTGTCTGTGAAGGGCATCACTAGCTCGGCAAATCGTACCACCAGTGCTAATCATATCATCAACAATAGCAACTATCTTACCCTGGACATCAAGATCCTTTGGCGTATGTTCGATTGTATGGGCGTCAATTCTAGTCTTCTCGAGATAACTGAAATCCCATCCACCAATTGTCGCCACTTCGTTCGCTCGATCTATAGCCCCCTTGTCCGGGCTCAGGATGAAATCCGGATTGACTTCATTAGATAGCCTAGAGGCAATCTCTGGCATTGCGCTAACAAATTCAACAGGCACGGATAGGTCTTCTAGAATTGCAGGCGCATGAAGGTCAAGAATAGCGATTCCATCACAACAGCGTGCTAACATCTCTCCAATTACCCGCGCGCTTACAGGCTCACCAGGGGAGAATCTCTTGTCTTGTCGGGAGTATCCAAAGTATGGTATCGCCAAAAAGACGCCAGGGCCAACATCGGGGAGACTTTGTGGTTCCTCATTCTTGTAATTTGAAAGGTCCCCGGCTCTTACAGAAGCGATAGCTTCCAACAGCAGAATAGTTTCAAGCACACCTGAGTCAGGATAGGTGTTTGATACTAATACAACAGGCTCTCTACGTACCGAATCTATGGATTTAGATGGTACTCTAACATAACCCTCTCCATCGGGAAATCTTCGACTGATTAATTCGACATGCTCCATGTCCAATAACGGGGCCAAAGCCTCTGCAATCGCTCGGCCTGAGGAACCACTCACAACCGGCATGAGTGAACTGCGGGAGTAGCGAGTCCTTGATGACTTCTCCTATTGCCAATCACCAGCAATAAACCCAGATGGGCATCTTCAAAATGGGTATGCTTCTCGCAAGTTTGCTCAAGGGCGTGTAGCTTAGCTTGGCTGGAGCACCCGGCTGATAACCGGGAGGCCGCAGGTTCAAATCCTGCCATGCCCACCAATTCAACCTCCCTGGTGGAAGTGTATTGAGGAATCTTTCACTCAGAATCGCCATTTAGTTGCAGATAACTGGGTAAAGTGACCAATCTTTTGACAGTACAGCGTAGAATCAACTCATCCAAGAAGGCGGTAGTTCTAGCTAATTGTTTGACAGGTATGATCAGTTGGTCTGGCAATCCAAACTTCCTTTGCAAGATAGCGTGTGTATTCACTACAACTCCACGATATGTTCGTTTAACTTTGACAAAACCTGCAACATTACCAATGTCAACTCCATTGTTGTCCATTACAGCGCGGTCAAGCAATTCATCAGGTGCCCAAAGCTCCTCGTCAATTCGGATCGTATTTCGCCACCTACGTTGTAATTCTCTCATTGACTTCGAGAGCTTTACACCTCCATCTGGTCTTATGCTATGTACCAATTCTTTCGACAATGGTGCATGTTCAGCTGGCTTTCTCATGTACTCACCTGCAACGTCATCTACGACTTCAAGTCGCATTGATTTGACAAATTCATCTCGCGGGTGAGATCTCTCTCCAGTAATTACACCAACTAGTGTGTCTCCGACGTAAACTTCTCTCTGCAGTAATTCTTGAATGCGGTAATCTTCGCTCATTTTCTTTCCTCTTTTTTCAGTTGGGCTAGTGCATCCCCCGTGCTTGTCCCTAGGCTTCCTTTTGCGGATTAGCACTTATACTATCTGTTAATTAAGACTGATAATGTAATTGAAAATTTCACTCTAATATGAAAATTTCAATTGGAAAATTAAAGTGTGTTTGATTTTTTGTATGATTATCAGAACTTGAAGTCCGCACAATTCTGAAGAAAAAATCCGCCAGAAATCAGATCAAATCTAGATACGGACAGAATCTATAGATTCTGAGTTCTCATGACGATTTTATCGAGAATGTTGATGAGTGGGTGCTCGTTGGCGTATTGATGACTGGAGCATTCGACCTACTCGCAGATATCCGAGCAAATTCTGGAAACGTTCGGACAGTGGGTTTGGACGATTCAGTGGTGCAAGAGTTTTGCAACAACGATTCCGACTTAATTAGAGCAATTTCCGAAGCTCATGAAAATCATTCTGTCCTGAGGGAAGAAGTAGGTGTAGCAACGATGATGTTGGAAGAATCTGATCTCATTACCAAACTTCAGGAGGATTACGTCAACTTCTACAAGCCAGAGACAGTGAATCCTTACATCCCAATCGCGGCTAGAGGCCCCTGGATAATCACATCCCACGGTAGAGTAATTCACGACAATGGCGGGTATGGTATGCTTGGGGCTGGACATGGCCCTGACAAAATAATCGATGCCATGAGTAATAATTGGGTTATGGCCAATGTAATGACTGCATCATTTAGCCAGAAAAGATTGGCTGACGCACTTAGAAAGGAAGTTGGACACACAAGAGGGAGTTGTCCGTTTTCCCGCTTCGTATGTCTAAACAGTGGTTCTGAATCCGTCACGATTGGAATGAGAATCGCTGATGTTAATGCTAACGAGATGACTGGAAAAGGCGGTCGTCATGAGGGTAAGCCAATCAAATTGATAGCACTCAGACAGGCATTCCATGGACGTACTCAGCGACCAGCAATAATTTCCGACTCCTGTAAGGACGGGTATAGGAATAATCTAGCAACATTTAGAGATGATAACGTAATTATCGTAGAGCCAAATGATGTTGCTGACCTTCAGGCCGCCTTTGCCCGTGCTGATGCAGAGGGATTCTTCATCGAAATGATGGCAATGGAGCCAATTCAAGGCGAAGGTAGTCCCGGTCAATGCATAACCCGGGAGTTCTATGATGAATCTCGAAGATTGACTAAAGAACACGGCTCATTACTGCTAGTCGACTCAATCCAAGCCGGTTTGAGGGGCCAGGGTTGTCTATCTGTAGTCGATTACGAAGGGTTCCAAGATGCAGAGGTGCCAGATTTAGAGACCTGGTCAAAAGCACTCAACGCAGGTCAATATCCTCTCTCAGTTCTAGGATTAAGTGAGCGAGCTGCTGAATTGTATGTTGTTGGAATTTATGGAAACACTATGACAACCAATCCACGTGCTCTTGAGACTGCAGTCGCGGTTTTGAATCGAATTACCCCAGAAATGCGTCAGAATATTCGTAGTTCTGGTGAAGAGTTCCTTTCGAAATTACGAGAATTACAGGCGGATTATCCAGAATGTATCACTTTAGTCCAGGGTTCTGGTTTGTTGCTTTGTGCTGAACTAGATCCAGATAGATTCCCTGTGGTAGGCTTCGGAGGAATCGAAGAATGGTGTCGAGAACAGGGTTTGGGAGTAATCCATGGAGGTCAAAACGCTCTCCGATTCACCCCTCATTTCGGTTTATCAAGTCCGGAAATTGATATGATTGTAGCAATTGTCCGTAATTGTCTCGACCACTTCATTGCAAAAGAGCAGGCAGCGGTTACAACAGCTTGAATTTCTAGCCATCACAACCATGAGGGCAAACCTTCCCGTTGACTTTGATGACAAAGGTGGTCCACCTTCTCGGAGAGCAAGATGCGGTGTATCTAGCAATTGCAGACCGACTAGAACGAGCAGGTGCAACTTTTTCTCAGAATATAGAAGACGCAGACTTGATAATCGCTGTAGGAAGAACTTCTCTAACAACATCCGAAATTGATATTGCAGTTATTCCAGCCAAGGAAAAGAATCCCAATGCTAAACTTATTTTTCGAGTTCATGACATCCTTGTACCCCAGCAAGTCAATGGTTGGGGTAGTAAAATTCTATCAGATTGGGTAGATTGGGTAAAAGATGGTTCAGAGGGTAATCCTCCAGAAGATGTCGAAGCCCGCCATTGGGTACACATCCGTGACGCTACAGACGCAATCACCCAGATTTCATTGACTGAGGCAGATACCGCAGTCGGAGTGATTGATTTAGCAGGTCGCCGTGCTTGGAGTTCAGATGCAGTTTTGGACGAAATGAAATTGCTATGGAGGAGATATACTGACTCACTGCATCTAACTCATACAGTCGAATCTCTTACCAATGTCCCTAGTCCAGCCTCACAACAATTCGAGGGTGAAATTTCTCGACCAAACCTCGCTCCATTACACGATGCAATGCTAGCCGCAGGTCGAGAAGAGGGATGGAGGCCTCTAACTGCTATGCGCGTGGGGTTGATGGAATTGTTCGCTCACTCGCAGGGCGAATGAAAACAATAAATCGTAATCTAATGTTCAGGAGCGGTCTGCTTGGACTTGCTTCCTTACGTCTTGAGCTGCAGCCTTAATGCTCTGCATTGTCTTGCGGACTCTGGTTCCAGCTGCGTTGACACCCTTGTCGTGCTTTGCAGCATCTTTCATAGCGTCGGTCAATTCATCAATCATGTTCTGCATCATTGCCTCTACGGACATGAAGCACGGCGCAACGCAGACGCCTCTTAAGCAATATCCCGTCTTATGCAGGACTAAGCCACTCAGAATGGATAGTTGAAAACGCCGAAGATTGTAATCATGTGAACAAGTCGGCGCCCAACAATGGAAGCAATAGACTCGCGTCTCCTTCAACTACGACATGTGGTGCCTCAGGTCGAACCTTTCCCCAAGAAATCGCTTCCTTTAGTCGAGCTCCTGAGAGTGACCCATCGTGTTCGGGAGCGGTTGTAATTCCAACAGCAGAATCTAGACCATCACGATACTGATTCCACCATATTACGTGGTGCTTCGAAATTCCTCCTCCAACCATCAATGCATGAGATTCCTCCGCAGTCCAGGTTAGGTCTGAGAGTATTTGTTCGTCAGCGAGGAAATCAACCATGAAGTTTGGATTCTTTTGTCGATGCATGAATAATTGAGCTCCGATTGATCCATCCGAAAGTCCAGGTATAACCATCGGTATGCGATGTTTTGCAATCCAATGAAGAAGAGAAGTTTCGTCTTCTATTCGGTCACCCATAGCCCAGCATAGTTCTACAGATCCAAACCCTAACCATGGATTGTCCGGATTAAGCGCAGACCTTTCTTCTTCGATTTCATCTAGCCAGGGTAGCACAACCTTTTCAAGAATCTCTCCATAACATTCGTTCGGCACGATTACATTACCTAGACGATTTAGGCCCTCTTCTCCAAGAGCGATATCGTCGAGATTGAAATCTCCATGAAAGTAGTCTTGGTAGGTTCTTGCGATATCGTGATCTAAGGTCCCGCAAGTTGTGATAATGACATTGAATGACTTCCTCTTTACGGCCTCAAGGAAAAATCCTCGAGTTCCTGTTGCGCAAAGGCAGGCAGGGAATGAGAGCCAATTCAAAACCCCGTCCTCAGTAGTTTTTGCCATTGAATCCCGGAGTATATCACGCGCGTGTGCGAGTTTGGTTGCAGTGAAGCCACCAGCTCGCCCCATCTGGTCGATTAGAGCGCGTGGGCTATCGACGGAATCGAAGTCATAATCCTCGACTGGAGCCGAGAAGTCATCGCGCGAGTAGGACGTCACAAATATCCCGGCTCGCTCTTTCGTATTCAATTCAACTAAGGCAATTCCAAACGATTCAGGTTAGAAATCACATTATTCTGCGGTCTGAATCTGATAAATTCTATCTCGAAGCGCCGCAGCTCGTTCAAAGTCTAGCCTAGCCGCAGCCTGCTTCATTTCTTTCTCAAGACGCTCAATCAAGTTGGCTCGTTCACTATCATCAATTGATGCATCTTCGATATCATCCTCACTCAACGCTTCGTGGGCGGCCTCAACCCAATCAGGCTGACTGATATTATCTAAAACGGAATCTGTAGAATTCCATGCGCCAGCCCCGAGTCCGTATTTCTTGACAATTCCATCCAGTCCTTTCTTTCCTGGTTTACGAGCAACTAATCTTCGCCCGCCGCCCTTTCCTTTTCCTGCGGCTCCAGCCATTAGGTCTTCAACTTCCGCACCCATTACAGGTAGTGCCTTTCGAATGGTCTTCGGGATGATTCCATTTTCCTCATTGAATGCTTCTTGTCTGCGCCTTCTAGCGTTTGTTTGTCCTATTGCCGCCTCCATCGAAGGAGATACAGAATCAGCGTAGAGAATCACCTTTCCATTCTCATTTCGACTTGCTCTACCAATGGTTTGCAGTAATGAGCGCTCATTCCTTAGAAACCCTTCACGTTCTGCATCGAAAATTGCAACAAGTGAAACCTCTGGAATATCAAGGCCTTCTCGAAGAAGGTTGATTCCAACAATTACATCGATATGACCTAGTCTTAGTGCTTTGATGATTTCAGTTCTCTCCAATGTATCAATTTCTGAGTGAAGATAGTGCGCCTTTACATTCATCTTGAGTAAATATTCTGCAACCTCTTCAGCGAATTTGATTGTCATCACAGTTACCAATACTCTCTCGTTTCTCTCGACACATTGGTTGATTTCACTGAGCAAATCGTCCACCTGACCTTTGGTAGGTCTTACTTCTATCCCTGGATCTAGCAATCCAGTAGGTCGAATCTCCATTCTGACGACCTCAGGTAAGTCAACAAGAATTTCTTCCATAGGATAGCGTGCAATTTTCTTTGGCACATCTGCTTCTCCCGCTCCACCCCCAGCCGGTGCATGTAGTAGCCCCTCGTGTACGGGTTTTCCAGAAATTTCTGAGAGATGGCGCAACTCCCTTTCTCCGGGGGTTGCGCTAACATAGAGCATTTGAGGGATCAAGTCTTGGAATTCAGCGAGTTTCAGAGGACGGTTATCATGAGCGCTGCGAAGTCGGAATCCGTACTCGACTAGATTGGCTTTTCGCGACCAATCTCCACCAAACATTCCACCTACTTGTGGTAGTGTAACGTGACTCTCATCCATGATTACCAGATATTTCTCCCCACCACCATGATATGACTCGGCGCAATATCGGTAGAAATCAAGTAAACAGTATGGTCGCTCTCCCGGTTGCCTGCCATCGAAGTGCATCGAGTAATTCTCGACACCCTTGCAAGAACCGGTTTCGCGTAGCATCTCTAAATCGAATTTGGTTCTCTGCTCGATTCGATGAGCCTCTAAATCTAGACCCTTTCGTTCATAGAAATTTACCCGTTCATCTAATTCATCCTCGATATCTTCAATCGCTTGAAGGAATCTTTCTTCACTAGTCATGTAGAATTCTTTAGGATGAATCCAAGCCTCTTCGAATTCGTCCAGCGGCTCCCATGAAACCGCTTCACAAACTGTAATTTTTTCTATCCCATCCCAGCCGAATCGTATTCTAATTGGATCATCTCGACTAGGCATCCAGACATCGAGTACCTCACCTCGAAGTCTGACATCTCCTCTAGCAATATCTCCGGTTGTTCTTCGATATTGCATCTCAACCAAAGCGCGCATGACATCCTGTGGTTCTCGCGCTTCTCCAACCTGTAAATGTAAATAGGATTCTTGGAATGCTTCTGGAGGATTCAAACCATAAATTGCGCTAACAGTTCCAACAGTAATTACATCAGGACGAGTAACAAGACTAGCAACAGTCGAGAATCGTTCTTGTTCGATTCTCTCATTCATTTGCAATTCTTTATCGATGTATAAGTCTCTATTAGGCAGGTAAGCCTCAGGTTGGTAGTAGTCGTAGTAACTAACGAAATACTCAACTGCATTCTCTGGAAACAGCTCGCTCATTTCTTGCCATAACTGTCGAGCAAGGGTCTTATTGTGAGATAGAATCAGCGTAGGTAAGCCTAATCTCTGGATAATATTGGCCATGGCAAAGGTCTTCCCAGAACCGGTAACTCCCATCAAGACACAGCGCTCTTGACCAGCTTCGATTTGTTCCATCAGTCTATCAATCGCTGCCTCTTGGTCCCCCGCCGTGTCATATTCTGAATGAAGGTGGAACATGCTGACATCTGACATTGGCATCACCTGAGGGATATCGTGCTTATCTTGGGAGTTATTGAACTCTGATATTGAAATTAACCTCTTATTGCGTTCCAACAGTGCTTGGTTCATGTATGATAATTGCTGCCAACAAGACCCAACCGGTCAGCATCGAAACTCGGAATAGAGTGGTTTGAAAATCTGCAAGTCTTTCTCTGGTAATGATAACAGCGATATTTGCAATCGCCATAATTCCAGCGGCTGCTAAGAAATAAATTTCATCCATCGGGTCGGCGATTGCAAAGCAAGCAAACCAAAGTAAAGTCAGTTGCACTGATGTTCGTGTAGTTGCTTGTTCCGAGAATCTCGCTGGGAATGAATGAATTCCTTGTTTGCGATCGCTTTCAACATCCATACGAGCATAATTGATATCAAAGGCAGTAATCCAGAGAGCCACCCCTAAACTGATGAAGAAGATGGTAGGATACCAATGTGAATCTAGTATTGCACCCCATCGATGGACATCAGCCGAGAGTGCCAACCAAGCGCCTGCGGGAGCCAAACCAAGACAGAGCCCCAACCAAAGGTGACAACCCCAAGTGTAACGCTTGGTATATGGATAAATTACGAATGCTAAGACAGGTAACCAAGCCATCATCAATGCGACTTCATTTAGTTGCCAGGCACTGAATAATAGCATAATCAAGAATGCCAAAGCTAAATTCCAAGCGGTTCGCATAGACATTGAGCCACTTACTAGATGTCGGCTTTCAGTACGCGGATTTTGAGCATCTATATCACGATCAATGATACGATTAAGAGTCATTGCAAGGCCCCTTGCCCCGACCGCTGCAATTAGAATCCAAACAATGTCCAAAGACATCCAACTCGAGTCGCTTGGAAGCTGATCGATGAATTGATTGTGAGCGTGAATGTAACCGATTAGAACGAATGGTAATGAGAAGAGAGTATGCTCAACTTTGACGAATTCGAGAATTTCTTTGGCTCTCATAATCCGACCTCATAGATTATTTTCCTTCATCCAAGCGTCAACCTTAGTCTCTACTTCAGTGTCATGAAGGGTTACTCCAGGCCAACGCCTAACTGGATGGGGGCCTGTATTGCTCGGAATCGGTGCGGTTGCATCCCAAGCAAGTCGAGAACGATTCTCATCGAAATGTAAGTCTCTTGCCACATCGAATCTACAGAAAAATTGCCACAGTAATTTCCTTCTCCAACCATCCGCCTGTAAGTCGGCATCATCATCTGTGATGAATAGCCAGCGCAGATTTTCTGAGCCATTTAGCGACCAGATAGCATCTCTGAGATTTACGATATGTTCTCTCTGCGCAGCAGCCCCTTCCTCATTAACGGTTTCAACTGATTCTTCTGGCCTTGGTCCACCTTCGATATGCGTGGTTACAACCATCATCGAAGGACGCAGCATTCTGACTTGAGTAATGCCCTCAATTTTGCTCACAGAATCAATAAGTGACTCGCCGGGTCCATCAGGGTTTGTAAGCCCAAACATTGGATCATCATGGGTTGGGCTTGAAGCATCAATCATCACTTTATCATGCACATTTAGATGAGGTGAGGCATGTGCAAGCGAGTCAGCAACTTGGCCTTTCAGAACTTGTACATCATCCGAGATGTCAACCCTAGAGTCCAAGGCATCAAGAAGAGCATCTAGGTCCTTCACAGGATGATCTGGGTCGCAAGCGATAATCGATTTTAGGAACATCAATTGACCAGCCCCAAGTAGCCCTAATGCTGTCTTGCGAGCCTGTCGAGGATAGCGTTGTTTACTAGCCACAATCGCTAAATTGTGAAATCCTGTTTCTAGCGGTAGGAATAGATCAACGACATCTCTGTGTTGGAATTTTAGAACCGGACGGAACGCATCTCCCACCGATTCACCCAAATATCCATCTTCCATTGGCGGAACTCCAACTATGGTTGCAGGTAGGACGGCGTTTTTCCTATGCGTGATGGCAGTTACGTGCATGAAAGGATATTGCTCAGCTAATGAATAGTAGCCGAAATGATCTCCGAATGGACCTTCGAGTTTTGTCTCTCCAGGAATTGTATAGCCCTCGATTACGAAATCTGCTTCTGCTGGGACATAGAGGTCGTTAGTCAGACACTTTGTCAGTCGCAAGCGGGCACCTCCAAGTAAGCCCGCAAATTCGTATTCAGACAAATTGTCTGGAAGTGGTGCAATCGCTGAGAATATCAATTCAGGTGGCCCTCCAATACAGATTGCAACAGGCATTCTGTTGTCACCAGAATCGGCAGCGTGGTCAGCTCCATGCTTGTGACGCTGCCAATGCAATCCAACCTCCTTAGGGCCGAAAATTTGACCCCGATACATTCCCATATTATGGACTCCAGTATTAGGATCAGCAGTTACTACCAATGGTAGCGTAATGAATGGGCCACCATCTTCTGGCCAAGTGGTTGGAATCGGTAGTTTAGTCACATCAGGTTCAGCCATGCGAACTTGCTGACAGGAACCCTTCCTGACTTTCTTGGGCGCCATCGACATTCCCTGCAAGGCTAGCGGAATACCAGTCCACGGCGCTCGAAGTATTCCACCTATATCCGGCTTCATCAAACCAACCATTCGTTCGCCGATTTCTGATGGTTCTTCGACACCCAAAGCACGATTAGTTCGCTGGTATGTTCCAAAGAGATTCATCGCTAAGGGAAATTCACTAATCGACCCGTCAGCCAATCGAGGTTGTTCAAACAAAATAGCTGGCCCTTTCGACTTGACTAACTTGTCAGCAATCGTCCCAGCTTCAAGATGACAATCCACAGGTTCAGAGACTCTACGCAACTCTCCTGCGCTGTCTAACGCGTCGATGTAACGCGAGAGCCTACGCCAAGTCATAACCGCGCGTGGCGATTCACCGTTGAATATGTTCGTCATGACATTTTGGACAAATTAGCCGACGGATTCATGGCCTATCCCACTTCGCCAACCATTGTGGCGGAAGACATCACGACGTGCGATGTGCTGGTCATCGGAGCCGGACCGGGTGGTGGTAACGCCGCTCTCCATAGCGCTAGAAAGGGTCTCAAGACGATTCTAATTGAGGACCATCCAGAGATTGGAACTCCTGTACACTGCGGAGAGTGTATCTCTGATGTTGCCTGTGATAATCTCAAACTCGACCTACCTGCTCACGTCATCAGTAAGCGAGTACACGGTATTCGTGTGATATTCCCAGATGGAACAGCCAAGAAACTCACTGAGGAAGGCTACGTTTTGGAAAAGCACCTTTTCGAGCGCTGGATTGCAGAGGAAGCAGTATCTGAGGGGGCTCAATTACAACTATCTCACAAATTACGTAGTATGGAGAAACAATACGACGCAAATGGTAAGTTCACAGGTTGGCTTTGTGATGGAAATGGTGAGCAATTCCCAATTCAAACAAAGGTC
>Ga0310343_10001299_pt1 | contig 12661 bp, 12 predicted proteins | sample HC15DNA2025_MG_FD_203519 | JGI IMG/M metagenome (GOLD analysis project Ga0310343, IMG submission 203519) | Marine microbial communities from station ALOHA, North Pacific Subtropical Gyre - HC15-DNA-20-25_MG | ecosystem: Environmental > Aquatic > Marine > Oceanic | place: Pacific Ocean: North... | reverse complement strand
AAGACACAATACGATCAGTTGCTCCAGGGCCTCAACGAGGTCCGCGTCAGCCAACGCAAAGGCGGCGGCGGCAAGATGCTTTCCTACCTGGAAGCGTACGACGTGAAAGCCCACCTCACCCGGATCTTCGGATTCGGTGGCTGGTCATGGCAGATCGAGCACGTCACCCTCGCCTTCGAAGAGCAGCAGGAGAACCGCTGGGTCGTCGGCTACCGGGTGCAAGGCACCCTCACCATCGGTGACTGCCAGTACAGCGGTGTCGCCGTCGGATCCAGCATGGGCAGCCAAGCGGACGCCCACGACAACGCCGTCAAGAACGGTGACTCCGACGCGCTCAAGCGAGCAGCCATAAACCTGGGCGACCAGTTCGGGTTGAGCCTGTACGCCAACGGTTCGATCAAGCCGGTGGTTCAGAAGACCCTGGACCCCCGCTCCGACGAGCACCGGTCATACGAAATCGTTGAGCCTGGATCTCTCTGATGACGATAGCTGATGAGGTTCGCTCAGCCCTAGATAGTTTTGAGTTTCAATCAGACCGCTCAAAGCAATCTAGGGCTGGGAAGCTCGGCCCATCCGACATTGGTTTCTGTCGCCAAAAGGCAGCACTGACCGCTAAGGAAACTGAGCGGACAGACACCGTCAGTCATTGGGCAGCGCAGATCGGGACCGCTCTCCACAACTACGTGGAAGGGGCGCTCGCCAAGGCGTACCCCGACTGGGAACTCGGCAGCGTTCACGGAGTCCACGTCACAGCCACGCTACCCAGCGGCGCTGAGATCGGCGGGCACCCCGACATAGTTATCCCCAGCCAGTACACAGTTGTGGATATCAAGACCGTGAACGGTTTCTCCTGGGTCAAGCGTGCCGGCGTCAGCGACAGCCACAAGTACCAGCGGCACCTGTACGCTCTCGGCCTGATCCAGGAGCGGGGCTGGGATCCCGCCGACGTGAAGGTCGGGAACCTGTACCTCGACCGGTCAGGTGGGGAGGACGAGTTCATCCTCCAACTAGAGGACTTCGATCCCGCTCTCACCCGTGACATCGACAACTGGGTAGAGGATGTTATTTACGCCATCAAGCAGGGCGAAGACGCTATGCGTGACATCGCTGCTCCCGTATGCGAGAGGATATGCGAGTATTTCACCGTGTGTCGAGGTGGCTTGGAGACAAGCGACGAGGAAACGTACGACGAGGACGGCCTAGTGAACGCTGTGCGAGCGTACGTCGACGCCCGGGACGCTGAGAAGCAAGCCAAAGCCCTGAAGACAGCAGCCCAGCACCGGCTCCAAGGAGTCAACGGGACCGTCGACAAGTACCAGGTCCGCTGGACTGAGATGAACAACAACCACGGAAGCTTGCGGCTGGACGTGAGGGACGTTCGGTCGAAGTAAACCTCCGCATTGGTGAGCGGAGAGCGAGTACCTCCCCCTCTGGTCTCGCAGAACAGGCGGGGTCCTGTCCCTCCTTGATAGGACCCCGCCGCACCAAGAAAGGAATAGGAATGGTCGACTACAACTGGCCCCTGTACATACTGATGATCACGGTATTAGGAGCCGGTGCCGTTATTTACACCGTAGGGAAAACCATCTACGACAAGGTCACTCGTCAGGATCCTCCGGAGGAGTGAACTGGTTCACCACGCGGCTGATTGAGCACTCAGCCTGCTGACCCCCGGTGAACTTCCCCGTCCCAGCGATCAGGCTCACCTTGAAGTAGTAGATGTTGCCGTTCTCCGACGGCACGTCCTGACTGTTGTACCGCTGGAACTGGAGGATCTCAAAGTCCCCATGATTGTTCGCGCTGTCATTCATGCTGGAGGCGAACAACTTGTCCCCCACCCGAGTGTTCTTCCATTGGAGTTGGGCGGCATCCTTCGACGCCTCATTGAACTTGAACTCCGTGACCTGAGTGATGTTGGCTGAGTCAGCGTAGAAGTGGCTCGTCGTCGGCGGTGTCTCTGAGTCGTAGATCCACTTCCCGGTACCCAGGGAGAAGTTCACCTCAACCGCTCCCAGCCACTCCTCAATCTCCTTCACCCGGTTCTTCAGCAGCTCAATCTGATGGCTGTTGACCTCGATGGCTTCGGTGTTGGCGGTGATCTGCTGGTGGTCCTGCTGCGTGTCGACGGTGTTCTGGTCGATGAGGACCCGGTTCGCCGCTATGGCTTCCGTGTTCGCCTCGATCTGCTCCTTCAACTCGCCCGGCTCGTACGCTGGCCCGGCCCCATTGAAGTCATGCCAGTGACCGATGCTGGCGGTCGCGTTCTGTGAACCGTCGCCCGGCTCAAACGTCTCCCAACTGGGGGAAGGGTTAGAGCCAGCCTCTTCAGCGAACACTTGTTCGAGCTTCTTCGGCTTCTTCTCGCTCATGCCCCATCCTCATCGTCGTTCTTACTGTTCTTGTAGAACACGCCGGTAGCGATTGAGGCAAGGATAGCGACCAAGCCACCAGCGACAGTCGCCTCAAGGGCAGCCTCATCGTTGACGGTCTTGCCGATGACGATTCCGGTGAACGCCAGCGGAACAGTCCACGCCAGGATCACTCGCGGGTTCGCGTACCAGGGGGTCCGCTTCTCATCATTCACAGCCTTCACCTTCCTCGGTCTACAAACCTTGCACGCCCTCCACTCCTCCCACGTAACGTGGTCATCGCAGACAGCGGCCAGGCTCACTTACCTTTCCGCCAACCTCCACGGTTAGCGTCACGCTTGATCCGGGCAGCCCCAGCCTTGCTGGCCTTCGGCCTCGCACTCCGGTTGATCTGCACGGTAGGAGTGTCAGTCTTCTTCGTCTCCCGCACCGGCTGAGTCCCAGGGATACCGTCATACGACGTTCCACAACCACACACTCTGCACATCTCACTTACCTTTCTTCTTCGACATTTGCTGACTAGCCCACGCAGTATCCACCCGGTTCGGCCACGGCCTCCCCGCTGCCTTAGCGCGAGCCTTCGCTGCCTTCAACTTCTCCGGCGACAACTTACGCTTCACCTTCGCCGGACCCTTAGTCTCCCAGAACTCTTTCTTCTTCTCAGCCATTCATGACCTCCAGCCCTCTGTTCCTTCCGCGCTCAGTCATCTGGCGCATGTTGTCTCCGTGTGTTCCGAGTTCCAGGTGAGCAGGGTTGCAGCAGGATCCGTTGTCGCACTTGTGCAGAACGTGGAGCCGCTGATCGCGCATCCCGTAAGCGAGCGACCAGGCGATGTGATGGGCGTACAGATTCTTCCCGCCTCGACCCTTGCCGTCACCGAGTTGCCCGTGACCCATGCCGTTGCCGCTGCCGTTAGTGGCACCCAGCCAGGGCCAACACTCGTCGTCGCCGCGCTTGTCAATCTTCTCCCAGTACCGCTCCAACAGCGGTCGTCTCCTGGGCTTCTTCTCAGCCATCACTTACCTTTCTCAAATATTCTCTCATGCGCCTTGGGTCCGTACTGAGACTTGTCCTCCATGTCGGGAGCATGGACTTCGTTGTACTCGATCATCGCGTTCACAGGAAAAACTTGTTCGTATTTGACGGGAGCGTTCTTCCACTTCCCGTACCCGATGTCTGACAGTCGGCATGCCAACCTCCAAGCTGCAGCTGAGGCGAGAGTCCGGTCGTCGTTAGCTGCGGCGACATTGTCATACGGAGGAATTTTTTGGTCCCAGTAATCTTTCGTGATGCCCTTGAACCAGCCGTCGCCCTCGTACCACTGGCAGCCCAGGATGTACCCCTTCGTGTGCTCGTAGTACGAAGCCCACCCCTTGAGCCTGATTTCTACGAGGTCGATGTACCCAGAACGCTTATAGTCAACGCTCCATCCGGTCATGTCACCAGCCGCTACCCACGCGTGGCCGTACTTTGAGGTGGGCGGTACCGAGTAGATGATCGCCCCGGCGGGGATGTGCTGCCACCATGACTTGTCCTTGTAGTCAGGGCACTCGACCTTGTAGCGATCATGGACAGCAGCCCAAGCATCCTTCGCGCTGGAGGCCCAGGCTGGGCACGACCAGGCTTGTCTTGCTGAGCTTTGACAGAGTCCTTTCCAAGACTGCGTCGGGTTCGCTGACTGGTCCGCTAGCCACTTCAGGGCCTTGTCACGATTCCTCATCTTGGGGGCCTTCCTCTTCGGGGTAAGGCTGCGCCTCAATGTTGGCGAGCTCAGCGTTCGCCTTGTCTTCCTCGTCGTCGTAGATCTTCTCGCTCATCCATGCTCCTTAATTGCGTTCCAAGTGGCGGTCCCGTGGTCGATCAGGAACCCAGCGTTCAAGTCAGGGCGGTTCCAGGCGTACCACATGATGAACTTCCCGCCGGCGTACTCGTACGTGTCCTTCACCAACTGCGCTGCCTTCTCGTCCGTGGCAATCGGGTCACCAAGCAAGCCATACAAAGTCTCCGTGATCCAGATCTTTTTCGTCGGAGAGCCCATGTCTTTCAGGGTGTCCTGAACTTCACCGAGCATGGCGTTCCACCGCTTCGCTCCCTTACCGGGCTCCGGGTAGATGTGCGTGGCGACGAAGTTGATGCCGCACCAGTGCTTGTTGTCTTTCTTCTGGAGAGCCTCCAGGTACTTCTTCGCTTTCTTCATGCCGCCGCTGCTGTCCCTGGGGAGCACCGACGCTGACCCGCACAAGGCAGCCTCGTCGTTGCCCTGGATGATGCGGATCGCGTCCTTCGTCATCTGCGCCAGGAGGTTCCGGTTGTGGCTGTCCCACGGGTAGAGGAAGTCCGCGAGCTGCGGCTCGTTCCAGATCTCGTACGCGTTGATCCGTCCCTTGTAGCGTTGCGAAAGGTTCGCAACAAACGGCTTCCAAGAGGCATCAAGATCACCAGGGAGACTGTTACTACCAGCACCCAGCCAGGGGGCAGAGTGCGGTGCGTTCGGGTCTGACGCTGCCCATTGAGGTGTCGCTGCGATGACATAAACGATCTTCTTCCCTGCGTACTTATCCATCAGCATGTCGAGCCGAGCCCAGTTGTACGAGTCAGGCGAGGTGTGAATGTCTTTCCAGGTGACGCCGCAGTCCCAGAGCCGTATCCAGTCGCAGTCCGCTACCGGGTCGCCGTCCTGCGGAGCGGTGAAGTGCATACCGATCATGGCAGGCGGGTTCCTCTCACGCGGATTGAGTACTTCTTGTTCTCAGCCATCGTCCCGAAGCCGTCCAGGAACTCCAAAGCCACCGTCAAGATGGGACCGCTGCCGTTGATGATCTCCGTGACCGTGTAGGTGCCCTTGTACCGCTCGTCAACCGGCTGATCCGGGTCCTCGTTGAACATGATGCGGACCTCGTCACCGACTTTGACGACACTCCAGTCCTGGTTCATCGACGTGCCCTGCTTGTTGATACTGATCGTCGAAGCCTTGTTGAAGTAAGCGTTGTTGGTAGTGAACTGCCCATCCCTGGGAGACTTGGTCAGCCCACCGAAGACCCAGTTGTTGTCCAGGATGAGTTTGACTTCCATCTTGTCCGCTAGGGCTGCCTTCAAGTAGGCGATATCAATGCGGTTCTGCTCAACCTGAGCGTGCAAGTCCCCATCCGGGTCGTGCGTGTGCCCGATACTGGCAAACGTCTCCTCCAGCGTCGTGTCCATAGCCGACATCGACAGGTGGAACTGCCCCCCGCCGTCCCACCTTCGACCCGCCGTCGAGTCGCTGCCGCTCTGGTAGTAGGCGTCGATGACCCACTTGGTGTCCCGGTCCTGGATCTCACCGACGGTGTACTTGGCGTCCACGAAACTGCCGGTGACATGCAGCGTCGCTCGATGCTGGTTAGCGATGCTCCAGTTCGGTACCTGCTCAGCACTCTTTGAAGTCTTGCTGACGTGAAACCATTGACGGAACGAGTCCACAGTCGCCACATGGTCGTCCTCGTAGTCCGGGTCCTTGGAGGTCGTGAAGTGAGAGCTGTGGCAGGACGTGTCGAACAGCCAGTAACTCCCACCCAGGTCAGCGTTCAGGGACTCGGTGGCGTTCTCCAGCGACTCAATCCGTAGAGCCAACCCCTCGTCCTTGGAGTCGCTGTACTCAATGGTGGCGTAGTCGCCAGCCTCTGAGTGAGTGTGACCCTCGTTCGCTTTCCCGTCGATGCGGCGACCCAGGGCTGTGTCAGCGTCCGACCGGCTAGTGGCCTCCCGAGCCAAGTCTGAGTCGACCCCGTCGATGTTGTCTTGCAGCTCGTTCGTGACCGCCTGCGCCTGCTCAGCGGTGACGTACTCGTTGTGCGTGTGGTTACTGTCGCTGGGGTGAGTGTGAGCGGCGGGGGCGTACCCGGCGTGACTGTGGTTACTGGGGGCCTTCGAGTCGATCTTCGACTCCAGGCGAGCGGTCGTGTCCGCAGCGTCAGCCTGAGTCTCATACTCGCTGTGAGTGTGAGCCTCCGCCTCATGCGAGTGATCCGTCTTCGCGTACCCCGAGTGACTGTGAGACTTGTTCGCCTTATCCGTGGTGAGTTTCGCGTCCCCGTCCTTACGGGCCTGCGTCTCAGCCGCTAGCGCATCCTTGATTGCGGAGTCGCTGAACTTCTTATCCAGCTCAATCTGAAACTCCTTCAACCGGACAGGGCTCGTCTCGTCCTTCGCCTCCTCCAGGCCGGTGATCGAACCCGTGTTCGAGTCCCAACTGATCGGGGCCTTCGGGTCCATGACCCCACCAGCCCGAGGCAAATAGTTATGGCTGGTGTTCGTGTGATCAGTTATCTTGTCGTCCAGTTTCTTGTACTGGTCGGCAGCGTTATTGACCTTCTGGTACTGGTTGTGCGTGTGACCCTTGGCCTCGTAATCATCATCATGCTTGTGGTTGTGGTCGCTGTACTCACCATGATGGTCATGACTGTCCGCCGGGTGGTCATGCTCGACCGGAGCGTACGGGTGAGTGTGCGTCGCCGGAGTGACCTCAAGGCTCTTGATCCGGTCATCAAGCGTGACGTTGGCGTCCTTCTGAGTCTGGACTTTCCCGTCCGGGCTCTCCAGGCCGACTTCGCTGGACTTCAGTTCACCGTCCAGGATCTTCGCTACGCGGCGTGCCTTACTCATCGGTTACCTCCACGTATTCCTGCTCAATGACTGGCAGCTGGTAGTGCTTTCGAGTGATCTCACCCTGCGTGTGTCCCCGCACCGTGGCATCGGTGTCGCTGATCTGATACGCAACCACCACAATTCCTGGCTGACCCTTCGTTGCACGTCCCGCCACACCGACGCTGCCGCGACCCCGAGTGCCCGACGTGTTCCCGTTGCCGCCGTACTGGATTTCAGTGCCCGTGATATTGCTCGGCACTGGGTCGCCAGGAGTGCCGCTTGGGGAGGCTGTTATTCCACCGAAGATCGACTGCCCACCAACTCCATCCTTACCTGGGTCAGGGTTGTATCCGCCGTCACCGACGGTCACTATGGAGTCGCCGACGGCCAAAGTTAACTCGTTCTCAACGACTTCTCCGCCAGACGTGACCTTGCCTCCGAAATAGCCGACCCCGTTTCCGCCAGCCACAACCAAGGTGGTGAAGGGGCCGCTGCTCCCGGTCACGGTCAAGACAGCAGGTGCGGTGTCTACCTCAAACACATGGACCTTCCAACGCTGACCAGTGCCGTTGTAGTCATCGACAATCGACTCGACGCCGCCGGTCGCCTCGTTGTACGTGGGCGCAGGAGGGGTGTTGGTTCCTTGAATCTCAACCCAGCCATCCGCTGTCTTCGTGTAGATAGGCATCAGACATCTCCTAGTAGGTAAACCGCTCCGGCTCCGCCGTTACCGCCAAAGCCGGATGGCTCTCCACCACCACCACCGCCGCCGGTCCAGTCCACGCCATCAGCATTGCGAGCCCCACCACCGTCAATGCTGTCGGTAGTTGTGGTGCTACCGCCACCAGCGATCATGCCGTTGTCGGTGCAGGCAGCCATGAACGCTTGCACACCAGCGTCAGACTCATCCAGACCAAGAGCAGCCGTGACGCTCATGCCGGGGCCACCGGCTGCGCCAGCGATGTTGAACGGCCCACCACTATCTATTGGCACGTTGCCAGGGCCTGAGTAGCCGCCGCCACCACCGCTGTACGACTGTTGGCAAACGCCGCCGGGGTGGCCTTGGCCTGGTACGCCGTCGCCAGGGCGAGCATAGTTACTACCAAAGGGGTCACCGGATGGGTTTTGCCCCCAGCCACCGCCACCGGAGCCACCGTTGTACGGCTGAATAAAATCACCACCACGGATAGTGACGCCAGCACCGCCACCAACAGCAGCCATGAACGGTTCTCCGCCTTGAGCAGCGATACTTGTTGACTGCCCATACAGGATGATGTGGTTCACGTTATCGCTGACCGATGTTCCTCCGACAGTGATCTCGTACGTCGCCTCATCATCCTGATTCAAGAACACTGGAACGTTGCAGCCAAGACCCACAACTCCACCAGCACCCCCGCCGCCGGGGTAGTACGTGGCCCCATTGTTGTAGCCGCCTGGGCCACCCGACGCGACCATCACGCCAGGGAGCCGACCACGGCTCAACGTAACCTGGAACACCGCCGGGACAGTTCGGTAAGCCATGACCTCGATGCCGCCCACCATCGTCGGTCCGGGGTTTGTTCCCGTGTTACCGAGCAGGGCGTACAGCTTCTTGCTCGCCCCGTCAGTTGTTGTCACGTCATAAGTCACAACATCGTTCTCGCCGCTCACCTGCGTCGGAGCGGTAACAATTGTCGCAACGTCAAGCGGCAATCCACCACCGCCGCTGCTGCCGTAAACCTTTACCCAAACGCCTTCGTCGCTCATGCTGACCCCGTAACAAAGCACACATCGCCGATGTTGCCTTCAGAATCTTCAGGCTTAGTTGCCCTAATCGTGAACGCCATGCCAGCAGACCAAGCGGATCCGTCGAGTGACTGCACCACCTGCCCCACCTCAGTCGGTAGGAAGTCGATGCCGCCCTGCGAGGCAGCCCAGTCGTATTCGCCCTCCGCTGTGCCAGTCGAGGTCAAGACCAGGTCAGCTGCGCCCGCCAACGGCAGCGGTGTCGCCGGTCCAGGCGGACCAGCCGGACCCTCCAAGCCCTCCAGCTGCTCCTCTGTGAAGTCGTCGTACGTGAACGCATCACCCTGCGGACCAGGTGGGCCAGTCAGCGAAGCCAAGTAATCATCAACCGTGCCGGTGTTGCCAGCCGCCAACCAAACCTCGTACGCGCTCTGACCAGCGGGACCCTGCGGACCCTGCAGGTCACCGAAGTTGATGAACTTCCCGGTGTCGTCAAACACCCACAGGTCGTTGTCCTCCAGCACCAGGTACGCATCACCCAGGCTCGCTGTAGCGACCAGCGGCTCCAGGTCAGCGACCGTAGCGACCTCGCCCATCACCTGAATGCCGGTGCCTGGTGTGCCCTGGAGGCTGTCAAGCCATGCCTGCTCGCTGCCGACAAAGCCGTTCTGTACGGCGATCTCGTAAGCCGACGCACCATCCGTGCCATCCAGGGAAGCCAGCCACTCGCTCTCCGTGCCGACGTAACCGTTCTTGACGGCGACCTCGTACGCGCTCAACCCATCCGGCCCCTGAGGCCCGACCAGGCTGTCCAGGAAGTCCTGCTCGCTGCCGCTGTTGCCCTCGTCCAGCCAGATCTCATAGGCGCTCTTACCCGCCGGGCCAGGCGTGCCGCCACCACCGGGGGCGTACGCAGCCTCCTGGTACGAGATGACCACGACGGAGTCGCCGGCGTTGGCTCCCTCATCCAGGGTGATTGAGTTCGCTTCAGCGGTGAAGTCCGTCTGCGGTAGGAAGATGCCGTTCAGGAAGACTTGGGTGAACTCCGGGTTGATCCGCTCCGGCGTGTTGAACAAGGTCTGCCCGGCGAGGGCCGTGAAGTCGTACTCCACGAAGGTTGAGGTGACCGCTGTGCTGGCAATCAGCCACTCGTACCCGCTCCAGACGTACATGTTGTAGTCGCTGGTGTTGTAGTACAACGCTCCCTGCGGGTTCGGCGGATCCGGGGCCTCCGTGAACGGACCCATGTACCGGTCCTGGAAGTTGTTCCACAGCTCAACCGCGTCGTCATAGATCAGGCCCGTGTCGACCTTGAACTGCTCCGCTGCCCCAGCGAACGCTTCCGCCTCCGACGCTGATGATGCCGAAGCGGTAGCCGACGTGCCGGACTCTGTGGCGTAGTACTTCGATGAGTAGTCCTCACCGTTGACCTTGCCATCCATCTTGATGGCCCACTCTTTAGCCAGCTCCACGCTCGGCTCAATGATCCCCGGCACCTGCAGCTCAACCCACGACATGGTCGCTGCGTCCTGAGCGTCAGTCGGGTCAACCAGGTTCTTCACCTGATACAAGTCCTGCATGTCCAGGTCTTCGACCAGGCGGGGGTGCGCTGACGTAGCCAGCCACTCGCTCGACGGAGCCCACAGCCACAAGATCTGCGTGTCCGTCGCGTAGAACGCCTGACCAGGGAATAAGGAAGCCGGGTCAAGGGCGTCCCGCTCAGCGGTCGTGCCGTCCTGAATGTGAGCCTGGAAGTCATTGACGTGATGGTTCGCTTGCCGGGCGTCCGTCGCTGTGATGACGTGCTCAATGATGGACTGGTCGCCGTGGTTCTGGGCAGCGGTGTCGTCCGCTCCACGCTCCGCCACGATCAAGTCTGTGCCGCTGTACGACGAGCAGAGGATCTTTTCCTCGTTCGGCTTCGACCGGTTGATGACCGCGTAGAACGGGCCGATGCTGCCGTCCGGCCAGCCAGTCAAGCCGTTAGTCGGGATCGTCATCGCGCTCGCGTCAAGCGGCCCCGTCAAGTAAGTAGCCCTAGCGGACCCCTTATACATCCTGATAGTCATTAGGTAATCTCCTCTATCTTCAGGACATAGGTGCCCTGCCAACCTAGGCCGCCCGTCGCTAAGGATTCAGGCTGCCACTCAAACCCTGTCGCATGGACGGTGTAGACAATCCCACTCTCCTGATAGAAAAACAACCGCCCACTCTGAACCAGGTTCATCAGGAACTCCAGTTCGTCCGTCGGGTTACGGATGACCTTCGACCCGTTAATGTCGAGCTCTTGATAATTCATCACCGGGACCTCCCAAGCCGACGCTTGGCCGACAGTCGGGACGCTCCGCAACTCCCACCTAGTGATCGAGGCGTCCTCAGTCCCAGGGATGATCACGTACCTAGGCTCCAGGCGGGAGAACAGCAAGCCCTCCGTCGTCCGGTGGCCGCTACTGATACCGGTGCTCATGTTCACCCGAGCCGACCGGTACCAGCCAGCACCATCCGCCCGGTAATCCAAGTAGATGCCGCCGTCGTTCGGGTTGTACCACTTCACGATCTGGTAAAGGCCAGCCTTCTGGTCCTCCACGCTGTAAGACATGCGGCCCTGCTCAAGCCAGCCAGGGGCAGGCTTACCAACGACCTCTGAGTAGATCTTCCCGCCAGCCTGACCAAACACTCGCTGGCCCGTGATGCCGGGAGCACTCACGTCTATCGCCGCTACCGAGGCGACACAAGTGATAGCTCCGACTCCGCTCAGCAAAGACACGTCCGCTTTCGGCCACACGAACTCTTTCTCCTGAGCGATCAAGTCGTTCGCGTACGCCGGCGTCAACGCCACGTCCGTGTACTCCGCCAAGTCCATGCGGCCCAGGCCCATCACACCAGCAGGGGGCATCATCGACTGGACCGTGTCCTGGTTGACCGTCGGCTCGTAGCCGTCCTCTATGTACGACTGCGTGTACCAGATGTAACGGTTCTGCGGCTCAAAGTCCCACACCGGGCTGCCGGTCGGGACGCCAGCGCCAGAGTTCAGCAGGCCAGCGGCGTCTGGCTCCATCATGCGGAACCCCCACCGGGTGCCGACCACGATGAAACCCTGATAGGCGACGATGCTGTAGCCGATCTCACCCTCAGGTAGAGAGTTAGCGACAATCGGGGCGTTGAAGGAAGAGCCAGCCTCATTCAGTTTCATGTACTGGATCAGCCACTTATCGCCCGTGCCACCCACCAAGTACGTGCCGTTCGGGGCTCCAGCCCCAGCGACCCACTTGAACGTCGGGATCGGGTGGGTGTAGATCAGTTCCTCCGTCGCGCCAGGAGTCACATCCCACAGCTCGTTGCCGCTGTTCGTTATCAGCCGGTCCTGCGTGTACAAGACGAAGTCGCAAGGGCCGCCCGTGCTGGGAGCGAACGTGTCGACCACAGTCAGGCTGCCGCTGCTGTTCTCAAACCGCGTGATCGACGTGCCGTGCGACACAATCGCATACTCACCATCAGTGGTCATGCCGGTGGCGGAGTCAGCGAGCGTGTGCTCCTCGTACGTCCAGGCGGTGCTGGTATCCCAATCCGTGATCATGATGACCTTCGTGCCGCAAGCAGCGAACAAGGCCCCGTTGATTTCTTTCATGTACATGGGGGCCGTGTCAGCCTCGCCAAGGTCGAGCACTTCCTGCGTCTGGTTCAGCAGGCTGGCCTGCCACTTCGTCGTGAAGTCAATGTTGATGCTCTTGTAGTACCGGTCAATGTCGCTGTCCTCACGGTCCATGTTCGACTGGCCGCTGCCCTTATGCCACGACGACACCGTCTGCCGCCACACTCCCTGAGGGAGGAGGATCAGGTCACGCTGACTGGAGACGTTCCGCTGCTCCACGACCTTCACGCTCTTGCGGTTCCACCTGCCGTTCGTGTTATCCAGCAAGAACGCTCGACCTGAGATACCCAC